>Ga0210059_1017834_pt1 | contig 10067 bp, 4 predicted proteins | sample Ectturendosymbi2_FD_188042 | JGI IMG/M metagenome (GOLD analysis project Ga0210059, IMG submission 188042) | Ecteinascidia turbinata endosymbiont from Florida, USA - Sample 2 (SPAdes) (version 2) | ecosystem: Host-associated > Tunicates > Ascidians > Unclassified | place: Key West, Florida...
CTTTCGCCAATCCTATATGACACAGCGCCCCTCTTTGTTTACACTGATCAACTATTGTGCCATTGTGTTTTCATTTGCTCTAATGTTCGCTAATGGTTGGCTTACTGCATGCGATGGCTTTTATGATGCTTCTGCTTGTTGGCTGAGTCATATGAAACAATAAACCATTGACCATTGACCATTGAATGGAGGATTGGTTCTGCAGAGAATTATTTTTCAAAGTTTAAAAATGCTTGAAAGAAACGATTTAGCTCTATCAAATCTAAACAGTTTTGTTGAGCGATTAATTAAACAAACATAATAATCAGTAAACATACGGTACGTTACCATCATTGCATATTCTTTCCTGGTTTTAACTTTTTTCCAATTGTTTTTCGGAAAATTTTTGTCTCTACTGGTGAATAATTCTGTGGTATAGCCCGTGATTTTCGCCAGTTTTTGAAGTGGGCCTTCCAATTGCTCTTATTGCTGTGCAAATCTAGGAATTCAAATTGTTTTGACTTATGTGAATGAGTTGTTTCGATTCGTGACAACATACTCTTCTTGCAGCCCTCCAAACGAGAAGACGACGAAATTTATTGCATCACAGAGAGAAGGTTATACTTGATGGCGAAGCAAATTGCTCAAGGAATGGCTTTTTTGAGCAAACTGAAGTTTATTCATGGTGATCTTGCTGCAAGGAATGTCTTAGTGGGTGAAGGACTTGTCTGTAAAATATCGGACTTTGGACTAGCCAATGATGTGTACAAGTATGTTGCACTCATTACCCAGCTCATTTTGTGTGTTTGTTTATTAACGGAGGCAGTGAACACGGGATTATTATACGTTAGTGAAACCTTGATCTGATAATGCGGAAACCTGATCTAAGCAACGGTTTGATGAACAGTCAAGCTGGGTAGATTTTCGCATTTGTACAGACTTTATCTTGCAAAACAGGCAATGCGTCTTTTGACATGCCATCAATTTGCTATGAATTTTAAAAGTATATTTTTTACAGCGGCTGCTGTTTTCGTAACAGCTTTTGAAGTAAAACGTCCTGTTTAAGGGCTGAAGGTTGCAAGTAACGCTTTGCATTGAGACTTTAACAGTTTACCACACAAAGTTATGTTTTAGGTATGGGTTCATCAAGACTCGTGCCGAGAAAAATGTGCCCTACAGATGGATCAGCCCAGAGCGGATGATGGGAGGGGAAGAACCTGTGACATGCAAGAGCGACGTGTGAGTTTTAGTCAAACAAAACTGTCTACGGATCATTGAACACATTTTAAGGCTGAAAATAGTGTTGACATTCATCTCTCCAATTTCATTAAAACAGAATCAATAAAACAGTAATCGCTTCGAGAAGCGGTTGGATCCACGAGAAAATTGAGAAGTGCTGAAACATAGTTCCGCGGTGAACAACGGTGCTCATTTTGTCAACCTGTAAATGCTGGATAACCGCTAGTCAGCTATAGATCAACCGACCTACTTTGACCGCAGCAACTTCATTCGACTAAGTGAGAGTTTTACCAACATCATAATACTCATCCAATCTTCAAAACGCTTCATAAATTTCGAATGATAATACTCATCCAAGCTTCATGAATTTCGCTGCAGGAAACTGATGAACCACAAGCGATTCTAATCTGGTTCCATGCTTTATGATTTCAGATTCAGAGTATTTTTATTTCAAAGAATCCAACACTCCAACTAGTTTCATACTAACTTAGATTAGACCATACGAGACAACATGCTGGATATTTTATTTTGTTTCATTGACATATTTGCTCTCCAGAATTATTACTCATTCTATTCCAGATATTGATTTTATCAAATAGCACTCATTTGATCATTATTTACGTGTCAGTTTACCAAGAACAACAGCTGGTCATTTGTGCAAATAATCAATTAATATTTTTTAATATTTTGTTTTATATAACAGGGTTTCAATAGGATCAAAAGCAGCTACTTTGCAATTTCTGTCAAAGAAAGATTTTTGGTGGGTTCACTCCAGATTTTGGGCTTACCCAAACTTGTTGTTAAGTAGTACTAACTTTACTGGTAAGCCAAAACTAACCCACAACTACGGTTTTGAAAAACTGGAAGATAATTTTTACGAAGAAACTGCATCCCAGACAGACTTATCAGAAAAAATGGAAGCGCAAGTTATAATCTTCTAAACAACTTTGAAAGCCTATTACCACGTCTCGTCGATTTTACGTAATCGAACACTGTATGCTGGTTTGACCGGGCCTTTTTACGCATTCAACCTGCGGGTTCGTCCAAACACAGGCAGAGCAAAACTTTTACTCGTAGTTTGTCTTGCACAGATGGTCGTACGGGATTCTGCTGTACGAAATGGTGACTCTGGGGTGTGCGCCATACGCCGACATGCCCGTTGAAGCGCTATTAAATGAACTAAAAGCAGGATACCGAATGCCGAAGCCCGACACATGTAGCACCAGAATGTAAGTTAAACGAAAAAGGCAACTTTTGATATGTGCATGAGAGCGAGCAAAAACAAAATTTAAATTACAGGATTTTGCCGAGCGGTAAGAGCTGATTGCAACTCTTGATGTTCAAGGCACTGTACGCTTTTGTTGACTTACAAATTGATTGCCGCACGGCCCTTTTCTTGGCTCTAGTAATTAGATGTTTTTCAGAGATGTGCTTACTTTTCAGGTATGACATCATGACACACTGCTGGGAATGGCACGGCTATTCACGCCCAACATTTAATGAAATTGTGAAGCAGATTGATGACGTTCTTGATGGTGAGAATTTTTAGTTCAAACACGCGCAGTTGCAATGATGCGTATTTTGGGAAAAAATAGGTCAGAACTTTGAACAACAGAAAGACTGTGGTGAATGTATGATTACATTGTCCTTGCCACGTAGTGGCGCCTGCAATCTTGCAATCCTTAATTGTGCCCCTGTGTTCGTCCCGCGCCTGTTGCGTTGTGCTTGTGGTCTCGTAATGCTATACTGCAAAGTGTTCTTTTAGTGCTGCTTGCCTGCGAAGCATTCGATCAGTTACGCTGTTATGTTTGTTTCGGAGTTGTCATTGCTCGCTTGTTCAGCTCCATGATTGAGCGGTGTCTTTAGTGAATTAAAGCCTGGTTTTCCGCTGATAGTATTTAGTCGGATTCGCAGGCGAGTGCACGACAAAGACACAGAGCAAATTAAGAAGAAAATGCAAATTTTAAACATTGTTTTTTCAATGGAACATCTGAGAACATCTTTGCTGGAAGGTACACAACTTGGCTGTCACAGGATCATTGCCTCGGCAAGAACAATTATTTACCGACACATCGACAACGTGGCTGAGCGCCTCGTTGTACTTGAAAATTTGCTTTTGAAATTCACTCAGTTCCTTCGCTAGCGTCTCGCAGCGACTTGTGGTAGATCACTTTTCTGATGTACCCAGCATAAAGAATTTTTACGTTTACGTTTTCGTTCCAAATAATCTCTATACTAACATAATACCCTCGTGCTCTCAGTGCTAAGGTTTTGTGACGCTACAAACACCTATTCCCGGTGGTCTGGCGCTGAAAAAGGAAACACGCTCTATAGAAAAGGAACCACATTCTGTAAAAAAGAAGGGATGCTTTGCTACAGTCAAGATGGTTGGGAGTTATTTTTGTTGAGAATTACTCAAAAAATGATAGTATATGCGCCAATATTTTTTGTCGCAGTAAAAACTCGGGAAAGTCCTATCTTCGAAATCGTGGTACCGAGCCCTCACCTGACTACACTATACACTGCTGTTGTGTTCCATGCGACAGATTTTAAGTGTTTTGTGGAGCAACACGTAGCCTGCGGCGCGCGTGACAAGATCTTGTTTTAGTTTACATGAGCATATCATTACTTGTTTGAAACAAGCTTTGTGTAAATGCAAAATTTTGTGGGAACTAACCATAACTGCTTGTCAGTGTGGCCTTCATAGTGTTGTTGACATGCTTTTAATTGTTTTGAAGAAACGTCAACCTAGAAAAAAGACAGCCTTGACTGAGGAGCAAGGGGAAGGACTGGCCGAACGATTTCCTATCGACAATGCATGTTGCAAATGTCCTAATAAACATACTGAAATCCATATTTTAGTGCAATTATCAAAGCTGTACATGGCTCGGCACGGAATAGAGATTGGTATAAACGTTTTTGAAGCACCGGTTACATCAGACTTCTTTCAAATATGGGTTGCTGTTCCTCAACAACGGTATGAAAAACCAAAAGAGATAGTTTGTACAGCTTGATTACTGTTTGACAGTTACAAACATTACTTCTTTTGCGCTTTTTTTTGTACTTGAAAAAGTTGGCTAAAGCCCATCTTTTAGGACAATTGGTTAAAGCCCATCCAGGACAATACATCTCAAGGCGCATAAGCTCTGCACTGATATAATTTCATCAGTCTGCAACTATTTGAGGGACTTTTCAAGTGTTTTTGAAAAGAATTTCAGAATATTTCAAAACTGCAAAATTTCTCCCCTTACCTGCAAAACTTATGTAATGAAAGCAAACACTGCATGCGGGTGACTCAGCCTGTTGATTGCAAAGATTTCTTTCTGCTGAATAAATGAACGTATTCATACTGCTCTGTTAAAGAGGAAATAGCCTCTTTCTTGTCCATTGCAAAATCGCAATACATTTTCCATCATTATCGTTTGCTTCAATTCACAAGTGACAGTTCAGAAATGACGTTACATTATTATAGTAAAAATTTTCCTCTTTCTTATCGCAATATATCACAGCTTTCGCATCCGACCTAAAAATAAGGTCACAAATCCTTGTTCCTCCTTTGAACGACTCCAAAAGCTATGTCAGAGTTAAGATTTCTGAACCGGTTTTGTGTTTGACTTATCGACAAAAGAATCCAACACATGCATTACCCAGATGTAGTCTGCTGTATTTTAGTTTAACAAGGAACTATCTGTGTCAGTTTCAAGCACAGTATTCAGATCCAGCAAAACATGCAATACTAGCATCTTCAGTTCTTTATCTGCCGTGGTTCTGGAATGCACTACATGCTGGAAGCTGAAAACAAACATTGTTTTATACCAGGGGTGGGTAATTACGGCCCGCTGGCCATAATTGGCCCGCCACAGTGTTTTTAGTGGCCAGCGAAAGCATTCAGGAAAAATATTCAAATGTGAAAATTCCTCCAAGTTATCACAGGAAATGTTAGTGCTGAGGCTAATTTTAACGGAGACTTGCTTCTACTTCCATCGACTTGGTTCAATTTCTGTTAGAAGGTACGGCCCCCGACAAACGTGGCCATCTCAAGGTGTTCGCCGAGGCATATTAATTGTCTACCCCTGTTAGGTAAAAAAGGCCGTCTAAAACTGTCCTTTTTCGGACAAACCGTTGGATTTGCAAATACAACATTTGCTCATTATTCCCCAGGAATTACTTGTAAGAAAAGGGTTACACAAATCTGAAACGACAGTTTCCACAAAGCATAGGAGCACTGTACACGAATATTCAATACATGAAATCGTGTGTACTCAGCTAAGAAGTTTCAAATGTACGGTCAAATATCCAATTATGATTTTAACGTGACTTGGATTTGAGAGGATATCATCTATGCACCGACACGTAATTGTTTTCCTTACATTTTCTTAATAATCGATATCGCCTTTTGCTATTAAAACCCAACAAATGCTTTGCATTACGTTCTGGAGCATGGTGGTTTCAGTGCAGATACCGCAACAAATGTGTCGGCGTATTTTACGAGTCTATAACCAAATTTCGTGAGAATTGAAGTACGAAATCTTTTCAGATACATTTTCAAAGAAGTAACGTTACCTTCGTGAACCACCTCCGAAGGAGGGGGGATTTTGCATCCAGCAAGCATAGTTTTATTAATTGTCTTAAAAGGCGGGAGGACAATTTCCTTGCCACAAACGAATGTTTTGTAGAGAACTGCCGAAACTTATTGAAATCAAAACATTTTTAGAAGTTTGCAGATTGCTGACAAGTTTTTAACTTTTTGAATTTATGATGTTTTCAGTTTTTGACTAATGCATGGAACCTAGTTCAGCATGTGTATGCCAGAGTTTTGGTCAATTTTTTTGAAAGCTTGAAAAAGACTGTTGACCGTAGGTGTAGAAGTAGGCAAGATTTTGGGGGTGTGAAGGAATTTTGCCCGAATTTCACCAAATTTGCCCGAAAAATTTTTGTGCGCCAAACATTCCATGAAGACCAAAAAAGACATGAAGATCAAAAAGAGTGTTACGGCAAGATTGTAATTTCGTGATGCTTCATTGGCCACGTCACCAACCCCGCAGTGGCGAGCATTCCAAGTCTCAAGTCGCGTACTCACGGCGCGCCTGCGGCTCCTGCATGTTTTAAAGTTGCGGAATTGGCAGTGGTGGACGAGTTGAAGTAATCGTGGTGTTGTGTGTTTGGTGGTGCAAACGTTTATTGTTGCGGCCTGCTTGGCGATGGCGAAATATGGTTTTAACCGATTCTTCGATTTATTTAACCGATTCCTTTCAACGATTTATTGCGGTGATCCTTTGTGACCAATTGTTTCTGCAGAACTATATGATCTGTAGTTCGAGCCAACCTGTAGATTTCAGGCGGTATTAATTGTATCTGGTGAGTGAGCTTATTCGACAGTGTTCGTTACTTTGGGCGCGAGTGCGCATTGGCTCGAGTGAGCTTATTTGACAGTGAACACTGACGTGAGCGCGAGTGCGCGGTAGTTCGTTGAGTTGTTTTCTTTTTGGTATTAAATCGCGTTAAAACCTTTTTTGCCTACTGTGTTACCTGCTGTAACAAAGAATCTTCAAATTATCGCCAAATTTTTGGTGAAAAAATCAAATTCAGATGTATTTCATTCAGTTTCATTTGAACTTTGAAGCTGACACATCATGTGTACCCGAAATTTCTTGGATTTTTCCCGGGTTTTCGGCAAATCAAACCTTTTGGGAGTGCGCTTGCACCCCCCTGCACCCCCAGCTCCTGCACCACTGCTGTTGATGACTATGTACTTAATCGTGCTCATGTTTTTTGAGAAAATACGGAAAATTCTGTAAGAAGTTGGGCATAATAGTTGTTTTTTTTGTATTGGACAACTTTGTGCAAAAGATGCACACATCCGGACAAATTTGTTAGTCCTGCCAGATAAATCGCCTCGTCAGGTCATAAGTGTTATTACTGATATGGATCTTCTGTTTAACACAAAAAAGTAAATAAAATATTATAATAGTTTGTTTCCCGAATATCTTTGCAAGCGAGGCGTCACCGGAAACTCAGTATAATTTCAGCAAAAGGAAACATTTTTTCTGTTGTTTGCTGACATATCACGTATCATAACCTTAGTAAGCAATAAACATAGGAGGCATTGTAGCTCTCCCGTGTCACTGGATGACCATTTGATGACAATATTTGCAACAAATAATTTTGACAAGGTAAAACTTGAAAGTCTAGCAAAGTCGTGCTGAAAAACAACACGCAATATTGATGATTTGAGTCAAACATACATGTTTGATGTTTTGAAATGGAAGGATTTTCCTCCTTAGCAAGATTCAACGAATAAAGCGTAGAGCGCAAAAACTTAAAAATATGCGGATGATGCGTAGGGTTGCCAGATAGTCGGTATTTCACCGGCCTGGCCGGTATTTTACTGCTAATTTTGTAGAGGCCGGTAAAAGGCCGGTATTTTGAAAATCAGTGCCCGAAGCTGGTATTTTGAAAATAAAAAATTTGTCGTAGCTTCAAACAGAACTAATGCAGAATTTCTCAAACTGTAATGACTCTAGAAGTGAATTTTGTCAGGACAGTTCCTTCAGTGAAGTTTATTTGCTGCTGTTGACGCAATCCTTGGTGTTATTGTAACGTCACACACGCACCAAAATATAACGAGCCCGCCAAAATACGGTCAAATTATTGGGACTCAACAGTATTGATTGTCTCTCTGTTTTGTCTGTGCCGCTTCCGAACTACAGTATGACACAGCTTAGATCTGGCATGCTAACAAAATGACTGGTATTTTTACAAAACGCACCTGACAACCCTAGTGATGCGGCGTATGCAGAAAGGAACTGGCGAGTGGCGAACATATTGACAAGTGAAACAGCAACATCAGAAGCAAGAAGTGACTGAACCATGCGACGAACAAAAATTACACGAACGAATGACGTTTTACGACGGACGTTTTCTGAATAAACCAGTGTCTCCCAACAGGGGCCCACCGACAGATTTTCAGGGGTCCACGACCTTTGTATGTATAAGATGAAAGCAAAATAGCGAAATACCAAACTACCGCCGTGGTGGTCCAGTTTGCAAAAGACAACGAATCGAGCGCAACTCTAGAATCCAGGCTACTGGGCAACACAAGATCTGGCTCATGTGAACTACCACATGCTTATTTATTTTATCAAAGATATCCAAGATACAATTATCCCGCCTGTAACAACGCTTTTTACACACAAATCCATTCATTACACATTTCGACTGATATGCAACAATGTCAATTTATTACGTGTTAAGTTTCATCAAACATACGTGATTTTTGGCGCGCAAAGCGCCGCGGATGATATCCTTTTCTAGTAGAAACCACTTGTTACTGGTTAAATTATGTCACCACTGGTTAAATTATGTCCATTGTCATCGTTACGTACTGTAGATCTAAGTCTGTAACAACATGTTCTTTCGATTTTCTGACCTCTTACAGGTTCCGCAGAAATGTCTCCGCTGGATTTCACTTCCACTTTAAAATAGTAACTTGAATGTTTCTTGACTTAGCTGCAACTTCATTCACTCTCATTTTTGCCTCTTCTGCTTTTTAATGTTTTTTTATAACCACTTGGATAAGTTCTACACTTGCAAAGGGGACGATCCCTTTTTTCTGTTCATGTTTATTAATTAGATTTTTAATTCAATCGCTTTTCGTGTCGCCTTTCCTTTAGGAAAAACGTAACTAAAAATTCACCTGTGCCAATAGCTTTCGTTTTCCTTCATGTCTGTTATGCCACGCGCACGCACACTATCGATGTAGGCTCAATTTAAAAATCACGTCGTGTTGCAAAGCCACCGATTGCCAGAGTCGATGTTGTGTTTGGGTCAAACTCCCTGAATTGGAATGCTATATCAGCTTTGAAGCAAAGCAAAATACAGGAGGTGCTGTTTGTGCGGTGTTCATTGTTCCGTAACCGAATGACGCAAGTCTCCTTTATAATAATAAATGTTTTATTTCAGATACATTGTCCATATCGTAGTCACAATCAAACAACGCAGGAGCACACGAAAAATATTAGCCATAATGCATTACAGAATAGATGTTTGCACACGACCACACTCGTAGGAGCAAAACATTTTAACAGCACCCCAACTGGGGTCGTACACCCATCATAATACAAGGGATCCAGTAGTTTGAGAGAAACGAAGGCATTGTAACATCAAAACTTTGAAGTAAACAGCTGACCGATAAAAAGAAAAAAGTGAAAGATAATTCAGATGGGGCTGCACTTTGGCGCACGAGGCATGCAAATAGTTCCGGTCAAGGTTTCAAATGCTTTGCAACGCAGAAATCATGAGATTGCTAGCCAAATAATTTTCTTAAATTTTGAAGCAGCCAATTAATTTTCCTGAATTTTAAAGGATAGCGAGAATGTGTACGCGCGACACATCTGAAAATCCGTGATATCTCCATGAAACACAATAAAGTAACTTCCGATCAGTACATTATGTATTGAATAAAACTAAACTTACTTCTAATCATTTATTAATTCATTTTTGTAACTGATTTTCTTCTGAAGAGGGTGACGGGGCAGTAGCCCCGGAAGTCTCGAAATATGTCACGTTTTCAGAAATCCATGGGCGTCCGCAGAAATTTTTCCAGAGGGGAAACGTCGACATTTTGCTTGTCTTTTGTTGTTGACGATACAATAAAAATGGACGTTCACAAAACGCTTTACCCTTTCCACACCACACTACACCACAAAGAAAATGCCCTATGCCACGGCAACAGTCACAAAAATTGCTCTTCGTTGGCGACGGCGCGCAGCAATGCTTCTTTTTCACTTATGCTTCTTTTCACACAGTACAAAATTACATGGCTTACCGTTACCAGCAGTCACTGTCTC
>Ga0210059_1017835_pt1 | contig 10067 bp, 6 predicted proteins | sample Ectturendosymbi2_FD_188042 | JGI IMG/M metagenome (GOLD analysis project Ga0210059, IMG submission 188042) | Ecteinascidia turbinata endosymbiont from Florida, USA - Sample 2 (SPAdes) (version 2) | ecosystem: Host-associated > Tunicates > Ascidians > Unclassified | place: Key West, Florida...
CTGCTCAAGAGACTAATTTGCAGCTGGATCGAAAAAACACGCATCTGCGTGAATGCTTGTTGATTTTAATGGGCCCTATCTGGAATTTTTTGGGGGGCCCCAACAGCCTTTCACACGGCTCTGATTTTTATGCCATCAGAAGTAGTCAGTCACATTGTTTACCCCTTTGTGTTTGACTACAGCGCATAGCTCTTCCAGGATAATTTCTTTACCAGTGCTCTTCTGAAAATATCCAAAAACAGTTCTTTGATAGAACTGTTTTCTGTTAATGCAAATGTGGCACTGCGCCAGATATAGTTACCAACCTAAGGACCGCATAAGCCGATATAATAGCTTTTTCTTTTGTTTTTTGGGGCAAGTCGCGAATCACTTAAACTACGTCGAAAATTAAAGCATTGTAATAAGTTTTCGAGCGATCTTTCCGATAAGCCCCTAAAAAGGTACATTTACGTGTGACATTTAAACACAATTTTTTATGCGAATTTTCGATTATCTTCAAAAAACCGGCTTCACGCTTACCTGTTAGCTTTTTGAAGCGGTTTGTTGGCTTGGACTCTTTGCAAAGACCACAACTAACCACATATACCAAAATAAATCACTCACTGTTTTGGGGGAATGTTTGGGCGAAAAACTGCATTTTTCGAAATTTGAACAAATACGATTTTCGGTTTTTATGGCAAAATGTTTGCCAATTACGTTTTTTAGAGTGTACCATTCGAAATAATGCAAAAAAATCCTACAAAATGTATTTGTCAACTTCTTGTCAATATTTTGGATTATTACATTGCCGTAACATTTTTCTTAATACTTTTACTTGAAAATTGAGATTTTGTAAGGCGTGAATGCAGAACCGTCGTCAGAAAGTCGTCAATAGGGGGCTTTACGTTTGTGCAGGTGGGAGGGCTTGACATTCAAATATCACAAAAATTCCATTGATTTATGTTTCATATTTTTATTTGGGGGGGCTAAGACCACCAAAGACCCCGTGGCGACGGGACCGCGTGAATGTCAATGTTCTGCAATTTAGCCGGTGTTTGGAATTGGAGATATGGGCCTTCGAAGGCAAAAAGTGACAAAACAACCCCAAACAACATGTTGCTTTTTTGCCCTAATTTTTTGAAAGGTTTGGTCACGACAGACTTCATTTTTGCAGAACGAATTATTCTAACGTATTTGGTTCTCTCTCCACAGATGTGTGCAATTGTTACATGAGTGGTGTAGTCTATAGATGAGACATTTAAGATGTTTCACCAGGTGTATGTCACTATGTCAAGAAGGCATGGGGGATTTCCTTGTGTTACACGCCTTACGAAATTTATTCCTGATGACGGCTTACGCATAAGCCGAAACATTGAAAAAAATATTTTCGATAATTGTGGCATTTTGTTCGCAATGAGAGTCGATACTTGGAAGCTCTACTTGTTTCTTGAGCATCAGTATCAACCTGTGTCTTCCTTTCTATTACCTGCGGCGATTCTTGTCTACCCATATCTTTTAATGCATTTAATCCATTAAATAACATCAATGCGTTCTGATTTTTGTTACTTGTGCAGTGTGCACAGACAGTGCTTAAGTTGAACAATGAGAGTCGAGTAACATGTTACAATATTTACAGCCATAAGGGATATAATGCGACCACGAGCATCCTGCCTTTTCTCTTATGGGAAGTTTTCCTGGATTCCACTTGGCCCATAATATACACAGGTATTTGAAGCATCTTGGGCACCAGCATATATACCGTAACGATCTGGATTTCATTTAAGCGAAATGTCAGTAGCATGATCTTTTGTACCGAGTTCCATATGGATAGTTGCATCGATGCCTTATGACTTACCAGAAGAACTTCAACCGTTGGTTTAACGTTAATTATTTGTGGAGGCCAAAGAGCGAAGGGATGGATGACGTCCGCCAGCGTTTCCAGCAAGAATGTGACATCAATACTGGCTAATAGCGGGTGATGATAGAACCAACATAATCATACCGAGGCAGCACAAAGTATGCGCCGAATTCGGAGTTAACCATCCAGCTACCTGGAAGTTTCTTGATGGTATTAGGCAAATACACACAGGACGTTTTATTTACTATGAACAGTTAATTGCTGAGAAAGCTCCGAATCAGTAACTCCGTAAATTCATTACGGCTGATGAGCGTATTCTAAAATCGAAAAAAGTTTTGACTCACGGCACCACGTGAATACTGTATTTTTGAGCAGGCTCGTAACAGGCTTGGGACACCAGGGGGGACGAAGAGTTTTCTGAGGGGCCCAAAATTTTTAAACTATGTCTAACACATTTTTGCGAGGGGCGAAAATTTTTCCAGTTTACGGGCCTGTTTATGAGGTTTAACGTTAACTACGATATACATTAAAAAATGTATTCATGTTTTGGTTCATTCATTACACGCACTTGTCAGTCTTTAAACAGACGCCAAACCAGCTCGGCGCCAGAAGTGCCCGACCCGCGATGAGCAATGAAAACGACACCGAGAAAACGGGGTCGAAAATCTTAAACATCTAAAACACCGGAAACAAAGCAAACAATAACCAGTAAATCACATCGTTCCTTAGAAGTTGCAGCAGCAACAACAACAGTAGCACAGTCAACTGTAACGTTTAAGTTTATTTATCTTACTTGTGTTTGTACATCTACTGAAATTTTTCGCACGAAATCGTTCATAATCAACCCGGCTCACGCGTGTCAGCGATAGCAATGTCACTGCTCTTAAGTTCGCAGACATCTACTGAAGATTTAAAATGTTTCAATAACAGCACAGTTAACATCCGAGCAAAAACAAAGTGAGACGGAAAATATGTTTCCTTCCTAATTGCGGTGACTAAAAATCTGCACGTGTTGAAAATTTTTAACTTGTACTTTTTTCCGTCAAACTACAACACGGGTCTTTGCCTCACAACGTAAAGACATGGCAAAATTCTGTTCATTTCTCCCAACCGGTCACGCTTTATGACGAACTTTGCAAACTTTTGCAATGAAAAGAAGGCATTACAGAACTCGGGAAACCCTCGCGTTAGTGCGTGAAATCTTAAACAACAGCATAGCAAATTTTCACGAAACAACGTACGGTATGACCCATTATGCCTACGTCCTTAGTATCTTAGAGAAATTTTGCCACACTATGTGCCATTGCCAGTGAAGAATAAATTCTTGGGTCTTATGAAAATATGTTCACGAAAAGCACGGACTCATTTCACAACCAAATCTCAACAGAGTACAACTTTTACGTATATCAACCACAGTTTTCGTTCTTCGGAAAAACGTGCAGCATAAACAAAAAAAACTTCTTGACGCCAGGCATGGAGGGTTTACAACTGATAGATTTAGCTGTCGTTTTGAACAAGTTCCGCATGTGAAGAGTTTTTGGCTATCACATTGTGCGCACGTTTTTTATCTGAGTTCAAAGCGTTAATAGTCATGCCTACCATTTAAATAAAACACATATGAGGAAATAAACCACACCCACTTGCCAGCGCCATGTACTGTAAATTTTTATGCGGATCTTCTTATCTATATACAGTGCTGACAAAACGAAAGCTGATCTCAGCACTTATTATAGCGCCGGTGAACGTCTGAAATACACGTAAATTATCTGCAACACATGACACATAAGACAAACTCTTGAATGGTTTGGTTTCCATACAGGAGAAAATTAGTGTTTCTGTCACTGCAGCAACGACACAAATCAGGTTAATGTGACGTCACCAGCTGTTACCAAAACAATTATGTGCACAAAGACGTGATCTCAGAGGCGAAGGAAGATCTGGCTCACAACCTAAAACGATGTATCATGCTGGGGAACTCACGAGGTGGTTCATTACTATTGTTTCTTGTAAGTCAACAACCACAACCGAAATTTAATTCTGCAAAGCATTCAATCTTTGCACTTTACAGTATTCTTACACATTGACACACAAAGCAGTTTTCACTGGGAAAAGTTTAGAAATGGACAATAAACAAACAGGAAATAACAAATTCATAAGAAACAGGCTACACAATCACAGCCTACTTCTTGCGGTTTCCAGCCATGATCATGAGGATTCTTATAAAAATGTTTATGGTGTCCATGTAAATGCTCATGCTCGCGTTGACCGGGTCGTATGGCCGAACTGCGTATGAAGGATGAGGAATTGATTCTGCATGCCTGATGACTTTCTGAGTATCATACAAAAGGAAACCACTGAACAAAATCAATCCTCCATAAACAGCCAATGAATACAAACTCAAACCAAGAGTACCGGTTGGGGGAAAGAATGCTGATCCAATGCTTGACACAAGCACAACACCCAAGCCAGCAGCAAGAGGTCCACTCATATTCAGAAATTTATCACTGGGAGCGCAAATGGCTATTGCTGACAAGCCAGCAACCACTCCAGCAGTGTACCACGCAGCTCGAACCATGAGAGGTCCACCAAGAATGGTTAACGGAGCTATAACAGCACCTACTACTCCTGTATGCAACAACCAGGCCATTTGCTTTGCTCCAAATCCTGGTTTGTACTCAATCCCTCTGCATATCATCGATGTTCCAATCATGGCACCGATGCTTACAATCATGGCCAATATTCCATTGGCTGATACTATTCCTAACATTGTGGGGCTTCTGGCAATTGCCAAGGCTGTTCCAGCTGTGGCAACTAAAGATCCACCAAAGTACATGTAGGTGTCTCTGATACGATCTTTAATATATTTTGGCCAAATTGCAGCTTTGTCTATGGCACCAACCTCACTGGAAAAGCCCAGACCATAGTAACAAAGACCACCAATGCCAAGTAGGGATGCACCAGCAAGGGATGCTTGGCCAACAGATATGGGACCAACTTTTCCTGTTGCAACAGATGTTTTTGCAAATCCTGTATTTCTAGCAGCTCTTGCTGAGTTCTGAGCAGATGATGACAACTGACTTTGCACAACCCTCCCATGGATTCCATTGCATTTGGGCTTCATGAACAAGTTCACCTGCTTTGTACTTAATCCATTTTTCACAGCCAACCTTGATGAGCAAAGTGGTGAAAGCAGTATGAACTTTCCAGACAGCATGTTTCACCTAGTTTATTCCAACACAGGTAATTTTATTTTCTTGTGCCAACTAACAATTACTATTCAACTCCTTGAGAAAAATCAAATAATTTCATTGTTGTTTTAACATGGCTCTAATTTAGATGAGTATGCAATCAAAGAACAAATGGTGTTGTTTCAACATGGTTCTATTAATTTAGATGACAGCAATATTTGTAAAGCCACAACAGTGACCCACACCAAGCGAATCGATCGCAATTTATTGCGTAAGGAAACTAGTTTCGTGTGTTGCACATCTTCAGTCCTGCGCAAAAGTCGACGTATGAAACAAAAACAAAAATTACGTACTGTTGCTAAGATCAAAACTCAAGATAAAAAAATTTGAGCACAGTTGTAACTCCTCCACTAAACACAGCCACAACACTGTTCAATGAACGCAGATCGCAACGGCCATTATAGGCACTTCTGACTGACAAAACATACTCTCCGCGTTTCGCGTGGTTTTGTCTCAGGCGATCACGTGGTTTGCAACAGACCGTAACGTGCAGTGGAAAAAAGTCAACTCTAGTTAGTTCGGGCGGGACAGTGAAAAAGTTTACACTACAGTTGCGGTACAATAAACTATTCAGTTTTTTCATGCTAAAAATTTCAAGCAACAATTTGTAAGTTATTCCTTGTCTCTCAAAGTTTTCCAACGAAAACTTCAGCAAAACACTTCGGCCTAGAGGTTGGTCCTTAGGCCAGGCAACATGAACCAAAATGGCCCCAAAACTACTTCACTTATGATATCACTCACAAAAAATCCGCACCCCCCACCCAAAAATTTTTTTTTCGAGTGCAATCTAGAAGACTCTCCGATCCGTTTGAGCCCCTGAACAGCTCTTTAGCGCAATCAGTGGAGGAGCTAGGGCGTTGGTAAAGCAACTGACAACTGCTGGTTTTAGGCCAAAATTGAAGTACGAATATATTGTACTCCGGCTCTTTTTAAAGTGTTAAAGCACGAGTGAAGTTTACCCAGTTCTTTTTAATACAGTAAACCTTGGTTAATCCAGATTTGATTTGACTGGCAATTTTATCCGATTTAAGCAAAGATCCAGATTAACCGAAGATGGCTATTTCTATAGCCTGACGTCATTTCGGTACTGAGGTATCGGTGAGAATCGTTTAAAATTGAACACATTTACAACACAACAGCAGATTTTCGCAGAAGCAAAACGAATTTATTGATGTATTTACAATGGTACATCAGATTAGTAATCGCCATATCCAGGCAGTTATGAACAATCTTAAGTCAATAATTTTCGATTACTTGGCAGTGAAAAAATCTGGGGTTTTGGACTGATGCATATACTTCTTACTCTATTTGGAAGATAATGCCCTCCAAACATCTTACCGAGTACAATACGCTCAGGGGTAATGCTCTACACTTCACACGCAAACTCAACACTAATCAATACACTGAAACCCTGGTGCGACGGCGTTCCTTCAGCGATATGTTCAACGTGATAAGCTTTGCTCGTGTGTGATGCAATAATCGTCTCTACGATTAGTCGAATGTTGCGTGCAGTTGCTGCCGCTGTTGTAATAATCCTAAATGTTCATTGTTGATCGTGAGTACACATGTGTTGCGTCTGAAAGCTGCCAAATCTTTCCTATAGACCAGTCAATGCACTTACTTCACTGAAAAATCCGGATTATGAGATGTGAAAAGAGCAGATTTTATCCGGTATTGGCGAAGATCCGGATTAAAAAATCCAGATAAATAGAAGATTTATATAAAGAAAAGCAAAATAAATCATTCATACCACCAGTTTTATCCAGTTTTGGCAAGGATCCAGATTAACCGAGGTTTACTGTATAAGCCCATTCTGTCATACTAATTATGCAAATAGATAAAATCTTTAGCATACAAACCAAGAATATGTCAAAAAGAACATAACTTTTTGCAAGTATGTAAGTGATTTAACATTTTTTCTAAAAAAAGTTGAAAAATACAAAGTTTTCCTAGTGCAAGCAACTCTGGATAATCACATGCAGTTATATGCATAAACCACTTTATCGAGTAAGATTCTGGAATCCCAATCAAAGCAATTCACACATGAATAAAAAAGTCCAGTTAATTTATTGTATAATGTTTTATTGCATAAACCAGACATTTGTATAGAAATGTTACTTTCACTTGCAGATTTGTATCACTTAATCGCATATTTCACTTCAAAGAAATGTAAAGTGCACTGCATAGATGGTGTTGAAAGCAGTCACTAAGCTTCCACGAAAAATAAGGATGGCACTTGATACTTGTTGGCCATTTCAGATGAATACGAACACATTTTTTGATGTAGAACAGCACATGCTTGACAGCATGCTCAAAGACCTTAAAAACACAACAATTTAAAGGTTTTTAAAAAATAAAGGATGTTTAGCATGTATTTTTTTGATTTAATTTGCCTCATTTCCATCACGTTCTCTCTTAAGTAACCTTTAAATAACCTGCAATAACAAACATTTGTGGTAAAGATCAAAACTGTTTTTGGCAACAACCATATAAATAGAAGTATTTCTCAGCCAGGGATATCTAGAACTTGTAGAAGCAATTTTATATCATGCAGTCCTAGACATCTCCATATTTGCTGTCGAACTACCAGATATCAGCGGTAGCACCAAGTTAGTAGGCAAACTTGGGGATATTCACCTGATAAGGGTACTTGCATATTCTGGTTAAATCAGGGGTAAAAAATTATGTGAAAATTAGTAGTTCACACATATAAGATTTGTCTTACAAATGCAGAAGTACAAAATGTAAACAACCTAGGAAAGAAGATATGCAATTTAATTCTTATCTGTAACTTATTTACTGACAAAATTAAGGTTGGCTATTTTCTTTCACATGATATGCACAGACAAAATAGGGTTGACTATGCCCTTATAATTATGTACAGTAAACCTCAGTTGATCTGGGTCTTTGCCAAAACCAGATAAAACTGATGGTGCAAATGATTTCTAACATTTGTCTTTATAAAAATCTTTGGTTTATTAGGATTTTTTAAACCAGATCTTTTCCAATACCGAATAAAATCTGCTTTTTTCACATCTTATAATCCGGATTTGTCTGCGGAGTAAGTGCACTAACTGGTCTCTAGGAAAAATTCAGCAACTTTCAGATGCAGCACAAGCATGCTCACAATCACCAACTAACGTTTAGAATTATGATAATGACCGCAACTGCACACAACATTAGACGATTGTTACATCACACATGGGCAGAGGCGCTAAAGTAGCTGTAGTGCAAGGGGAGGCAGAAAAACAGCTAAGGGCAATGGAAACTTGTAAAAAGCAAAAAAGTGTTGCCAATTATGCTTCTTTCTGTTCAGCAACAATGTTGACCTCGAAAATGATTAAAAAAATTATTGAAAACCATTCTGAATTTTCTGGGTGTGCGAAAAGCTGCAATTCATTCGTTTATTGAAAACCATTCTGAATTTTCTGGGTGTGCGAAAAGCTGCAATTCATTCGTCTTAAGTCGATCTTTATAAACCATGAAATGACCAACCACATTGTTATAAAAAGGCACCTCTGCCCCCATTATGAAAGGTCAAGGAGGCAATGTCCAAATCATTTCCCTGCTTTCCGGCATCTTTGCACATGGGCATAGCATATCACATTGAACATAATGCTCAAAGCATGCCGCTGCACCAAAGTTTCAGTCTATTGATCAGTGTTGAGTGTGCATGTGTAGAGCATTATCCCTAAGTGTATTGCACTCTGTAAGATGTTTGGAGGGCATTACTTTTGAAACAGAGTGACTGCATATGGACAGTCAAAGAAACCTTTTCCTCAGTCCAAAATCCCACATTTCTTTGTACCCAAGTAACCTAAAATTATGAACTTTACACTGTCGCACCCGGGTCAATTGAAGCGGTTTGCAAAAAAACAGCTGGATCACATGTGGGTTTGCGTGGGCATTTCTCCAGTCTGGCAACGCTACAGACCCGATCAAAAGCTTAAAAGACTCAACAAATCTTGTAGTTTGCACACAAAAAAAATTTTTGGTTGAGGGTGCGGTTTTTTGTGAGTGACGTTGTAAGTGGATGACTTATACGCCACCTTGGCCAACTTCACCTGGCCCTGGGCCCAAACCACTAGATGGTAGTATTTCGCTGAAGTTTTCATTGGAAACTAGGCTACTATCCGAGTCTTTTGATACTTCGAATGATTTGCTGGGGTTTCAGGTTGAAAAGTTACCACCTAAAGTAATAAAAATATCTGACTAATTAGTTAATTAATTAATTTGTTTATTTTAGATCATAACTTTTGAACAAGAAATGCTAGAAAGTCGATCAAAGGCTTAAAAGACTCGGACTCAAGCCTAGTTTCCAATGAAAACTTCAGCGAAACACTTTGGCTTAGCAGTTGGACCCTAGGCTAGGCAACATGAGCCAAAATGACCCCAAAACTACTTCACTTATGACGTCACTCACAATAAACCCGCACCCCCCAGGCAAAAAAATTTTTTTCGAGTGCAATCTACTAGACTGGCCGATCCGTTTGAGCCGTTGAACAGCTCTCTAGCGCAATTGGCGGAGGAGCTAGGGCGTTGGTAAGGCAACCGAAAACTGCTGTTTTTCTTGCGAAAATTGCCAAAACCACCCAGACGCCAAGGTGTTAAGTATTTGACGTGACACATCGTCGATACGTGATAGAGGTGTCGTAACTACACAACAACATTGACCGTTAAGCCACTGCTTTAATTCGGCTTTAATTAGCTGAAACACGACATATGAAGAAATAAGAACAAAGTAAAAGCACATGAAGCAAACATACTCAGACCAACTGACAGACAACCTGCTCGCTGCAACCGAGAAGATTGGACTACTAATCAGCTCGTTTGCAGCAGTCAATTACGAACACGCGCAACACAAATGGCCGCCAGCATCGAACCAAATCACAACATTCTATCTCTTCTAAAATGAAATGACGTCGCCGCATCTTGTATAGGAGGCAACCCGCGAGTGCTTCGTGTCGAGCGTCTGGGCAATG
>Ga0210059_1017836_pt1 | contig 10067 bp, 8 predicted proteins | sample Ectturendosymbi2_FD_188042 | JGI IMG/M metagenome (GOLD analysis project Ga0210059, IMG submission 188042) | Ecteinascidia turbinata endosymbiont from Florida, USA - Sample 2 (SPAdes) (version 2) | ecosystem: Host-associated > Tunicates > Ascidians > Unclassified | place: Key West, Florida...
GGCTCATCCATTGGAGCCCGAGCTGCCCTCTGCAATTAAGTATTTTTTCAATTTAATTAATATCAGATTGAATGTTTTTTTGAAGCAATGGGTTTGCATAGAACATTGGATTTGAATTCCAATCCAACAGACAGTACCCATTCCAGAATAATTTCAAACGAACGATAAACTGTCTGGTAACTCGGGCTAATGTGAATGAGCCTAAGACGTGGAGGATTTACTGGCATTATCATTGTTCTGTGACGTGCGTTACGTAACAATGGACGAGCTCCCATGAGACCTCTCATTCATTGTTGCGTAGCCAACGTCACGGAGCAACGATGGTGCCAACCAGAATGAGCAAATGGAAATTTCAGTGATACAAGCCCCGAACGGCTGCACTCACAAAGTGTAGGTTGCGTGATGAGCCCAACGGACGCTGCTGATCTGGAATGGCCCCTGAGTGAAAGTATGCAAGTTAGTGCGCTGCCGTCTTCCTGAATAGCCATGATCATCTCTTGCTGAAGCGTCAAGCTGCTTAAATTGCCAAGTGTGACGCTTACGCACGTTTGTGGCACAAACAGTCACAATTGGTGAGCAAAAGGTCTGCCCGGAGCCGGAGTCGCAGTCGTTAAAATTTTCTACGACTCCGACTCCTCAGGTTGAAAAACTTTCCGACTCCGACTCCTCGACTCCGACTCCGACTCCACAGCCCTGGTTTGGAGACATGAATTAGTTGGTAGAGAAACGGAATGGTTTTGAGAAGCGAGAGACAATGCCAAAGTTGTGTTCTTGCCGTGACTCAATGTCAATAGAGTTGTGCAGCAGAACTTTTTCTAAAAAAATTTGAAGTGACAATTTTCAAGTTCGAAAGATACAGAAACGCATATATTGTTTTCTTTTCTTCAAAAGGAAAAAACGATAGCAGTGCTGGCATACTTTACAACCGTATTTGTTGTTGTTAACTAGCTCATACGTATCAATATTTCAAGATTGTGACACGAACCCCTCATTTAATTACTGGGTTGTGCCCATGATTTTCCCATTTTATTAGGCAAATATTGGCACTATCGAATTTTTGGAAGTTGTTGCTATAGATCAGTGGTGCTCAAACCGTGGCCCGCGAAGCAATTTTCATTGGAAAGAAAACTTAACACTTTAATCATTTAAGAGAATGTTTAGAGAATTTTTATTGAGATTATTAATTCTTGTGTCCCGCGAAGGGTTTCTGAAAGACAAATGTGCCTCACGAACCATAACGTTTGAGCACCACTGCTAAAGATGCTCTCTTTGAAATGAAACACCAAAATTATCGTCTTAGTGAAAGCGTTGTGCAGGTCTGCACAGTCCGCATAGATAGTCTTTTGCAATCCTAGTACTTCGCAGTTTGCTGTAACTTTTTATTGTGCGGTATTTAACATGTTCCAAAAGCACGTAATTGCTTGATTTGAATGTTGTTGTGGCACAAATGATTGGCTGCAAAACGTTGGAACAATTGTGTGCGCCACTCAAACCGGAGACCATCATCTGCGAAAATCCTACTCCTTTCAAAATTCAAAACAACGTAGATTTCGTTAAGACATATCTAAATCGATTTCGTGTCTCTGCTGCTTCTGTGCTCGACAGAAAATAACACCTGAAATAAAGTTAGATTAGATCATAATTTAACGGCCTGAGCAAAGGACGCCAAACATATGAGGTAGATAATTCAGTAAACACTGCTCCCAATATCAGTAAGATGAAATCAAACAGTTGCAGCAACAATCAGTTGCTCATCTTTTTCCAAGTTTGTTCAAGTTTACAGTCGTCATCACCCTGCTTCGTGCTTTTTTTAAGCGGAACATGACAAAAAATTGCTTCGTCGTCCTTTTCTTGTAATTGTCCCATATCTCCTCTCAGCACCTCCGACAATCGCCCACTTTTGGCCAGCGCCCCTCCATGGTCGCAAATATCCACAGGGGCGCTGGTGCCCACTTTAAGAACCGCTGGTGTAACACCATAACACCTGGTGGTTACCAGTCAAACGCTTTCCCCAGTCCACCTGATTGCTGCAATAAGTAAGATGCTTAGAACCTCGTAATTGCTTTCAGTTGTTTCCTGTACAGAAGCGTGCCACTGCCGGTGTCACGCCAACTTTATCGCGACAGAGCAAAGGTCGTACACGTATGAAAGAGTTCGCCCTACTGACTGTAGTTACATAAATGTGGGCAGAAAAGTATCTAGTTGAGTCCAAATCCACGCGTTCAGGTTAACAGAATGGGCTCTGCTTTCATGTCGTTGATATAACTCAGATTTGCACATATCTGTTTTCAAGTATCTGGTCTCTATAAAAACGACGCAGTCGAATCAGCCAGCAATTATTTTTAATAGGAAATCTATTTTACGATTTCTTATTAAAAACATTTGCTGATTGATTCAACTTGGTCTTTTGTGGAGACTAGTTACTTGAGAAAAAGACGTTCTTAAGATTGTCTACGAACTTGTAGCTACTGTATAATACACAAAAAAACAACGCAAAAAAGATAATTTTCTCATGTATTTCAAATGCAAAGATATATATTTTTGATTGTAATAGGATGAACATCCGAATCCGCGTTCAACGACGTCTTGGTTCTCTCTCTACCGCCAACGGTTCGTGGGTTATTACTAAAAAGATGTTTCAACAGATATTATAGCGGCTTTCTCACCACAAAGCTTTGTGTCTGAAAGAACTTGATGTCTGCTGTAACTCATTGCAATAACCTGCTGATATTGCAAACTTTCTTGCCTGCTTTGACCGTCTAGCACAAAGGTTTGTAGCCTTTCTCTAACCATGTGCTCCTTCAGCATTTCGGCAGATGAGCAGTGGCGTAACTAGAGGTTTGAGCCAGGGGGAGAAAAACTTAGCTTAACGGTACATTAGCCAACATTCAGAAACATTGTTATGAAATGACAGTGAGTCTGGATGTCATGTGGATGTCTATACTAGCTGAAAACACAAAAACACCCCACAATACGCAACAAAACAACCATCTGCTGAAAACCAAAAGAATATTAAATATCAAAATGTAAGCTAAAGGGATCCGGTTTTTAGATTTATCTGGCTAGGAGTGGCAGCTCTCCCCATGCTCTCCATCAGTTATGCCACTGCAGATGAGTATACACCCCTATAATTCTTCTGACCACAAAAACGAGTAAAATAACAAAAATCCATTGAATTTTTATTGGAATTTTCAAATTTTAGAACTATAAAAGTAGACTCCATTGTTATGTCGAAGTTATTGTAATTCGTTTCGCTTAATTTCAAAGTTAATTTGTTTCTAAAAACAATCTTATACATGTATAAATAATTGGAAATAATCAATATATATAAATGCCTTTGTCCCTTCTATTGCTAACCCTAAATGTTCCCTGTCAGATAGGCAAATGTACCACTAGGGCTGTTGGGACCCCTGTTGTAGCAATTACTTGTTGAAAAATGAATCCATGCGTTCGACACGACTCTTAGTATAACAGAATTACACCATAACATCTCCAAATTCCGAAAGCCTCGAGGTAATCTCTATTCATCTAAATAATGTGTTCTTAATAAATAGAAAACAAGTTAAGATTGGATGATAAGCTTACTGTGTTATTCTCTATAAAGACAATGCTTTTTCATAGCAAAATGGTGCCACGGCTGTAGATCGACTGATCAACACTCAAGCGTAAGGTGAAATAAGTGTTGTTATTGGGATAAGTGCTGTTCACAGTGGAAGAACATGAGCTAGCAAGTAGCAACACAGGTGACCGGTTTAACCCTCCTTTCAGAGTTTCGCCAAAAGCAGGAAGACTTATGGAAGTTTCAATGCCTTAAAGTAAACTGGCTGCCTGGTAGAGGTTTTGATTGAAGATATAACCTTAATATATCATGTCGCTTATTGGAAGATAAGACTTAATTGTTACCTTACATGTTTTGACCCAAACGTGTGGTCTTCAATACCAGACTGTGTTACATGTAAGTCTTCTGCCACTTTTGCCTTCGAATGGAGACTAAAGAAAAACCTCTTACATGATAAAGATACATAGTTATGTATTTTAGCAACATTTCACTTATCATGTACTAAATGCTGGGAGTTTCAGAAATTTAATTAATGTAATTTTGTTTATTTTCTATGGATCTTTACATTTTTGTTTCTCGTTCTTTCATGTGAACATCCCATTATCGGCAAGAAATTGCACTCCATAGCCTCTTTTGCTTTTCGTTTATACCTCATCAATTATTTTTCATTTTTTATTTTGTTTAAAAATTTTTTACCATGCCATATTTCCTCAGTTAAATTTGATCCACTCTATGTATATGGACATGCTTCCTTCATCCGTAAATTTGCCTCACCGTGTTCTAAGCTTGTTTATTTGTTTTTCTAACTGTGCTTATTTGCTTTCCAACTGTTGTTTTTCGACATTTGTCAAAAAATGATAAACCGTGTTGGTTGACTAGATTACCGCCATGGTCCTTCCCAATCCTATGTGACACAGTGACACTCTTCACTTAAAATGATCAGTTATTTTGACATTGCGTTTTCTTTCATTCTAATGTTCACTGACAATTACTTTCTTTATTGCTCGATGGCTCTTTGTATTGTTTCTGTTTATTAGCTGAGCCATATGATACATTAAATCAATCGTCCGTATTCAGCATAACATCATATTTATGATGCAACGAATTTCCTCACCGTCCAGTTGAAAACGTAGAAAGCAAGCAATCGTGTTGTTAAATTTGATCATTCCAAATGCTTCTAAATCCGCCTTACAAGATTGATTCAAATCAAACGTTTGAAAGACTCACAAAGAAACTGTTGCGCTTATTCAAAACAAGTCTCTGCCACAAAATTAAGGTTGTGAATTAAACCCTCAGCTGGATTTGAACCACTCCCGTGATAACATTCCATCGGTTTGTACAAAGACGATGATAACGGGATTAGCTTTCAAAAGTGTGTTTCGCTAAACCTGGAAAACAACGTTTTGTATTCTCTCAAAACCTGTCCTGATTTAATTCTTTTTCTAACGCTTCCCTGGCAGGCACATAGTCAAGGGTGGGAGGTCAATGGGGGCAATTGACCGCTAATTCTACAAGTTGCACAGAAACATTTCAAGTTAATCGAGCTTTTGAACTGCAAGACAAAATACTTCGGTGCAAATAAACCAAACTGCTTGAAGCTACGGCTAATTCTGCAGACAAGGGTAAAATATATATTATTTGCAGAATGCCAGAGTTATTAGAGAGTAATGTTTTCGATGTTCTTGTGATGAAGTTTACATCACCATTATAGTTGGGATACAACAAGCCGGTGCGCCAGAAACAGCTGTTGAAAACGTTACTCCACGTTTTAATTTCGATTAGTGTTTAGAAACACTTAGATACAAGTTTGTATTTCATTATCACCAACTTGTAAGGTCAGCGATGATATGATTTCACCAGCATTTACACTATACATGGCGGTGCTATACGTTTTGCATGCCTTGAAGCTCAAATTTTGGCTGAGAAGCAATCCCATTTCAAAGTATTTTTCTACAACGCAATTAGGCCATAGACACTGTTTAGCAACAATATTGTTCATCCTAGATAGTTATCTTTAGAATGTTCAAATATATACTGTGACAGTTCAATCACAATTATGTGGAGCCTTAACATTTCCATCAATTATTTCACATTACCTTGCCGGCGAGTAAAAAACGTTTTGTCGAGCAGTCAGAATCCGACCTGTACATAGTCTGAAACAGTTGCAATATTCATCTGATGTTGACTGCCACCCTATTCTACAGTAAATTTCAGTAAATTTGAAATTATTCAGCTGCAACGGTAAGTGTTAGCATTAGCAGCAAAATCTAACGTATGCAGGAAGACACTTTCGTAGTAGGTGCTGAGGGCATTGACACTGCTGCCATTACATACAGAGAGCTTGCAATCTGTAAAGCGCAGGTGACTAAAATGAAATTAAATGTAATTTTTCCCATTAGATTTTGTTATTTAAACATTAATGGATTTTTTAAAACTTTCAACCGCATACCTTAGAATGACCAGACCAGCAGTTCCCTAAGTTTCTTCAGCGGGACCCAAATCTATGTTTGATGAAAACCTCGTGACTCAAGCCTCAAACAACACAAGAAACAATAATTGTTGTTTGTGTGATTTCCGGTAGTAAGCTGTTAAGTTCATTTTTATTGTCAACAACCCACTGTTCGCAAGTACCTATGCTACAGATAAAGACAAGCAGTGACAACCCATTTTTTACCCCTTCGCCAAACTTAGTGCAAGGCCGTGGTGATAATCGATTATGGCTTCATTTTCGAAAAAACAAAATAATATTCACGCTTTGTGTAGACTGAGTGGGTCAAACATACGCAAGTTTGTTCAGCGAACATGTGCAACTTTCCCCAATTTACCATATTGTCATTATCATATTTTTGAATTATACTGTTATCTCTAAATACGTAGCTAAATACTTAATAATTTTTGGGATGCAACCAGCGTGCAAGTAGCGTACAAAATGCTACCGCATTCGCATTACATAACGTTTGAAGACATAAATCCACACATTTTATAAACGCGTTGAAGAAATCCATCTTTAACGTTATCAGCTGCATACGTCAACCAGTCGCTCAAGATTTGGACAAGATCCACCTCTTAGATGTGCGCACAAATTTTGCAGAAGGCCTACTTCCGAACGAACGTCGGAGAAAAGTCACTAACATGGCTTCAGTTGAATGTTTGTTGGTGTCGTCTACATCAGCAGCGTGTAAATATAAATAAGCGCAATCACAACGGAGGCTGCGATGACTTCTTGATCAACTGTAATATTGACTGCAAATAGCACACTGCAGATCTTGCACTTATAGCATCGAGTCTTTCACAAGCGGTTTGGCAAGAAAATTGTACGAGAAAATGGTGGTTTTCATCCAAAATGAAGCATTGGAACTTTAGTGAAAACAAACTTTTAACACTTATCAGTTCAATGAAAATGGACTTTCTATTGGTCGGCTTAAATCTGAACATCATTATTCAGAAAAAAGCGCCAGAAAAATGCACGTTCTCTGAATGATGCATTAAAAACGGAGGACATTTAATATATATTCAAATGTTGAGACTTTGTTGTTGTTTGCCCTCTCTATCAAAATTTCTGGCTACGTGCCTGTTCCCAGGCCAGCTGATTGCTGCAACAAGTAAGATGCTTAGAATCTCGCAATTGCTTTCAGTTGTTTCCTGCCCTGAAGCGTGCCATTAACGGTGTCACGCCAACTTTATCGCGACAGAGCAGGGTTCATACATGCAAGAAATAAAGTTAGGTGTATTAGATACGTACGCGTCGTCAGAAAAAACATCTAAAGGAATTCAAATCCACAGGTTTACCCTGGTCGAACCAACGAATTACGGAGATGAGTCAAAACGGCTTCAGTCCACAACACGTTTTCATTCATGTGCCGAAACAAATATGTTTGGTACCTCATTAAAATTCCAAACCTTCTTGTCCATGACAGGCATAATATTTTTATTTTCACAGCTTCTTGGAAAACTTCAGGTCTATTTTGCGGGCACTGGATAATTACCCCACCTGACTTGATATACACAAGGCTTGTGCAGATTTTTAGAGGACTCACAACAGAGTTCTGGGAAAAAATCAGTCATTAGGAGATTCAGCCTTAAACGGTAATTTTAAGCATATACGCATTACGTTTTTGTACGGTTGCCCCAGCTGGGCAAATAGACCTGAACAGGGTTGAGTGTATCCAGTATTTTTGCAGATGCTCTTATGTCAGCATTTGCTTTGTTCTCTGACAGCAATGACAAGAATGAGATGCATTAAAATTTCAATGATAGCTAATGATACAATCCTGTTGCAACAAGTTGGCAGAAATACAACAAATGGAGCAACCAGACTAAACGTTTGTCAGGATATATCCCATCAAGTGGAAGAATAAAAACCAGAACATTTTCGGAGGGTTGTTTGCAACTCCATTACAAGCATCTGCAACAAAAAAAACATTTCAGAAAATCTGTAAAATTTGATGCTATTGCAACACTTTTTGTCCCGCACCATTACGTTTACCATGTTTGATCTGCTGTTCTTTTTTGGGCAGCGCTTGCGTTGATTGGCATCATTTTCGTCATGTTTTATCACATTTTAGGGCTGGAACTCTATAGTTTTTATCGTGTTGATCTCAAGCTTCACTGCATCTTTTCTCTGCCTATACGTTTGTGAACTTTTTCTGTTCACTCGCTTTTTCCTTGATGAAGAACCGCCGTCAAGCGAGTTGAAACGCCGGCATCATGTTTAAAAATCAACAGTTGAGCAAAAGTTATTTAGATGTCCTGTTGGTTGGTTCGGCGAAGATCTGTGAAATCCAAGTCAATCTCTAACGTGTGACAAATCCACCTTGTTTGTCACAACTCATGGACCGTTTGCGGTAGAGATCAGATTTGCTTGCAAATCTGTCACTGATTCAAACATGCGGTTAATAAGCCGAGCACTGTTGGCCATTAATGCAAAGAAATATACGAGTTCTTGAGAAGTCAGACCCTCGCTCATGCTAATTTTTATCCTGGTGCATTTACACGATGCTGGCATATTGTGGGAATTCTGCACTGACGTTAAAGTCGAGATGGGATTGTGTTCTTGATAACATTGTTAGTAAAAATGGAAACAAGTTTGTGCCTTCTGTGACAATTAAAGTTATGACAAAATTTACCAAGTGAGTTCCAGTGTTTTCTATTCTTAAATAAAGAATCGGATTTTCTCTGTAATTAATCTCAAAACAATTGGTGAGGATTCGCAAACACATGCAGGTTTTCCGATTTAAAACATTTTGCAAGCACAAGATTTTGAAAGTGTTTCATCGTTTTGAAATTCTTGGATGTATGTGTCCATTATTTATAACTCAATAATCTCTTTATTGGTTGCTTGTAGCAGACAAATATGTATTTCGTCCAGACACTCCTCATCCACAGCATGTTGATAAAAAAGAAGAAAAAATCTTTCCCGAAATCAGTCCAAATGTTTGCAGCATTGCAATCGCAAGCTATTTCAACAAAACCGTTTGGTGTGAGGAAAAAATTCGTAACAATTTTCATTCAATAGGTTTAGTTAGTAACTCAACGTTGAACTTTAAACAAAGCTGACTTATGTGCAACAGTTGCCGTCGAAAAACTGATGTGCTTACACTATTTTGCAACAACTAATTAAAAATGCAACCTAAGTTCCAGTCAACTTAAATATACACCAGTTCTTCTAAATGTATACGAGCATCAGGGTGCGAAAGTGTTGGCCATGGAATGAAGGAACGATGGCGGAGTGATAAACTCGTAACATGAATGCAAATAATATGCGCCACCATATGAAATGAAGGAATGCGCCATCATATGAAATGAAGGAATGATGGTGGAGTGATAAAGTCGTAACATGAATGCAAACAATATGCGCCATCGTATGAAATGAAGGAATGCGCCATCATATGAAGTGAAGGAATGCGCCATCATATGAAATGAAGGAATGCGCCATCATATGAAATGAAGGAATGCACCATCATATGAAATGAAGGAATGATGGCGGAGTGATAAAGTCGTAACATGAATGCAAACAATAACAAGGCGTGATGTCGTGCAAAGGCAGCGAAAGGAACTTACCGGTTGTGCAGACCTTTGTGCAGACTTTAGCCAACAAGATGTGGGTGCATCCCTCGTTTACACTTATTGGACGGCATGCACGTACCAGAGTCGTGGTCCGAACCGCAACTGGCAAAATAAATTAAACAGCCTGACAAACTCTTTACAGCGGACTTCAGTGGCAACCGCAGTTCACGCAAGAAGTGATAAGGCCGCACACAGGATAAATAGTGTTTTCACATACATATTGATGCACTTTTTTGAAAATGAAAGTGCGTGATGACGCCAATCTGTTTTCTTAAAACGTGCATCTTCCTGTTAAAAATCGCTTGATTGGTAAAACAGCGGTCATTCGCAGGCATCTCAAAACAATTGAAATAATTCGTACTAGCCGAGGTAAAGATAACTTTATGCTCACAAAGTATGTGCTTTGCCCCCAGGCTGGGAACAGAACGCACGTCGAGGGTTT
>Ga0210059_1017837_pt1 | contig 10067 bp, 7 predicted proteins | sample Ectturendosymbi2_FD_188042 | JGI IMG/M metagenome (GOLD analysis project Ga0210059, IMG submission 188042) | Ecteinascidia turbinata endosymbiont from Florida, USA - Sample 2 (SPAdes) (version 2) | ecosystem: Host-associated > Tunicates > Ascidians > Unclassified | place: Key West, Florida...
TGTTTCGCGGTTTCGTCTTTGTTGGTGCCATCTCAGAAAATCTAAACTCACATAAGTAGGATGTCGGAAATGGTAGCTGGGCTACAGTACCTATAATGGAGTCAGAAGTGCTCACTCTAAAGACAAAGTCATCGAGATATTGAAAAAAGATTTACCACTGTTATGTAACGATTACTGTGAAAGCATTCCCGCCTTTCCAGCCGAAATAGCTCAACCAAAAGATAGATTAATTAGACAACTTGCAGGTCCTCCCATAAACTAAGCTACGCCACCGTCACGTATCTTGTTGCAGTTGAGTATAGGGACAGATTTACAATATATTATAGGCAGTGGCGTAACTGACGGGGTCAGAGGGGCGAATTGCCCCCCTGGCAAGCGAAATGTAAAAACCGGTCTGCCACTTAACATGTATTTCGGTTCGGCATTCTTTTGGTTTTCAGTAGGCTGTTGTTTTTGTGTGTTTTTCGGATTATTTTCCGGTGATTTAGGGTTTTAGTTTAGCCATCCACATCCGGATTCACCATCATTTCTCAAGTTTTTTTTCTGAGTGCTGGCTGGAGGACCCCGTACAGTGGCCAGTGGGCCCCTGTTATTTAAGTTTACCACCCTGGCTCAAACCTTTGGTTACGCCACTGATTATAGCTATGTAAAATAAGAAATGTAAGCCTAAAGGATATTTTGACATTTTTGAATTTCCTAGGAGATTATTTCATTTCTCATGAAAAAAGTGGACATGTACTCCGAAAAGAGGACGTATGATAGCCCTCCTGAACAATGTTACTCATATGCGACCTGTGCTAATCTGAGTAAGGCCGATGCAAAATCTACCAGCAACGAGTGGAGACGAAAGCTAATGCGTTCTACGTGGCTTGACCTTGCATTCATTAGATTCAGATACCTGACCGATTCAGGAAAACAATAAGTGTATTAGTTGTTTCGTCGCAATATCAAATAATATACAAGTGAAATGCTGCCGTTTGGACGACCAATAGTTTAATAGGGTCTACAAACAAACTTTCCTCGCTAATAAAAATTATTACTTAATAGCACACACATGTTGTACATATGCCAGTACACATGAACATGGTGGGAGAGCCCTAATTGGTGGGGGGCCCGGGCCCCTTGGTCCCCCCCTAAATCCGGCGCTGCTACTACCATTTATTCTCAGAGAAGCAAAAATCAATTGGCAACATCAAAACACTGGGGGATTCTCCGCGAAAGCCAGAGTGATGTCACATGACCTCCAGACTTCAAAACTCTCGTTTCAGAAACTCTGATATATTTTTCTCAGAAAGTTTTGTCAACAACTTTTAAAAATCTTTGTCAAAGTTTTGGTTTAAAAGTAAAATCACTTTAACATTTCCGTGTTTGTGTCAAGAACTTCATATCTGTTCTCAACTGAAACCAAGCTATGCCTCACTATTAATCATATTTCTCAAACGATTAAACAAACGGTCAACATATTCATTTCTTGCAACTTCTCTTAGTTCACTTGGTTCGGGAAGATAATAATTTTTTTCCGTATTAAGGGGTTACTGCTACACCGTTTTGATCAAATGGAGAAACTAAGACTGTACAGAGTAATGACGTAACTCAGCAAACCTCACAATTTTTGTTAAATTGTGTAAACCAATGTGCCGAGGTGCTAATGCGTATACGTAGAGCTGACTGTTGCACATGCACTAACGTATAAAATGTTTTTTATTTTAAATAAAAATCATAACGCCAGGTAGTTTTGCAATATTGAGATAAAATTTTGAAGCGTGTGCGACCCAGTTCCGTTTGTACACCTTCAATGTGGGCTTGAACCCAGAAACCTCGATGGCACTAGTTCAGACAGTTGTTGGTGCCGTCGGCGCTCCAGACGAATTGGCCAAACAGTGCTCTTACAAAAAATGCTGTTCTTTTTGCTACTCATGTTGTTATTTCGTAGCGTTTGCCACCAGGTTTCAAATCAAGCAGATAAATTAGATCTTCTGGCGATTTTTATTATTAACCGACGTTTCGCCCACCTATTCAGGTGGGCTTCCTCAGGGCAATGTTTTTTAACCACGTATAACATGCAACTTACTAATAACAAGAAACAATGAGCAGTATGATTGCTCTTACTTCCATGTGCACGGAAGTCACTTATCTGTGTCGCTAGCTTGATCTTTTCCTTTCTCCTTGCTTTGGCCAACTTTGCTTACATGTAGCGGTCGCGCTAGCGTGACTGCTACAATTTATTGCGGCCTTTTATGTCTGCGAAGTTCACTTCTGCAAGCTTTGAGTGATGAAACGTAGACGGGTGCGATTTGATATTTTTGAAGTGACTCAAAAAAACAAATCGTTTGTAGAAACGACATATCCTCACTTCCGACTTCCAAGTTATATAAATCAAATGCTTACGGTGTTGCATAACAACACAGGAGGAGTTCAACCAAATGTGCCACGTTGATTGAACCCGTATGAGAAACTGAATTTGAACAGCCCTTACTGTTTGGTGATGCTTCTTGTTGAAAAATAGCAAACAGGTCGGTTGAATCTCGGTGGAAATTCTTCCTAGGTGACACATTTTTAGCTGTTGATATTTTGAAAACGCATTTCAGCTTCAACTGAATCGTCATGTTATTTTTATACATATGATAGAATAGATGGACAAAACGTGATTGCCGTTTGGAAATTGAACTCGTTATTTGAGCTTTGGCAAGCAGTCAAGCAGACGTGTCCAGAATCTTGCTTGCATTCTGAATAGCTTTATAAACCACTAACCTATGGTGTAACAACCTGCATGCAAGCGTTTCAAACGCTTACTACAGTGCCTCACGAATGGGAAGCCGACTTACTTCTCTGGCCACTGAGATAACGGACTAAACTGACTTTCATCAGCAGTTCAAAATTTTCTGCTGTGTTTTTTTCTCAATAGAAACAGTTGACGCTTTGTTCTGCCTTCAATGTGCTTGTAGTAATGATCTACGTTGAAATAGAGGTGGAGCGCAACAACGGCATCCTTGTCTAACCTGCATTATTTGAAAAAGTAAAAACAGTGTTTCCTGCTGAAATTTTAGGTGCGAGACATAAAATGCTTGAGCAAATTTTAAATCATTATTTGGCTGATCATCCACCATTATTATCTACATTGCTTTCAAAAGGCATCGAACAACTGTGTGCTGCTTCTGCTAACTAAATCAAACCAAATACAGCAGACACATTTGCCATTGCGCGCTAAGGCACTGTTCATAATACTAAACACCAGGTCCATAACCAGGGGGGCGAAGCCCCTCCTAAAATGTTTTTCCCCCCCCCTGGAAAAATGTGTTGGACATAGTTTAAAACTACTGGACATGGTTTAAAAAATGTGGGCCCCTTTCAGAAAACTCTTCGCCCCACCTGCTGTCCCAAGCTGGTTAGGGGCCTGCTAAATACCAAGAAAAGTCGTCACTGACACGTTATATTGCGCTCTTCATTTCTATGTTGAATGCTGCGTAGTTCACCCTCCAGCAAATAGACTCTAAGTCCAAACACACAAATGTAGATATTCAAACTTTCGCAGAACTGACCTTTCGATTACATATTTTTAGTTTTCAGTTTTTTTTCTACGCTACCATGTGCAAAACAAGTGAATTTCTAAACGTTGCAATGAAAAACCAAAATTTTCTGTTACAGTGTTGCTGTTGCACAGCCTATGGGTTTCACGCCAGTTGATAAATTTGTTTCACCTGCTTGAGCAAAACTTAAAACAAGGTAGGCCTATTTCCAGGAAACGCTTAAAACTGTTTTTCGGGGAGATGTATCTCCCAACCCTTTCGTATAATTTTATTTGATTTGATTGTCTACCACAAGCAGCTTGGTTTAAAACAAATACTCTCAACGCTTTGCTGAAAGAATTTCCAAACTTTCAGTTGGACTAAAGAGCACCTTGCTTTCATGCAGCAGATTGAAGAGTATCTTTTTATCCCACACTTTTGAATAAAGCGTATTTTCTAGAGTTTCTTGCAGAACAATAAAAAGTTTTCAGGACAATTTCAGTTCAATGATTTGTAACAAAAAACACTTCTCTGCACAGATGTCACCAATCTTAATAGAAAACAAATATTGCGTCGCATATGCGCTAAACTTCAGGCCTTCGACTTTTCTCTGGTCAGCGAACTTTCATCATAGATGCCAAGACGAGCATCTCAAATTGTTCAATGAAGCAAATAATCTCCAGAAAATCACCGCCTCGACCTTCGCAGTGTCATGACCAAACAACTCGAAGAAACGCTTCACTCGATGAGCAAAAGAGACGTTGGCATTGCACGCCAACAATCAATGGTCGCCACACGTGACTTAAACCATTGTTGTGGACCATTTATTCACAGCGTCTTCACTTTGTTACTTCGTGCTCGTGCGCCATCCGAACTTCCTTGCAAGGCTAACTGTTCATGAGCTGTTTTTGGAAAGACTTTGCGTCCATCTTTGCTTTGGTAAACCGATATATGTATGACTGTCGAGACTTGTGGTTTTGAATTGTAAAAACATGAAGCAAATGCAGGAGTCAGATCAATGCAAGTATGTGGAGCATATTAATCCAGATTGTTGGACATAGTATTTCAAAAAATGATTCATTTTAACATATCGTTCATATTGGTGTACGCAGTATTTCAAAGAACAAAGCATTTACCTAACTAGTAAATGCATGTTACTGTGAATGATCATCGTCATTTCATGAAGTTGGTAGCAGGAGGACAAAACCGGAGAATCGCTATTCGATAAAAGGTAGCAAGAGCGTAGAGTTTCCTATCGAATAGTAATGTAGGTATCAATGTAATTACTTTCCACATGGCAGGGTCGGTCAGAAGACGATGCAACAGATTCAACTGCATTGGGCCCCGCGCCTCAGGGAGTCCCGCGCCATGGTGGTTTGGCAGATTGTTTATTTTTGCACTCCTCGCGCACAATTGCAGAAAAGCTTGTAAATCTCTTTGTTAGTAAATTTGTCTCGTCTGAATGAGCGATGAATTTCCTCTAATTATTATCGAACTTTATCAAACGTGCTCAATTCCCATGCTGAGCATTATATCTGCGCTCCACTACGTCCCACACTTCATGGATAGAATTTGTTTGTTACTAGTACCGTTTGAGACTGAAATAGACTTGCAGTTACTGGTGTGTAGTGATTCAACTCGCAATAAACAGGTCAAGATGAGTGTCTGTCGTATTTACTTTGGTGGCAGTTTGTATTTGAATAAGATGTTAGGCTACATCTTTCATTGATTTTAATTATAGTGTGACTAATTGTATCTGCTACTGATTTGATAGTTGATGCTGTTGAGAAGTATGGCTACACCAGCAACCAAGGGTGACATTGTGTAGGACCAGACCCGTAACAAGGGGGGGTGAAGCCCCCCTAACAAAATTTTTCTCCCCCCTGGAAAAATGTGTTGAGCATAGTTGAAAACTATTGGACATGTTACGGTCACTTCGAGAGTTGTTGTGATTGCTCTAGGCTTCTTCGCCGATTGGCGTAATCAAGCGTGCCTCGCTACTCAATGATTAAAAGTAGTTCAGTCATTTTCGTGAAGAAGGCACAAAGTTGATCTAATGTAAAGGCATAAGGCCGATTTACTGTTTTTTGCTGGGTAAAGGCATAAGGCCGATTTACTGTTTTTTCCTGTGTAAAGGCACAAGGCCTATTTGCTGTTCTCGTTTTCCTGTGGAAAGGGCATAAGACCTGTTAAGTCACTGGTGCTGTGATTTTAGAAAAATCACGACTGCGTCGCTGAAGTGAATGATTTGCGTCACAGATGGTTGATGATCAATGTGAGATTAAACGAGTACGAACGGTAGTGGGCGAGTAGTTGTGCATTTTTCATTTTCACTGAGGAGTTTACGTAACAGAAGGTTACGTAATTTTTCTAAACGGCGTCCGTGGCTTATTGGGAAGAATGGAAGAAGCTGGTAGTTCGACGCAGCCTTCAGCGTCCGAATTTCGAAGTGGTATTATCAATGAACGTTTGGTAAGCATGAAGAGGTCAAGCGGTTTCATCACGAAGCGGTTTCATCGCGAACGTGTCAAGGATTCAAGGTGAGCTGGACGTTTTGTTGCTCTACATCAATAATCATAAAGAAGCAACTGAGAGAAAGAACCTTCTGTACAATGCATTTGTTAAGTGTATTCAGCACTGCGAGAAGTATTTTCTTGAAGTTCCCGCTTCTGATAGTTTTGAAGACGTTAAAGCAGAAGGAAAAGAGAAATGCGTTGAAATGCAAACCCGAAAAGGTGCCTGCGAATTAAATTACGAACAATATCTTCAGCGCTGCACTGATACACACCGCGTGTTTCTTCAGTAACTTCGATTCGAACGTCTTCGTCGTCGATAGCGAGAAGACGCAAAATGATCGAGCTGCAGATGGAGCAACGTGAGATGGAGTCAAGGTTGCGTCAAACGCAGTTGGAGCTTGAATCAAATATGGCCAAAACAAGTTACGGGAACAAAAGAGAGCAGCCATTTACCTTTCGTCACACAAAGGAAACGTGAGAAATCCTAACAGACTACCTCGACGTTTGAAACTTACAGTAACAATCGAAAGAAACGCAATTAACGGGACCGCTTATGACAGTAAAACAGCTAAACACACGCTTGAAACACACCAACACACTACCATAAACACAAAACGCGAGGACGCTGAACCCGTCCTTGAAATACGTTAATGTCCGCGAATGAATATTCACGGGATCTCATGAGTCCGATGCCTCCAGCAGGCACAACTTGCGAACATCTCGGAGACATGACGACGCTGCAGTGCGAATACGTACTCGTCGAACAATACCGTCCTGATCCGGAAAAGTGTCTGTGACCAAAGCTTTTGGCCAAATACCTCGTCGCACTGCTTCATCCTTCATCAGCACAAGATCTCCGCCGGGTAGATTACGGGTGAGTTGCAGCCACTTTTGGCGAAGCTGCAGCACTGGAAGATATTGCTTCAGCCAACAAGCCCAGAATCGATCGGAAAGCAACTGAACTCTTCTCCATGATCGTCGGTAGCCATCAGATCCAATGAAAACGTCCAATGGAAACACGGGATCGATGGACCCAAGGAGCAAAGACATCGGTGTCAGAGTAGAAAAGTCATTGGGATCATCGCTGACCGGTGTGAGCGGGCGATTGTTCAGGATCGATTCGATCTCTACAAAAAACGTTTGCAGACACTCATCGTCAAAGCCTTGTTCCCCTGCAATTGAATGAAAGATTTGTTTTACAACTTTAACTAAAATTTCCCAGGCGCCTGCGCCTCCACTAGTTGGTGCAAACGGAGGATTAAAATGCCACTCAACGCCCTTCTGTCGCAGAGATTCGTGAAGGGTCTGTTGATTCCACCGTTTCAATCCTTCTCGAAGTTCACGCTCAGCAAAGAAAGTTCGAGCCGCAATCACTATACATCTCGCGAACTGCTCCTCTGCGTTGAACAAATCTGACAAACGCCTGCAGGAATGAACTTGCTGTTTTTGTTTTTTTTTAATTCGAAGTTTTGGTGACGGCAGTTTGGTGACGGCAGTTAACTTGCTGTTAATCAATGTGCAACTTCAATGTGCACAGCACACGACGCCATACAAGTGAACAAGCAGCCATATCTCTTTACATGGCTTCTCCCTGCCTTTACAAAAATAGGACCGAAATAATCTACGCCCGTGCAAGTGAACGGCCGTGCGCCGGCGGTGATCCTACACTTGGGGAGGGGTGCCATCACCTGGCCACATGCACGAGCCTTGTTCACTTCCTGCAGTCCTTTAAATAGTACCGTACTGTAGAGTGGCCATGAACTATCCAAAACGTCTCTCTCGTTGCCGCCAGAACATACTGAGTTCCGCAGTGTCAACCTTAGCATGGTAATGATAGACCACGAGCTTGGTAACGTGAGTCTTCTTGGAAGAAAAATGGGGTATCGTTCATCAAACGACAAATCCGAATACTGCAGACGCCCTCCTACACGTAAAACACCACCGATTAAGACGGGTCGTAATTTTCTCAAAGCACTAGGAGAAATTTTACCAAGACTTGAACCCTGGCGAGTCACGTTGGTCAACTTCTCCGAATCTTTAAGCGTTCTTAATACCTACATGAGAGTTGGAATTCCACTTCCACATTTATATTTTAGACCAGGCGTGATGAACCTATTAGCTATCGCGGGCCACTTTGACAGTTACCACTGAGTAAGCGGACCGCACAACTTTTTAGTCAGTCTATGAAACCTGTTAAAAACGAAAAAAATTAGAAGCGGGTCAAACAACGTTCAAGACTGCTGGTCTCGTCTGAATCTAAATAGCCCTCTTTTAAATAGCACCTTTTGCCTATTTTAATAGCCGACTGCAGCCTACTGGAACAGAAAGTGTTAAACAAACTATAACTTTGCTTACATTCACTTTTATGCTACCAAATTTGGAAGTAGTGCAGTTTGTGACCTGCTTAGCTACATCTCGAAAGACCAACCTCATTGTACCACCCTTTTGACCTTTAACCCTAGGTTGAATATCAATAGTATACCCTTTGTGTTCAATTATGCGTAACAACAATTTTGATCGTAAATAACATTTTCTTGACATCACCTATTATCACAAAACTTGTGATACATCATCTGAAAGCTCTTGAAGAGGAAATTCCAAATCACAAAAAAATTAATGGATTTTTTGATAACTGTTATTACAGATTAACAAACATATTTTTTTAATAAAACACTATTTCATGCAGTAAAAAATGTTGAAAAGTGTTACCACATGCTGTTAACATATCATTTTGTGCTGACAGTGAATACAAACAGTAAATATAGTTGCTGTATTTATAATAGAGACACCAAAAGTTTGTTAACATGAATATGGCAGTGGATTTGAGTTAGTTAACCCTAATATATACAGCTATTTGTTGAATATAGGCCAGTCACAATCAGAGTTGTCGAGTCAGATTCGTAAGGGATCGGAGGTTTTTCGGTGAAGTCGGAGTCAGATTCCTAACAACACTGTTAGACGGAGTCAGATTTTTCTGTCTGACTCCTAAACATCACACTCCTAAATTGTGAATTCCTATTGAAATGGTACAGTTTCTTTTGAAACTTTTGTTGAAACAGATTTCTTGCTGTGCACCACGAATTCCATTTATTTCAACAGCCAAATTTCATTCCCTTCATGTTAAGGAGCCGGAGATTTTAGAAAGTCGGAGTCATAAATTTTGGAAAGGTCGGAGTCGGAAGTCGGATATTCTTCCTTCGCTTCCTACGCAGCCCTGGTCACACAAACAAAAGGAAAAACAATCTGATTTTAGTAACTTTATTTAATGATTAAATGATCGCAATCATTAGATATTGAATTTTTCATTTCAAAACAAATAGCAATACAAATTTCATGGCAGTTATTTGTTGAATGTTACTTGCAAATATCATGGTATTGATTTATCTTACATTCATGGGCGCAAAGGCTGTTTAGTTAACAAAAAAATACAATCACGTTTTCACAGTATTACTAAATAGCACATGAACATGACATACATGGGATGTACGTATTGTGAATTGTATTTTACTGCGGGTTTTGCTTGGCAGCATTCAATACCTGGCCCCATTGGATCAGATCATACCCAGTTTTCACAAAAAGTACAACAGATGCCATGTGCCATTTGCTACAACTTAGCAATACTGCATTTACTACAATTGATATGTACATTAAGCAAAAAAATAATTTGGCAACATTTGCTTTCATTCTACAGACAAGAGTACCAGAGATGAGCATTGGACTGGACTTGGATTGGATCCGGACTATAGCAAATTTTGTTGAATTTGGATTGGATCCGGGATGTAAATCACTTCAGAATTTAGGATCCGGACCGGACGGATTTGGACTGAGTTAACTGAAAAGAAATGCTGCGTTTTTGTTGTGAATATCCTGTGACCTGTCTAAAGCATTTGACACTATACCTGTATAAAGCATTTGTGACCTGTCCAAAGCATTTGACACTATAGACCATGATGTGCTACTGTGGAAATTGGATAATTTTTTGGAATAAGAGGTTTACCTCTCAAATTGCTGGCTAGCTACTTGCAAGGACGACAGCAGTACACTG
>Ga0210059_1017838_pt1 | contig 10066 bp, 11 predicted proteins | sample Ectturendosymbi2_FD_188042 | JGI IMG/M metagenome (GOLD analysis project Ga0210059, IMG submission 188042) | Ecteinascidia turbinata endosymbiont from Florida, USA - Sample 2 (SPAdes) (version 2) | ecosystem: Host-associated > Tunicates > Ascidians > Unclassified | place: Key West, Florida...
ATGCTTACACCACTACAACTGCCTTCTGTTTATCATAATCCTGTGACGGATGTGCACGTGATGCTGAGGAAAATCTAATGCGAAAGAAGAGTTTGGTCGACAAACCGTAGCCAAGGAAAGGCTGAGCGTCACCTATACATTTCGATAAAGTAAAGAAATAAAAATGTAAGCCGCCTTTGATTGTAAGCCGCATGAAATGATAAAAAATCTTTATAAGCCGCGGCTTACAATCGAATAAATACGATACTCAACTGCAAGGCCTTCGAGAGAAATTATACCTGGGGTACGAAGACCAATACTGGGCCCCCTAGTTTCTGGATTTCTTGTTGAAACTTGTATAACTTTTTTTTCTATAGTAATTAGAATACAGATAAAACAGCTACCATGCCAAGACTTAAAAATATATTGTATGTGATATTGGCAGAGGCAAATTTTCATTTTCGGGGCCCTGGGTTATTTTAAATTGGAGGCCCTTCTGGAAGGATTGCGACGACTGGTACACGCTACATTGACTGAACAAGTTGTTCCAATTCATAACCATATTGCTTTATTCTGAATTCCCTCGATACCTGGAACGAAAACAGTCATAATGAAATCTACGAAAAAGACAGGGGTGAAGTTATCTGACAACACTCCTATTCAGGGGCGGATCCAGCCAGTAAGCTTAGGGGGGGGCGATTTCAGTAATATTTGGTAGTTAGGTCTCGTTACGGGTTCACTATTGTAAGAGAGATGAAGTAGGCCTATTCTTCACAATATTGCTTTGACAAAACAATGGACAGAAACATGGCCTTATATCGTGAATAATGTTTTCCGATTGGTACAAAATCAGGTTGAATGAAATTACTTTCGTAGGCTTTAGGGGGGTTATCTCCCCAATCTCTCCCCCCTTGGATCCTCCCCTTCTCCTATTACATATTTATTGAGTTACCTGTGCAATTGCACGGTTTGCACGTTTCAAGAGCTGGCTCTGAGCAAGGACCTGTACTTCTTACGACACCTACAGTAACAGCCTGTTACATAGTCAGCGATCGACGGGACTTTTTGTCTGTAAAATCGCTGATACTTTTTCGTCGTACTTTATCTTTCTAGCTAAAGCATGTTCAACATACAGAATAGGAAGACTTTGCAGCATGCCCCCCCTCCCCGAAACAAACCTCCTAAGAATTTTACTGGTGCTTTATATCAATTTTCAACTGTTAGCAAATAAATGAAGGAAAAGTCGGTCTCAAAATGACGTCAGTGACTGACGACGTCATTGACAGGTCCCTCCCGAGCAAAATTCTTGGCTGCACTACAAGTAAACTGAAACTGGTCATTTCGTACCTCCGAGCCTCAATGACTAAAAGTAAGTCAGGGCAGGTTATGTGATCTAGATTTGATGGGGAAAGGAGAATTTTTGTGAAATTTAACCGGAAAAGGCTGGATATATTAATGTTTCGATAGAATTGTCTTTTTCGAACACAAGTGACACATGACTTGCATTAAATAATTTATTGTACAATCCAAACTGAATGTGTTGCATTTTAAAAGAAATTGTTGTTTGCGGTTGCAATATGTTGTTTGATTTTTTTGTAAGATATACAATTTTGTTAGGCAACACTATATAGGCCTATAAATTACGATATCGTTATTATTTGAATGTTTTGATATTCTTCATAATAAATATAAATAAGTATATAAGTATGGTATGGTCCTTGTGGATAATTTATATTTTATTTGCTGAAAATTTCAAAGCGAAAATATACAAACATTTTCCGTTTGAAAACATTTATTTTCTTAATGGTTTCGAAAAAATTGTGCCTACGTATAATAGCCTACACAAATTATGAGAAAGGGCGCACACTTTAACTTTGCTATTGGCCCCTTTTCGCATAGATACGCTATTGCATTTTGCGCCATTGAATATCTGCAGCTATTGCTACAGTGTGGGCTAGTCTTGCCTTTACCCTGTATCTTACCCATAAAAAGCAACAACAGGTAGGCCCAGGCTGAACGAAAGTACCTCACCCGCCTCGTGTAATCTGACAAATGGATTCAGGCGGCTTGTTCCACACATTATACGTAACAATAACCACTTCTAAACAACCCCATGAAAAGATAATGGTCATCGTCATTCACTTCAGTCTCTTCTATAGCAGGGCCTCCAAACTGCGGTCCGCGGGCCAAATCCGGTCCGCAAATACTTTTGTCGAAAATGAAAAATTAACTGACGAAAAACTTTTTGATTTGGTAGAATGTAACATAACCCGAGACAATCCCAATACGTAAGATGTTCGGCCCACGCATTTTTGTGTAATAGTTTATGTGGCCCTCGGATAAAAAAGTTTGGAGACCCTGTTCTATAGATATCTGTTGTTAGCGGCATAGTAAAAAATCGTGCGTTGAACAAAACAAAAATACAAATATATTTACAAAAATGCTGGAAATTCTCCTCACTCCCAAAATTTTGGGGCCCCTCAAAATCGGGGGCCCTCGGCTTAAGCCTTATTAGCCTAATGGTAAATCCGCGCCTGGATATTGGCAACTACCTTGTACACTAGTAATTGTGGGCTTGATTACAGAAAAAGTTAGCCTGCGTACTTTCATCTTCCCGAGCCCCCGTATCTCTCGTGCCCGGGTACGATGTACCTCCCGTACCCCTCTCTCACAAGCCCTGCTCAACTGCACACGCAGTTAGCTGCGAGAAGAGAGTTTATGATATAAACACTACAGGGTATTCTTACTAAGGAAAAATATATTCACTGGCTAGAGCAGGTCTTCCCAACCTCTCTCTGACCATGTACCCCATCAGCAGTTCGGCAGTGAGCTTGTACCCCTAAAGTTTCTTATGACAAAAAGGCTGGGTAAAATAACAAAAAAACACTGAATTTTAATAGAACTTCAATTCCCCGGGCGCCGATATGAGTCAATAAGGGGGCGCCAAATCACTGCGGAGAGCGCCAAAAAGTCCCAACAATGTCAAAAGTACTTTCTTCCATACAGAACAATTGCTTCCGAAAGACCTCAGTTTCGAACATGGGGGCGCCAAACTTGCTTCTTGTCCCGGGCGCCATCTAACCTCGTTACACCCCTGAATGTACTCCTTGAGATAAGCAAATGTACCTCAGATTGGGAACCCTTAGGCTAGAGGGTGACTCAGCAAGAAACAACATTCACCTGAACAATAAACAGAAACCAAAGATTACAAACAAAAACACCGGAAAACTAACATGTCAATATGGCCAGTTAGTCTGAGTACGAAAGGTGCTTCAAACTTATGTCATGAGTTTTACCTACATTTTCAGATGCTCTGGTTAACGCCACTGTTTTAACGTTGCTGCTAAAGCTTTACTGGAAAAAACGTTTCAGTCGCGGCGTTTTGGCTAACACTGCCAGATTCTTGCGCTTTTTCTCCATAGAAACTTTGTCATATTTAGCTGCTGATGGCTTTACAGATTTCGCCATCGCGCTAGCTCAACACTACAATCTCGTTTCTGCTCTTTCGTTCTACAAATCGACTGATCAGAAACAATTTCTGACGGACCACGCAATAACATGTGGTGTAAATGGCTTGACTAGCTTCATGTGTTTATGATGTAACGCAAGAATAGTAGCCATCGGAGGAAAAGTTCGTTTCTACCATACGTTACCGTTTATGACGAAACAAAGGTTCGCAGTTCTGCGGCGGCTACCCCCAGACCGCACAAGAAATTACGGGATCATTGATGCTAACCAGCAACCACAGCAGAACGCAAATAGTATCGTTTTCGCGACATTGGTGCAGTAGGCGTGATGCACGAGTAGATAAACACATGCCAAAAGAATGACTACCAGGAAAAGTTACAAGCAAAATTCAAATATATTTGCATTGAACAAAACCGAAAATATTTATTTTCAGTAGTGATTACTAAAACTGGCAGAAAGTCAAACTTGCACAGAAATCAATGATACTCGACGCAACATTGGAATATAGAGTTTGTATTCTTGTATCTCTTTTGAATCATGACAATTTTTCAACCGAATATTTTATAAATGTCATCACGGCGGACCCCCTTGGAGCGGAGGGCCCGGGGCAATTGCCCCCGCTGCCCCCCCCCTTAATCCGGCCCTGCCTTATCAGCAAAGACTTTGTGCAATATCAAATTTACAGTGAAATCAACAGGAATGTTTGTGAATAGATTTTTGACATCGAATAAACACATTATATGGTTACAATCAAGTTCATGGTCAGCTATCATCTTGATAAAATGGAAGGCGTCTTTTGCTGTGGATGGGTGCCGGCGCAGCTCACTTAAAGCTTTTGAGAGCCATGAGGCGCATTGGTAGGTTAAACTGCCAATCGAGCAGAGAATTGGCCTCAATGGAACATTGCCCTTGTGAACTTTAGGAAGACCGTACAAGGTTGGAGTGACGGCAGCAGTTGGTCGGATTTGGTTATAAACACCATCGTCTAAAACACCTTTTTTTTCAATCTACTCAGAAAACCTTGAAATTTCTTTAAATTGTCCAGGTTAGCATTACCTTTCCTGGGTTGAAACTTTGTTTTATCCTTTAAAATGGTACCCATCTTTTTGATATAATTTTTTCTGTCTTAAACCACTACACCATTTCCTTTATCAGGTTTACAAATAATAATAGAAGTATCTTGGCTGAGAGTACGAAGAGTTTATTTTTCTTTCCTAGTGAGTACCATTTCGTCTTCCTTCTTTTAATAGAAAAAACTAGATTTGAGTCTACTGCACTGATTGATCAGAAGTCTCTACTTTATTTTTTGACTGAAGATGGATTACGAATAATCCGAAACGTCTCAAAATAAAACATGCATAGTTTTTTGAAGGCTTTTTTAGTGTTGATGAAACTGTTAAGTCTATCCCAATTTTATGCTCCAAAGTTATGTGCGACAGTTACAAGCTTGCATCAATTATCAAACTTCCGCTAAAACGTCCTGCTCGTAAAGATGAACTTTTCGCTGAGCACATAATCACGCAGACCCAGTGTGCACTTTTATCACAGTATTTACTTCAGTGTGTACCTGATGCATGGAAAACTTCCACAGCAATGCATAAAAGTTGTTATTATACTTATTTGCAAAAGTAAGAATGGTGAAAGTTGTTTCCCTAGCAACAACTATCGCTAAAGTATTTGAGCATTATATTTTATCCTGCATTTCATCATTTGTTGCCACCGCTTCTTCTTCATTGTTGCAAGTTCTTTCAATCCACTGTTGGGCCGCACGAGATTTCGGCGCAGGTGTTGAGCAGCCATTCGGTTGTCTCGTCATCCAGAACCGTCAGGTCAGCCATGTGCTCCATGGAGAGGTCGATGGATTGGACAATGAAGGACAACATGGTCAACGGTCTGTTCTTCTGTGCCACACTCACAAGCCGCAGAAGGGGCCATACCCCATTTGTGTAAGCAGGAGCAGAAACGTCCGAGACCGGTGCGGAGGCGGTTAAGTCGGACCCACGCTGTTCTTGTCAGGGCCATTCCAGGGGAGTGGGTGCCGGTATCGGGATGAAAGTGCAGAGTCTCGTAGTGCTCTCCAACAAACGCTCCGCATTCCACCGATGATCTGCACAGAGCGGCGCACTTCTGTTGTTGTCTCATTAGTTGCTGGCCCCTGACGACCAGTTTGGCTTTAAGCCACAACATGGGACTGAAATCTGTGGATTTTTACTCCAACAGATTGTGTCATATTATGTTAACAAAAGCACCCAAGTGTTCTCAGCATTTTTGGAAGCCTCTACGGCGTTTGACAGAACTAACCACAACCTATTATTCCCTAAAATATAAAGCCGCTAAACCTAACAGCTTGACCAAAGCGAGATGAAGTTGTTTGTAGAAACCACAAAGTTGTGCATAATTTTAATAAAACACATGCTTCCGAGTGAAAAAAGCAGGCAGCATCGCTTGTCACGTAGAAAATATACAGGCTGTCTCTTCACTTTTTACACTTGATACTGCTGCCTCTTGGGCAATGAGAACAAACCATAAATCAGGCAAAAATATAATATTTAGATTTTAAATATATAGCATTTTTACTGTGCAATTTACCTCTATCTTGTTTAGCCGCGTGCCACTGCAATCGTAGGTCTAAGCTTTTGCGGAAAAGCGCAGAAAGAATGCAAATATTCGATAGACTTACCTAATGTGTGACGCAGGGCTATTGTGTTGCAGGTCTGGTGGGTTTGCAGGCGATAGTTTTTCAAGTAAACTTAAAATTAGCCGAAATTCTAAGGCTTTAAAGTCACACCGACAAATATAACGAAGGCAGGAGATGCAGGGAAGACAAACCCAAATCTTACGCTGTTTGTTCAATGACTTATGAACATCCGTTTGATTTTTAACGAATTGTCTTCTCCTCTTGATATATGTGATAAATGTTTATTTTTTACTGCATCTATGAAAAACACGGGAGGTCCAAGTTTAGCAGTGATGTTTTTAACTGCCATTTGTCAAACTTCGTTGAGGTACGTGTTTGGTTATACAGTACGTGCAGAGCAGCCTTCTTGATGACAAAATGCTTTATTCCATCACATTTAATGGCTATTTTAGCTAAGTGCAGTCTCTGCATTCTTCTTGTATGAAGGCAGACTGACAAATTGTTTCAACTTTATCAAAATATTGAGTACTTGAAATTAGAAATAATTTTTCACTAGATCCACGTTTATGGTGATGATCTGGATGCATTCTTTAACGAATTTCCAAAGGAATTTTTACCAGAGGATCTTGGAGGTACTGGACCAACATACGATGGACGAGCAGCTGCAAACATGATTTTTGGCACAGTAAGTATGGTTCCTGCGCAGCTTCAAAGAATCATTGCTCCAGTATCCTCCTGCAAATGTAATCCGATGTTTCCAAGCAATTAACAGGACAAGACCAAAAATGATTCTTAGTGTCAAGTGTCCAATAAGGTTTTGCATTTATGGCTTACATGTTTTTCCCAGACATTCAATTTTTCCAGCTTTGAAAAAAAGGTATTCTTGACATCAAATTTGGTTTTAGTTTCTAAAATTTTCACCTAAATGGTTTTAGCAGCCATATTAGTAATGATTTAAAAGTACATTGACAAACATTTGGTATTATGCCTCTTACCAGACATTCCATTCCAGGGCGGATCCAGCCAGTAAGTTTAGGGGGGGGCGTTTCAGCAATATTTGGTAGTCAAGTCTCATAACGGTTTCGCTGCTGTAAGAGAGATGATGTATACTTTACAACACTGCAGTGACAAAACAATGAACGACAAAATGGCCTTATATCGCAATTCGTAAATGCAATTTTTCGAATTGTACGAAACCATGGTGAATAGAGTTACTTTCGTAGGTTTTAAGGTGGCGATTGCCCCAATCGCACACTTGGATGCGACCCTGATTCCATTCCTGTAGCATAAAAGCATTTTCGTTATGTGTTCTCCATAGAGTCATTTGCAATTTAAAAGAAAGTTTCAGAAAAAAGAGCGAACTACCAAATTAAACAACTTGTTGAAATACCTGGAAAGAACGCAGATACAAAAAACTTCCGTAATTTCGCTGAATGTATTTGCATATTCGTTTAATTTAATCCAGATGTGCAAAATTTTCTGTGAATTTTAGTAGCGCACACATACAAGCTTTACCATAATATTGCCTTAAAATTATAAACTGCAGGCAGGCACTGATACGTCGCTGCAAATCCCGTTTTTGCACTTCAAGTTTTTGTTAACGGGGTGCGAGTGCGCTACCGCACTTTTCCATCCCTGTTTTAATCCAAATGCTCTAAGAAATAGGCGTAGCCAAGGGGGCCAACGGGGCCATGCACCCCCAAATGTCTAGCAGATCTTGTCGTTTGTTGCTTTGAGAGGCGGTGTTCCAAAAAATACTGTTGATGGCTTAAAGTCAAAGTATTTGGCCCCAAAAAAATTTTGGGCTGGCTTCGCTGCTGCTCTAATAATGCTGCTTTTTTAAACTCTGATATAATTAGTCTAAAAATTGCTTTATATATAATTATTTCGCAACATACGGATGTAGCTTTACAAGGCGAAATGTGTCAAAGATCCATTAGCCTGATGTAACCTCGGTCGTGCTCATAGACAGTTCGGATATAAAAAAGCAAGAAAACTCTAGGATTAGATTGCTACATTCATTGTGCCATACCAGTATCATTTCACTACAAAGTGAAGGAAAAAATTAATGCCGTTTGGTAAAGTGGGAATTTTCCGAGTGTAAGCCTACAAATTTACGCCCCATGAATTGTGTTAATGCTTACCGGTTGAAATAAATATGTTGAATGTGGTTTTTCTTACTTAAACATGGTTTCCAGGATTGTGTTCCGTATGCCGTATGGATAAGTGCTTCGTAGGTACTATATATGCTTTTTGATCATCAGGTGCGGCATTTATTCAAGAGTTACCTGACGTGATAATAAAGAAAAAATTTAAATAAGAATTGACCTATTTTTTGATGTCTAGATCAAAAACCTGAGCCAAAATATTTACAGTAGAGTTATTTAAACATCCATACAAAACCGAGTGATTTATCCAATCCATTCTGGTGTAGCGCTTAGCCAAAGTCGATGCATCGGTTTGCCACCAATGGGTATATAAGCTGCATTGTAACTTTTTCTGTAACCCTCATCTATTTTAATATATGCTGTAGTACATACAGCGGAGAAAAATAAGCTACTGCGAACTCATGACACACATCGACACATGAAGAAAATAGAATGAAATGCTAAGTTTGCTTAAGTAATAAATACTTGTGTGAGAGAAAATCGGACGAAAAACTGTTCTAGCTGTCTCCAATATCGTATGGTCGAGAAAAACTACTTAAAAGGCCCTAATTGAGGTCACTACCTATGATAATCTCAACAATGTTGAAATTACACAAACCGCACTCCTACTTTGATATTAACTTTTTCGTAATAATTGCTTTGCACACAATCTTTTATGACCAAAATTTTGCTAAATTGCTATATTTTCGTAACTAGCTTTTATTTCCACAGCAACTGCTTTTGCCAACTGTCCCCAGTAAAAGTTGTAAAAGTAACATAATAATAAGTGAGAAGTCACTTTCGTATTTTTCCGAAGGGCACGATGTCCCAGATACTGTATCTTCTTCATCCGAAGTATCCCTAAATGCTCATAGGAAGATATTCCGCAGAAAGCTTTTTTGCATGACGCTTTATGTGAGTTCACAAACGGTCTTTCCAGTAGACTGCACACAATTTTTGCTAATTCACCGCACGGCTTAGCGCCGATCGAGCTCCTAAATACCTGAAGAAAGTACACTTATCGTCGCGTGGTTAATAAGTGAGCGAGCTTCAGACCTGCCTTTGCAAGCCTGTTGGCAAGATAGCCACATCGAAAGCATGAAGATAATCTGCAACTACGCTGGCATATTATAGTTACTTTATGTAAGCGTTTGGCTCAGAAACATGGTTCACATCATAGGGCTTAGTCAGGGCCGGATTTACCCATAGGCTATATAGGCGTAAGCTTAGGGCCTCAAGATCCAAGGGGGCCTCCAGGAAACTGAGGTACGCATAGAGTCAATTGCCGGTATATGATCAATTTGATAACTATTCGTCAAATTTTTTTGACTTGATTATTCGTGAAATTTAGTTTTATTCACCTAATCAGATTCCGTATTGATAACGTAGGGCCTTCCAACGAGTTTCATTTCCATGAATCTCAATATGACCGCTGCTCAAGCCGCATGCCGACTATTGTGTCGATACACCCAAAGCACGTTGGGTACGTCCTATGTTTGCTAAATCGTACCGATTGTAACGTGTAAATCAGCCGAAAAAGCTTGTGTCTGTTCGTGTTTGACATGCACCTGATCAAAGCTTAAGGTTGTAGTGCAGATAAGAGCTATGTGTAGAGCCAGCAGCATTATCATACAATAAAAATATAGTTGCTTCTTCTGAGCTTGAGCAATACTGTATGTATTACGGAAAAGTTTTATTTGTTGGGTTAAACTTCGCCGCATTTAGCTACATCCGAAGTTCCTACGTGAGTTCGACCATAGACGTAGCAAGGACGGTATTCACAAATCTAAGTTTGCTTGACCCCCCTATCAAAGACTTCTAATCCCGGTATTTC
>Ga0210059_1017839_pt1 | contig 10066 bp, 6 predicted proteins | sample Ectturendosymbi2_FD_188042 | JGI IMG/M metagenome (GOLD analysis project Ga0210059, IMG submission 188042) | Ecteinascidia turbinata endosymbiont from Florida, USA - Sample 2 (SPAdes) (version 2) | ecosystem: Host-associated > Tunicates > Ascidians > Unclassified | place: Key West, Florida...
CTCAACGTGCTGCAGGTTCATCGGCAGCCGGAAGCCCTCAACGTGCTGCTGGTTCGTCGGCAACCGGAAGTCCTATGAAGCGTGTGGCCACTGCGTTGGCAAGCGGAAGCCCTTTCAAGCGTTTTGCTAGTGCTCTGGCAAAAAGCCCAATTGGACATGTTGTTAGTCCATCTGCAACCTCTGGCTCTGCCCAACGTAGTGCACCAGAAGTGTTTCTCGTTTATGGCCTGGTCAGTATTTTGCAAGATAAGGATAAGCAGTAAAAGGTCATCATCCGCCCCTATATAGCTTGGATAGTGATCTTATGACGTTTCTGTTTGGCAAATTTGGTTGTGGACAGATAAAGGAACTGGAATATGTGCACAAGAAGAGGGCACGTCAGTTATGCAAAACGTATGATACCAACAGACCCCTTCAAATAACCTGCTTACACCAAGAGCAATTTTGGTTATTTGTTGTCCTGATTTAAGAAGTTACGGAAAAACATTTTTGCTTTTTCTTTTCTGTTTTCATTCCTGAATTGGTGACGAAGCTTGTGCTGTTGTTTCGTTTCTCAAATGCAAGCCTAAAAAGCAGCAGGGTTGCAAGACTTAAGTTGCGTTTTGAACAGGTCCCCAGAGAAATGTTAACAAATCGAATTTCTACTGTTCTATCAATGTTTGTGCATCTGGTATTCCTTAGGCACTATTTTTGAAGACAAAACGAGGTAGCATCCACTTCGATGCTTGAATGCTACCACAATTGTAACGAGTTATGCATGTACAGAATTTTATTCAGCGTGTGGCTTGGGCTATCAGCCTTTGCGGACTGAACAGCGTTTAAGTGGTCCTGGTACACTTCACGATTGGCAGTGTACTTTCGCTTTTTGGGGAAACAACCTATTGTGAGCAAACCTCACTATTACTGCATTTGTTTAGAAATTCCTTAGATCGTACTGTAACTGTTTACCACCTATTACTGTAAGCAGAAATTCCTTAGATCTTCAATACCTGTGTCGGATTCAGACCAGGCGTTTCGTGTGGGGAGGCAGTCAAATGAAGGAGCGCCCAAAGGGTTTGGAAGAACGCTGCGCGCTAGTGTTAGAAACTTGTTTTCGCTATCCGTAAACCAGCAAAAATATTGACTGACACTAATTTCCGCCTGGTTAGAAGTGTAAGATTAACGGTTCTTAAGTCCCACCGAGTCCAACAAATGGTAATTGACGATCACATTACTAAACGAAATTTTTTTCAGTTGCATGCACATAGAAAGTATAGGCCTACTTAATGCTGAAATAAACAATTCAGAAACACAACATGAAAGGTGTTTGCTATGACATTGCTCACGTTTAATGTAGATGTGCTGGATCGCTTTAGAATGATCTCATAACTGCATGATAAGATTTTACACAGGGCCTGAAAGCATATTACCCCAAACATTTAACGCCACTGCAAAAAGGTGGAATTTCAATCGAATGTTCAATACCGTTCACATGTTTGGGCATTGACCATAGGTGGCGGAACAGTGGGGGGGGGCGCATGGGCCTAGGTCCCCCACTTTTTTTTCTGGGGGGGCCTGTCCCCCCATTTTTTCCCTAAAAATCGTAAATTTAAGTAACAGAATTAGTGTTGGGTCCAGTGATAAAGTAAATTGTCCACTGATAAAAAGGTTGCAGAATTTTGGCAGTATTTTGTCGATATTATTTCTAACATATTATTTGTAATTTGGCAGTGAATTGGCAGGATTTCGTAATTGTTTGGCAGAATACACCGTGCACAGTCTGTCAGCCTGCTGCAGATTGCTTACCGCGTCGGTTGAACAGTGTTGCCAGATGGTGTACTACCACAAATTATATCACCAAAATGGTGTCATTTTACATGCTTGTGTGCATGGGCGTCGGAAGGAATTTTTCCAGGGGGGCACTAGTGGATATTTCCAAACGTTTTTCTGCGGGGGGTCAAAAGTGGTGAAATTTGTTTTTGACCACTCGAAATTAAGAAAGTATTTTTTGCTGAAATTTTCAAATTCCTTCCCCCCTTCCGACACCCATGCTTGTGTGTAGGAAAAAGTTCGCGCCACACCATTAAAAAGTTGGTGTAATTTCAAACGTTTCAACACCATTCTTAAAAGCGAAATTTTTCTGAATCATATACGCAAAGCGAAATACTTGACAGATCAGCAATAATTGTAAAGCCACAGCAGTGACCCACACCAAGCGAATCAATCGCAATTTATTTCGTAAGGAAACTAGTTTCATGTGTGTTACACATCTTCAGTCCTGCGCAAAAGTCGACATATGAAACAAAAAATAAAAAATTCCGCACTGTTGCTAAGATCAAAACTCAAGATTACAAAAATTGAGCACAATTACAACCCCTCCACTAAACACGGCTACAACACTATTCAACGAACCAGATCGTAACGGCCATTCGGCACTTCTGATTGACAAAAAATGCTCTCCACGTTTAATGTGGTTTCTGTCTCAGACGATCACGTGGTTTACAACAGACGGTAACGTGCAGCGGAAAAAGTCTAGCATGGCAACTCTAGTTAGTTCGGGCGGTAATGTGAAATGGAGTAATTCTGTAAAAAAGTTTACACTACAGTTGCGGTACCACAAACTATTCAGTTTTTTCATGCTGAAAATTTCAAGCAACAATTCGTAAGTCATTCCCTTGTCTCTCAAAGTTTTTTAATTGATGTCAACTTCAGTGGAAAGCACCAGCGGCTTGGATTAGCCCCTCCTTATCGAAAACAACAATTACAGGCTCTAGCTTTGCAGCCGGCTGTTTGAGGAATCTCCTGCCTGGTTCTGCTCCCATCTTCTTGCGATGATTCAAGCTTGTACTTATCATTCAGCAATAATTGTAAAGCAACAGCAGTGACCCATACCAAGCGAATCAATCGCAATTTATTGCGTAAGGAAACGAGTTTCGTGTGTGTTACACATCTTCAGTCCTGCGCAAAAGGACTGAAGATTTGACAGATCAATTTCAAGATCAATTTCAAAAGGACTGAAGATTCGACAGATCAATTTCAAGATCAAGATCAATTTCAACTTGACAGATCAATTTCAAGATCAAGATCAATTTCAATTTGACAGATCAATTTCAATTGTGTTTAAGTTTTTGCATTGGCAGCACTAAATATCTATATTTTTTCTGCATTGGCAGCAGTGGTGTAGCCAGCTCAAAATATTTGGAGGGTCAAAATGTATGTTTTTAGGCGAGTAACAATATTTTGTTTGGGATGTCACCTTTCAAAGCACGAAATGACAATATATACTAAAAATATCGCGGGGGGCATGGCATCCTGAGCCCCCCTGGCTACGCCTATGATTGGCAACACAACTGGAATCCTTACAGACAACTTGCTGGCTACTACATATACTTTGTCTTATCTTCGCATTCCGGTATCTAATGCAGTTGTAGAATGAGTATTCAGTCATGTTACCTCTGTGTTCCAGAGGCCCGTGACCAGGGGAGCGAATCTCCCCTGCAAAAATTTTTGCCCATTTGGAAAATTGTGTTGGACATACACTGCAGACCCGATATAACGCGGATGTCGGGATCCACAACATCAGACCACGTTATAAGTGAGTCCCGTTATACCGAGGTATTTTATTACGTAACAAATGGCATACAGATATGACCAAGAATGTATATTTCCATGACAATGTGATGTTTATACTAAAAACGAGTCCAGGGTTGACTGTTTCAGTGCTTGTCTATTCTTTTTCCTTGCGATCTCTCGTGTTGGCGAACCGTAAAGCGCAGACTCTCAGAGACTTGACTGGAACTTGCCCAACGGTCTTTGCGGGGATATGCCTAACATACGTCATACGTGGTCTGGATTGTAACAAAACCGTATGCGACTGCGCATTTTGAGATGCTTAAAATTATTTACTAAAAGTACGGTATCGCAGCAAATCAGTTATGAAATCGGGGTCCATACTCACACTGCGTTAAATCCGATTCCGCGTTATATCGGATCGCGTTATATCCGGTCTACAATGTAGTTTGAAACTACTGAACATCGTTTAAAAAGTTTGGTCCCCTATCAGAAAACTCTTCTCCCCCCCTGGTGTCCCAAGGTGGTTACTCATCCATTAGAGCCCGAGCTGCCCTATGCAATTTAGTATTTCATAAAACATAATTCATATCGGACTGAATGTTTTTTGAAGCAATGGATTTGTATAGAACATTGGATTCGAAGTCCAGTCCAACGGACAGTTATAATTTCAAACAAACGATAAATTGCCCAGCAACTCGGGCTAATATGAATGAGCTTAGTAAGCAGAGGACTTAATGGCGCTATCATTGCTCTGTGACGTACGTTGCTCAACAATGGAGAAGTTATCATGAGAACTTCTCAGTTATTGTCATGTAACTAACGTCACAGTGCAACGATAATGCCAGCCAGAAAGAAAGCAAATAGAAATTTCAATGACTCAAGCCTCGATCGGTTTTATTCCGTCAGAATAAGCTGTATATGATGAGCTTGCGTGACGCTGTTGACCTGGGTCGCCCCTGTAATAGCCTATTTGAATTTCAGGTGATTTACCGATGCGTTTTCATGCTGGCGTGATTTTTTCTAAAATAATGTAATTTAGACCTTCATACGGTGTACAGGTAATGACGCCATATTTCAATGCTTGTGACGTCACAGTTGCCAATTCAAACCATAAAATTTTTCTATAATTTTTTTGACGTGAACTTGTGCCCCCCACTTTGAAAAAAGTTCCGCCATCCATGGCATTGACTGCTGATGTGAAGAAAATAAACAACCGCACTTGTCCAGATTATGACAAAAGGTTGTGACAATCAGAGCAGGAGCAAACCATTCCAGCCTCCTATGCGAGATCTATTTTCAGCGTCTCCTCGTATCTTGATGACGTCATTCTGTTCAAACTGTTCAATCACCCGTGGCACGACCTTTTTGCAAAACTGACATTCTCTCAGCATATCTTTTGCCGTCCTAGGCAAAGTCCATTCCAGTACCTGTTCTCTTCAAAAGAGCTTTCCGTTGCACATAAGGTAGATAAGGACTTCTACACTTTACATTAAGCACATTTGTTACATTAATACCGAGTTCATCTGGAGACCAAGTTCATAAAAATATTATTCACACACAAGTAAGCTACCACCCGTTGCATCACTCATACAAACAAAAAAAATCCGACACAGACCTTGTAACTACCTTCCTGGTTTCTTTTGGCAAACTGACTGGCTGTAAGGTTGCCAGACGTCCTTAAGCGCCAAGAACTGTCCTTGAATTTGCTATTAAAACTCGTTATGTCCTTGATTCTTAAAAAACATTTTGTTGTCCTTGAATATTTTCCGGCCTCCTTACAAATTCTTGAATAGTTTTTAAATTGTTCATTGTTGAACTACTGATTACATTGAATATTCATGAATCAAGAATAAACAATGTAAATGAACAGAACAATGTGTAGATTTGTTTCATGTTCCGCATCCTCAGTTGTGTAGTAAAAAGTAAACTATTCAAGAACGGTTGTGTCGTGATAATACGTTCTGTTTAGTTTTCAGTTTCGTACATGGTTTGCTTAACCTAAGTTGCCCATGCGTCAAAGCTTGCGGAAAGGGTGAAACTAGCCATGGGCGTCCGCAGAAATTTTTCTAAGGGGGGTGCAACGTCGAAATTTTGCTTAACTTTTTCAGGTTGCTGACGATGCAGTGTAAACCGATGTTCACAAAACGCTTTACTGTTTCTACACAACGAAAATGTCCCATGAAAGCACGCGCTCCATCTGCATCTATTTTGAAATCTTTTTCAAGTGGAGTTGTGTAAGAATTTGCCACAAAGGCATAGGCATAGCCAGGGGGGCAAAGGGGCCATGCTCCCCCCCAAAATATTTAGAAAATATAGTCATTTTGTGTTTTGAGAGGCGTTTTTCTAAACAAAATAGTGTTATTCGCCCAAAATCAAGCATTTTTCGCCCCCAAAACTTTTTGGCCCCCACCATTTATTTGGGCTGGCTACGCCATTGCAAAAAGGTGTACTTTCTGTCATCCATTTTGCTGAATTGGCGCATATTCACACAACTGAGTCTGAAATGGACCTGAACTATCAATAAATACGTTAGCGGTTCTCTCATTAGGCTGTGCTGGTTGAACAGAACTCACTTTGGAAATATTTTATCCGAATTGTTTTCTACACTTCGCGTATCACAAATGCTTTTTTTTCATAAACTTTCTAATATCCATTTTTGAGAGCATTTTCTACAACTAAGTCATAATTTAATAATAGTCAACGACCAGATCAGCATTAGCGGTGAAAAACCATGAAAGTTAGACACTCTTGCAAAACTGTTTCAAACAATGAGAAATGGATCTGTACCTTTACACGACTATTGGACAATTTACATCGTTTGATAAGTTTGGGAGCATACAAAACATAAGGGTCACGGCATCTGTTTACTACATGGAGTTACAGTACAGTCAAGTTGCAAGTATTTTTTATCATATTGACAGGCAAATTCTCCTTTTCATTTTTTACTTCCTCCTGCTTCTGTCAACATATCTGCACGTGGGCTATTCTTTTTACAGTTTGGTGTAAATTTGAAGTACTGGTACTTGCTTCATGTCCACTTTGAGGGTTGTCCCTTTCTAAAAACTGACATTGGTCTTTGTTAAAAAACTGCAAAATTATCTGTTGCTTTGTTGACTACTATTTCAATTTTCCGCAATATAAACAATTCAGCTGCTGCAGGTGCCTTACCATAAAGTGTATGGTAAAAATTTCAGATCATCGTTTGTGAAAATTTCCTAGCGTCACCTAAGCTAGACCAAAACCTGCTTACTACCAATCACTGCCATTGTACTTTCGTAAGTACAAAAGAGTTATGAAAGTGCACAAGAGTTTTGTTTTACGCGGGAATATCCATTCTAGTCAATCAAAAACCACATATCGTTGTCCACGATTTTACCGAATTCAGCATAAACGCTGAACATTTTCAGTTTTTGAAGGTTAGTCAAAAAAAAACTACATTGCTTTGCGGATCGGCAAAAATCTACGCGGACCGGCACCGGTCCGCTGACTGGCGCTTGAGAACCACTGATTTAGATTACATTAAAGCATGGCTGCGATCTCACAGATGTGCTCGCGACTCGCAGATTCGCACTGCTCCTCAAAAGTCTACAGTGAAACAGGAAGATCCAGTGTGAAAATTCATGTAGGCGAATGCCCACTTTATTCGAACTATTTGGTGCAGTCTTTCTTCTTATCTGGCGTGGGAACGGCGTTCCCACACATCTTTTTTTAGCACTGCACCCCTGCTTATTCCCATAAGCTTTTCGTGGAGGTATTTGTAACAAGCCACGTAGTTTTGTACTGTGTGAAACGAAGCCTGCAATAGCGTAGCTTGATTAAGCTATTCACTCAGGCACAGTGATCGCACTTACAATCTCACACTATAATGGATTTTTCAAACTTGTGGAAGCACTGCTACGGATTCAATCATGCTTCTTTTCACGCAGTATGAAACAACGTGTCTTAGAGGGCCATGCAGGGCCGTCGCCAGCGGGGAGACCAGTGGTGCCCGGCCCCCCCATTTGAAATCGGTGCCAACCCATTTGAAATCGGTGCCCCTCGGTTGCTGCATACATCCAATACTGTATTATAAAAATGTGGCCCCCCTTCTGGTTTTTGTCCCCCCTGCTGCTAAATCCTGGCGACGGGCCTGGGGCCATGCCCCCCCAAATTTTTAGAATAAGTAGTCATTTGCGCTTCGAGAGGCGGAATCCCAAAGAAAATACTGTTGTTCGTCTAAAATAAAACGTTTTGGCCACCAAAAAAATTTTTAGCTGGCTACGCCACTGAGCCACTGTATCGCTGCATCACCTGTTAAAAATGTCTTGAGGTCAACAGTCACATGCGGAAAAGGGCATCTGTCGTGACATGAAGTGAATTTTTGATGATTCGTTGCCATGTTATTGTTACGCAACAAAGAGCAACAGTAGAACAATGCGCTCGCAAGTTTCGTAATGTTTGAGTGTGCAGACACAGTGGACGTGAGTGAACTGCAAGTTCATCACTGCATCACACCAGAAGAGTGAAGCTGGCTCTTGTGCAGTGTGAGTGCCATGCCGGCAATTAAAGAGTTATTGCAAGAATTAAATAAATTTATCGGAATCAAGATGCTGACTTCAGATTATTTACAAATTTTTGGTTCTTAGTCCAATTTCCGTGGAGAATGCCCGTTTCGCACCTCCTGCGGACGCCCACCGTATCTCATTGAAAAATAAAATGTCCTTGAAAAAATTTCAAGTGATCTGGCAACCCTAACTGACAGTGTCCTTCATACCAAGAGAGGAGGTCTCTGACTCAATAGACACGTGGCCACCAATCTCTCTTGCAACTTGGTTGTATGACTTTATCAGTTTCAGCTAGGAAAAGCTCCTTCCCCACTAGCTACGGACACAGGGTGAGGGTTAGCAGCAAGCCAGTAGCCACGGGGGGAATTCCGGGGCAGTGCCCCCCAAAATTTCTTTTGTGCCCCCCCAAATTTTCCTTTTCCGTGAAAAATTTGTGTTAAAAATATGATAAAAACAAAAATTGTGCCCCCCTTAAAATGTATTTTGCCCCTCCAAACTTCAAAACCTGGCTACGGGCCTGGTTAGCAGAATTCGGAAGTCTGCTGATATCTTTGATAAACGTTTTATTATACTGTGTCTGTGAAGAAAATGCAAAATTTTCAGATCTCTTCGAAGCAACTATACGCAGAGTTGTCTCCCCACGGACACAGGGAGGGTTAGCAGATAGCGGAAGTCTGCTGATATCTTTGGCAGCGATAGTCGACTCGAGTCGAGTCACAATCAATGATTCAAGACTCGAGCCATAGTCATTTTTACAAAATGTGCCTGTGGTGGATAAACCCGGCTTGTTTGCACACAAAGAAATGAGCATTTTGTGCTTCAGTTGTAATCAAGATTGACGCAAATTTTCTGTTTTGACTGTCCAGTCGTATTATGCTACATTTTAAGGATCAAGTATCCACAACTTGCACAGAGGTAGACCTGAGACTTTACTTTCACTGAGGAAGCAGCAAGGCACAATATGACACCTTAACGTGGTTAAATGTAGTACAGTAAACCTCGGTTAATCCGGATTCGATTTGACCGACGATTTTACCCGGTTAAGGCGAAGATACGGATTAACTGAAGATGGTTGGTTTTAGCCTGACGTCATCTAAATTCTGAGATATTGGTGAAATTCATCGAAATTGAACACATTTACCACCCAACAGGAGACTTTCGCACAAGAAAATCGAATTTATTGATACATTTACAATGGTACATCAGCTTAGTAATCGTCATATCCAGGCAGTAATGAACAATCTTCGGTCATAATTTGAGATTACATCATGGCTGCGAAAAAAATCAGGGATTTTGGACTGGCGCAGATATTTCTGCGATTGGACTATAAGCAGTCCCTTTATTGGAAGGTAATGTCCTCCATTCCAGGGCATGAAAGTACAATACACTCAGGGATAATGCTCTACACACGCACGCTCAACACTGAGCAATAGACTGAAATGTGGTGCGGCGACGTGCCTTGAGCTTTATGTTCAACGTGATATGCTATATGCTCGTGTGTGACGTAATAATCGTCTCTACGATTAGTCAAATGTTGAGCGCAGTTACTACGATAATTCTAAACGTTCGTTGGTGACCGTGAGCACGCTTGTGTTGCGTCTGAAAGCTGCCAAATCCTTCCTAGAGACTAGTCAGTGCACTTTAAGAACACAACAGTGTGGAAGTACAGAAAAAATCCGGACTACGAGATGTGAAAACAGCAAATTTTATCCGGAATTGGCGAAGATCCGGATTAAAAATCCGGATAAACAGAAGATTTTTATAAAGAAAAACGTTAGAAATCATTCACACCACCAGTTTTATCCGGTTTCAGCGAAGATCCGGAGTAACCGAGGTTTACTGTATTTACATATCGTGATCACGGCAGAGGGCCCAACACCCGGGCCGCATCCAGAACAGTCGCCAGAAGGTCTTCAATAGGGGGCATTACGTTTGAACGGAGAAGCATGACATTGTGAAAATGAAAAATC
>Ga0210059_1017840_pt1 | contig 10065 bp, 4 predicted proteins | sample Ectturendosymbi2_FD_188042 | JGI IMG/M metagenome (GOLD analysis project Ga0210059, IMG submission 188042) | Ecteinascidia turbinata endosymbiont from Florida, USA - Sample 2 (SPAdes) (version 2) | ecosystem: Host-associated > Tunicates > Ascidians > Unclassified | place: Key West, Florida...
TGAAACATCACATAGACTTTTGCCATGAAAATTCGGCATTTCCATGTAAGAGTGCTTTGGCAACAACTTGTCTTAAAAGCAGGTAATGTAGATACTTTGTGTATTATTTACATTATCGAGTTCATTCAGCAGTGTTTACAAACGCATCGCATAATCCTTTCAGTTGTGTTTTAGCATCCCATAGCTACGGCGTGCAAAAGCGTTTTGTGCAATTTTCGTGCCCTGAGCGACAATGCATGTTATTACGGGAAACTGAGCTCGCAAGCGTTTAACAGGAAAGGCGTGCGTTCCTGCACCTGCAGGAAGATCGTATTTCCTCGAGGCAAACCCACGCATCTTTTCTGCTTGGAAAAAAAACCGCAAGCTGTATGCGCAACACTGATGCGCTTTCGTTAAATTAAGTGAAGATAAAAATGACACGCGCACATCCAAACTTTGATAACCCAGAACAAGCTTCGTCACAGCTCGACCGTCAGCCTGCAGCGCGAAAACAGATACTTCCGGCAAAACAACACATGTTGCAGAATCTCCGAAACGTACCGCGGCAAACAATCTCACTCAGTGCGCAGCAACCATTACGTCACGTGGTTGCAGGCCGCGCAAATGATCCATAAGAAAAAAGACCTTCGGTTGCCACGTGCGAGGCAAAAGTAAAAGTGACGCCGCGCGTAGGCAACCTTGAAGGGAAAAAAAGAACAGGGTTTTTTAACCGCGGTATCGGGCCAAAAGAGAGAGTCTGTCATCCTATCATTCTGTGATTCTGCATCGAATGTTATATGCCGACGAACGAATATTGCATCTCTACGCGACAAACTTCTAAGCAGATTTTGCGAGACCAGCGGTTGCAACGAACGTAAATTGAAGATCTCAAGCAGAGTTTGGTTGTGCACGTGGCCGAGCTAAGAGCCACAAATCTCGGTGAGTCCCACCCCAATTTTAGGAGCCTTGCTAAATTCACTTAAACGACAAAATATCAAAGCGGTTGGGCTTGCCTGGAGTGTGTCTTAAGTATTTTTACGACAAGCATAATCGTGTAGTAAATGCGTCTGCGTACACTGTGTTTTTCTTTGGTGGCATTGAGCTTGCCAGGGTGTGGTTGTAAAATCTAACGCATTGTGTGTCAGTGTTTTAATATTGCCAGAATCGTGTGTATTTTCGGCCGCTGCTAAGTTTGCTTTAATTCGGGAAAAACTTGCCTTTGCACTTCACAGTAATCTTGTCATTGCGTGTTTGAACTGCTCGCATACAACTATCGCTGATTTCGTATTAAGCAGAAAATATTACGCAGAATAAAACCAAATATAAAACTAGCATTACACTGGTTCGTAAAGTTGGTTTCACCTCAGTTGTCAAGTTGGCGTAAGACCTTCCGCATTAATTTGTAGAGGAGTAGAATTCGGTTGTTGAGGTCAACTTTAATCCTGTCGCTGATCTTATTATGAACTTAGAAGAAGTTAAACGTGTCGGGCCGAGTTTTCCGGCAGACATACAGTTCGGATTCGGGTCTTATTACACGTTCAAGTTCCACAGTCCATACTTTCCCATGATTGGCATTTTTAATTCGTAACCCAGGGTTTTCTTCATTAGTTCATAAAATGCCAGCGACAAAATTTTCTTGGTGATTACAGTTGTCCATTCTGAATCATGCTCTTTTGTCTAACTGTCCATTCCATTGGATGTTGAACAGGGTTTGGCTGTGTTTCCCCTTGTTTTCTGTTTTTTCTTTCCGGCTGTTGAGAAGATGTGATCTTTGGCTGGTGCTGGCTTAGATGTAGGCTTGATACTGGTATCAGGTTGGTTTGCTGCAAACTTAGCATATGTTTTCTTGGCCTGCTGTGGAGTGCCAGCTTTAGACTCCTTGATAGTATTTTGTGACTGACAATCCCTGTTTGCCAATGAGCAGTTCTTACCACATTCGGGAGATTTTGCATGTAGCATTGCTCTTCAAGTAGTTGGTTTGTTTTCACTTTTTCTGTTGCATACTCCTTAAGTATTTCTTCTATTTTCACCTTTTCTCTTTCGAGCTTTTTTGCTTTTGCCTTCAGTTTCGTTAGCTCTCCATAATAGAGGCTGATAGCATTGATGTCACAAATCTTTAGATGAGAGAAATGAGTGCTGTCTGTCACCAGTGTTAGGTTAGTCTTGTTATGAGCCATTTGATCGAATAAATCCCAAATATCCTCAAGGTTTTTCTTTCCTGCATTGGACCCTTTGTATCTTTTCAGTCTCTGGTCTCCAGGCTTGTTCAGTCTTTCATGTGAACATATTTTTGATGCCAGGGTAGTTTCTTCTTTGTAAAAATCCAGCATCACTTTATTTAGATCCTGCCTGTTGCTCCGGTCTTTTAGCATGTCTATAAACCACAGGAGAGGGTCAACAACAATGTATGCATCTGTGTCATTGCTCTTCCTTGTCACATTTGACATACTCCTCATTGACTGTTGTCCACTTCATTCAGTCAAAATCAGTAATCTCAGATAAACAACTTATTCACTATACAAACCCTACAAAACTTATTCAAATAGAATCCAATAATCAAACCGTGAAGGATTTGAGGAACTCCACTGAACCAACCTTTTCAATATAGTAATCTGTTGTCCCAAAACTGATCTAGAAGTTTGAACAATATTATTAAATCAAATTCAAATCTGGTTGAGGAGAAAGTATGAAATCCAATTCCATCAAAATGCCAGGATGCTCAAAATTTGAATCCAACTCCATGTTCATTCTGATGATATTTAGGGCATGTGAAAGACAAGGAACAAGAAAGTATATTTCTTGAAGGAAGCTTGGGCTAGACTTGTGAAAATTTGTGAGAGTGTAGGAGAGAAATAAAATGAAAACTGCTTTCACAAACACTGGATCTCATCAATCTGGAAACAAAATTGCTGAAACAACATTGGACATGGACATCACTTTTTAGCTAGTTAGGCACCAGTTTGGACTTCATTTTTAGGTGGTTGGACCTCGTTTTGTTGTTTATTCAGCGCCATTTTGTTGTTTGTTGCGCACCAATTTATAGCAAAAAAATCACAAGGGAAACATTGAATTATCTCGATATTAACTCGAGCTAGCAAACCGATGACTCGAAAGGACTCAACAGATTTTGTGATTAGACTCTGACTCGACTTGAAAAAATATTTAATGACTCGATGGGCTTATGACTCTGATTCCAAACTGACTCGACTAAGATTTCTCAGGCACATCACTCTCAAGTGGAAGAGTTGACTCAAGTTGACACTGATCAGTAATTTTCGATTCTGATTCAAGTTAACCGTTTGTGAGAAGAAACAATTGTGTTTTGTTTGTAATTTGAGCACTGAAGATAGTAGAAGCATTTGTTGAACCAAAGTTTGCTGTCATGTATTTATTGTTCGTTTTTGTGTTTTTGATAAATTTGTGATCATGAGTACTACCCGCAAACGTGGAAACACTGGAAGAACAAGCTGGTCTTTCTTGGCAAGTCTGAAACGAGGTAGGGTGGATATATAGCTAGTTTCTATTTTTTTTAAATACCGTGGTTTTTCGTTATCCATAAATGGTTCTACCGCATATTTATGTTCTGTTATCTTGTTCATTTTTTTTCTTCTGGTAGAAAGAGTTTTTATCAGGTGTGCTGATCTTGATTTTGTGGTGCTGATATGCGAAAATAGCAAATCACTAACCAAAGGCTTAGGCTACACCTGTTCCATGTGCAGTGTGCTGACATATAATCAAGGAACCAAGCTATTTTTTAGAAAATTGCACCGTACTCGCACTGCATCTCAAGCAATAAAGCAATGTGTGCAAAAATGCCACTGTCCAAGGCTAGGCTAATTATTGAATGTAAGTAAGCAAGGAATTAATCCAGCCTAACCCTAGATTAGCTAGAGCTAGCCTAACTTTTGTGTTTCTGTAGATATTAATGGGTTTGGGCATGGTTTAATTTGTGTTTGTACAGTAATAAGATTTGATGGTTTGCAATGCACCAGGTCACAGGCCAGTCAAATTTTAGAACAACACCAATAGCAGAAAAAAAATTCAGCAGACTTATGATGATGCACTGATAAAAAAGATATGAATGAAAGCTGTTACTGGTGAGTACAGTGTTTATGGTTACAGTCACTGTAACCTGTACGCTGTGACAGTGTATGTAAAAAACAGATATCCGGCATCAGCATAGATATCATTAAACATACACAAAAAAGATTTTATCCTTGCAATTCAATACCAAGTCAATCAAGAAACTATTTTTAGGTAGTGCCGATTTTGCCTTCAGTGGCAGTGCTGCTGGAGCTATTTTTAGGCACACGCAGATAATCAGTACGTAAATGCACGACAAAGAACACCACGCTTTTCACTTGCAAAGTGCAAACTTACACTTTGGACGGTTGTGCGTCGGGAGGCCTAGCGGATGTTTGGTGGCACATAAAAATCCGATTTTGGTTTGTATATTTTCAGTGACTTTCTCTAGGAGATAATTCATTTTTTTCCAACTTTTGTAGGTTGTTGGGAAAATATCAAATGTTCAAGTTTTAGGTAGGTCTTAAATCTTAGCTAAAAGTTCTTTTTTAAATTTGCTAATTATTTTGATGCGTTTTTTGGATTGAGCATGCCTTTTTCTACCTACATACCAAATTTCATAAAAATTTTCATCCGCGCTCATGGTCAAATTGATAAAGACGCAACACCATGTACTAGTCCGTCCAGGTACTAAGTAGCCCCCCAGTTTCATGCGTGACAAAATGGCAGCCGCCGATGTGAAGGTTTGTTTGGTAGCTAATAGCAGCTATGCTATGAAAAGAAATGTCGGTGGTTTGGAGAATTTGGAGACAGCAATCAAATGTTGTGGATTGCAAATGAAATCAATTACTGCTGCAGTGTAACAGTGTTGTTGTGCGTATGAAACAAATTATTGTTTCTTGAATATTTTGAAAATGTGTCAATGTGAATGTTGGCAGTGTGTGCAGAGTCAGTAGGTATTGGCTGAGTAAAGCCATGCGTAGAGGTAAAGCAAAGGCATTTCTTGATTTAATGATTTAAATAGCACTCACATTAGCATATGGATCTGGTAACTGGTTGACTAATTTTGCCAGCACAGTAACTAAGTACCCTCAGTTGGACCAAATCAAATGATGCGAAGGTTAGTTCAGAACTTTTAGTGCTGGGTTATTTGATTAGTTGCTCAGTTACAAAGATGGTATGTTTGAGATTGACATTAAGAGCGGAGCACATTTGCGATAACGATTTTGCATTTTTATTACTTTATTTTTTATATAATTACTAGCCTAGAAATTTCAGTGAATTGCACTAACCAAAGAATGGTTGAGCATACGTTTTCCATTTTTAAAAAAATAATTTGTCGCGGATTTCGAATGCTTGTTTTATTGACCTGAGCTACTTTGCCTCTGGTACCTTTTTACCTTGCTACATCTCTGTTACATGCTTATATTCATTTTCACGTTTTCCTTTATTTGTATATTGTGCTTACTTATGAATCTTAGTTTTTATGTTTCTTCATTATTATTACAGAACAGTGCGAATATTAACCTTTTGTGAACTTCACTCCTATAAGCAACTGTGATGTTTGGCTGCTAAATAGTGTTATTATTTCAAAAATAAATACGCTGTGTTTCACTTTAAAATATCTGTTAAAACTATGTACAAAAAACTACCCTTTTATTGAAAGAGTCAATAAACCAAAAACCAATTTGATTTTCCATTTAATTTTATTTTTTAAAAGTTTTATATGAAAATGAATTTTGTAAACTTGATTTTTTAATTTATGTCGTAAAGAGAAATTATTCAAAAAATTAAATAACAAGAACCAAAAAAAGCAATTGCTGAATTACAAATGTTTGAAATAAGTAATTTGTGCATGCATACAAGTCGCAAATTTTTGTTAAATTTTTTTTGCAATAAAAAATAAAATTGTTTTTAATTTGAAAAAGTAAATAAAAAATAATTAAATAAATTCAAAAAAGTTATAAAGTGATCAAAATTTTGAAATAAAAAAATGAGGTTAGTAAAAACTTTGTGTATATAAAAATTTTCGTTTATTTTAAATATATATACATAATTGTCCATTAAAAAATTTTAACCTGGAATTATTAAAGTAAAACTGGCAAGTAGAAATTGATAAAAATTTTATTATAAAAACAGAGAAATGTGTTCAGTGAAGCGTATCAAACACTTCTCAAAAATTAGATTTTTGTTTTTCCCTTTTAAAAGTGTTTTTATTACATTTCCCTTTTAAAAGTGTTTTTTTATTTGGATGTTTTTATTGATTGTGAATGTGGAATTTTCGCATTAGAGGTCATCATGTTCACTGACCCGTGATGACTCCTGTGACTACCCAAAAATCATGATTTTTTTGTGACAGCGTTCATTGGATCTTGCTGAACACTTAGAAATTAGGTTTTGTAGTTGAATCTGATGTGAAAATGTCAGACATGACAAACTGCAAAAGAGTGGGAAAATGGGAACACTTTTGCAATCTAAATCCAATGCATTTAGATAGGATGGCATGTCACCAAAATCGTCTATTTTTTTGATACAAAAATGGCTGTAACTTTTTTCATACTTGACACAGAAACACGGTTCAAGTATCTACAGATTTTTTTTGAAGCTCTTTCCAAAAAAATTAAAACCAGTATAATTTGCTGTATTTTAAAATTTTGTGGACATACCTATAAATATGGGGGCAATGGGGCCAGCAAAGGGGGCAATGGGGCTGGAATTGTCTTTTTATGACAATATCATATACGTAATTTCATGGCTGATCAATAGCGAATTGAAACAAATTTATTGCATCTATTGACATTTCTGTTATTATTTTCAAGATAAACATTGCTGCTACACAGAAACAAGCATAATTGGTAATGATATTTTGTTTTCTTTTATAAGTTTCCATTGCCCTCAACTCTGTTTCTGCCCCCTGCCCTTCCCCTGCTTAGGCATCCCTGCCTGCAGTTTTCACCCACGTGTGGTGATGGAAGGTTAAGTAATGATGTACAGGTTCCTTAGACTAAGAAAAGCTGTTACTTTAGTATTAGTGCTATGCAACGTGTTAAGCCAGTGAGTACTAAGACTGCCACATTTTAAAACAGCATGTCTTCGAGCGTAAGTTCTCAATTTAAATTGGACTGTGGTGCTTGCTTCAGTCAGGAGGTTGTCAGTACAATACAATCAGTTTAAAATACTTTTTTGTACAACCAATCAGCTTAAAATACTTTTTGTACAACCACTTTACATGACGTTGATGCACATGTCTACAGAAGCTAAGCCCATGGACATGTGTAGCAGCCAAAGCGTGCTCGGGAAACCAACAATGATTTTTGTCTGTTTTTGCGCATGTTTGACTGTGTTGTTAACTAATGATAAGCTGTATTTTCGTACGAATTGTTTCTGGCTGTTTGTGGATCAGGCGCCATAGTTGGCTACTACTTGCAAAGAACTGAGAGCTTTCGTGCTTTAAAAATTGTGCTCTTCCTGAAAAACATGTTGCATCCCTGCCAATCTCAGAAGATACATTCCAAATTTCAGAAGATGCATCATGAAACCAACAGTTCTTTTAAGATCAACGTATTTGTGCAAGTCTACTTTTGCGCACGTGAAAGTCAACAATTTCTGATAACCACCTTGCAGCCTGCCTATGCAACCAGCTGCTATACAATCCTGGCTACAAGAAGCTAGACTCCTTTCTTAGCGCCAGATCTCCTAAGTTAGGAATTAAATTCCTTTTTGGAAACTCGGAAATTAACCTTCTTTTGTATCTCAATTCATTTTCTGTTTGCAGGGCTCCGACACATTTTCAAAAACCATTTTCCATACTTTTTCAATACTTTCTCAATTCAAAATGAAAACTTTAATACCATCACTTATCTTCATTTTTCCAAAATTTTATTCATGGAACACAAAGCAAAAATATCTGCAAACCTGTCATCAGCAGTAACGAACAAAATTTTAATAAACAAAATGGCTGAATTTGGAATTTCCATACTTTTTCAGTATGTTTTAGCAAAATTCAAAATACTCTTTTTAGGTCTTGAAAAATTTTGGCAAAATTACATTTTGGAATTTTGTATATATTGGCAAAATTCAATACTTTCTTAAAGTTTTCAAAACTGATTTCACAATTCAATACTTTTTCAATACTTTCTATACCGTGTGGGAGCCCTGTGTTTGGTTCATGTTGAAAATCATTTCTTATCAAACAGTTTGGGGATTGTGTGCACGAGTTAGTGGTTTTCAACCGGAGTTCCGCGGAACCTCAGGGTTCCATGAGTGGCTTACAGGGGTTCCGCCAAAACAGATAGAATTTGCCTGGAACGAAATTCACAACCACAGTTCTATGTGGTTATAGCAATATAGACACTTGGATCATTGCATAGGGTTCCATGAGCAACGCAAACATTCGCAGAAGGCTCCGTTGAAGCAAAAAGGTTGATAAACAGTGGTGTATGTGTTTAAGAAAGGAAGGGTTTGTGATTGTTGGTTCTAGTGGTTGTGTGACAGCACGAACAAGTGTTGCAAAGTTAATAATATGTGTGGGTTTGCGGTGTTGGCGCAAGACTGACAGATCTCTGGAGTGTTGCTACTTGAAAAGTAGATCTTGGATCATAAAAGGTTGGGCGCCACTGCTGTAGAGCATACTCGACTGGAGAAATTCCAGCGCAAAGCCACGTGCGTTTAGGCGTTTTTTTTTTCGAAAATCCCTGAAAGCAGCAGGACGCCAAAGAGGTAATATTTCATTGAAAAATCTGTTAGTTTTTAAGGAACCGTTTATTTTTTGTACGCCTGTAATAGTCATTCAGTTTTCATAATTAAAACTAGGTTTATTCAAACGTTTTCGTCAAATGCAGTTCACCTCACCAGATTTCTATGAGAGGGAAATTGAATGAGACGACTTAGCAGCAAACATTTGGAATTGAGAGCTAAACCTTCAGAAGACAAGGAGCAGTCACTGTTGAAACAGATATAACTATCCAACCGTATTGAACTGTATTTTCTAACAACTAGTGAAACTTAACAAAACGATTATAACCACAACAAAAACAGCTTCCAACCTCAAATCTTAAAGCCTTCTCTTTCTTAACACTTTGCCACTCGGATGGTTTCGGGGATTTTCGAAAAAAACGCCTAAACGCACGTGGCTTTGCATGGGAATTTCTCCGGTTCGGTATGCTTTACAGACCTGGTAAAATTCTCAAAAGACGCGGCAGGTCTTCTAGTCTGCACTCTAAAATAATTTTTTTGCTTGGTGGATGTGTTTTTTTTTGTGAGTGATGTCATAAGTGGAGAGCTTTTGTGCCACCTTGGCCCACTTTTCCTGACCCTGGGCGCCGACCGTTAGGTGGTAGTATTTCGCTGAAGTTTTTACTGGAAACTAGGCTACAATTTGAGTCTTTTGATACTTTGGATGACCTGCTGGGGTTTCGGGTTCAAAAGTTGTGATGTAGGTTAGTAAAAATATTTGACTAATTAGATAATTAATTAATTTGTTTATTTTACATCATAACTTTTGAACTAGAAATGCTAAAAAGTCAATCAAAGGCTCAAAAGGCTTGGACTTGAGCCTAGTTTCCAATGAAAACTTCAGCGAAACACTTTGGCCTAGCGTTTGAGCCCTAGGCCAGGCAACCTGAGCCAAAATGACCCTAAAACTAATTCACTTATGACGTCAGTCACAAAAAATCCGCAACCCCCAACTAAAAAATTTTTTTTGGAGTGCAATCTACTAGACTGGCCGATCCGTTTGAGCCCTTGAACAGCTCTTTAGCGCAATCGGCGGAGGAGCTAGGGCATTGGTAAGGCAACCGAAAGCTGCTGTTTTGTAGGCCGAAATCGAAGTACTAATATATGATAGGCCGGCTCTCAAAGTGTTAATTAACTGCTATTGAAAAAAACTAGGCTATATACATTATCGAAAAATAGAGATAACTGTTAAGATTAAAGAATGAATTTTAGCGTCAAAAATAGCGCATTTCACTATGATATACGTTGGCAACAGGCCCCATGCTTAAAAAAAACTGGGCCCCGTGCCTGCACTACACAAGCAGCTTCAATAAAAAGTGGGGAGGTGTA
>Ga0210059_1017841_pt1 | contig 10065 bp, 6 predicted proteins | sample Ectturendosymbi2_FD_188042 | JGI IMG/M metagenome (GOLD analysis project Ga0210059, IMG submission 188042) | Ecteinascidia turbinata endosymbiont from Florida, USA - Sample 2 (SPAdes) (version 2) | ecosystem: Host-associated > Tunicates > Ascidians > Unclassified | place: Key West, Florida...
TTTAAGTCCAACTCTCAGAATTAATGTGTTTTCATATTAAATACAGTGCTAAGTGCTAGATATCTAGATATAGCGCCATTGTATACTTGTATATACTACTAGTTGCTATACCACAACCATGGGTGTGGCCAGGGGGGGCACGGTCACCAAATTATATTAATTCCATAATGTGCCCCCCATTTTGTCAATTTTACAAAAAAGTCGGACTACGGTTGAGTGAACATGGTGACGTCATCGAAACGCAAACAATAAGGATTGTCCCCCCCCAAACTTTTTTAGCAAACTCGGTCCCTGAACAAAAACAACAACCAAGTCAACATCAGATTTGTCGCCAGCCAAAACATCAGACATCAGAAATTTATCTGAGAACATCACAGCTGATGTCATGTTAAAATATCAGAAGTGGCAACACTGGTATCAATGATCCCGAACTTTTGGTGCTGTCTCGAGGTGGCTGCAGCCGAACTGCACCTTTGTTTCGTCATAAAGGGTAACGTGTGCTGGAAACATACTTTTCTTCCGATGGTTACTATCGTTGTTACATCATAAACATATGAAGCTCTTCAAGCCGCTTTACACTACATGTTGTTGCGTGGTCCGTCACAAAAGGTTTTAATCAGTCGATTCGTAGAATGAAAGAGCAGAAAACGAGATCGATTGAGCGATGCCAAAATCTGTAATGCCATTACGATCTATGAAAAGCGCAAGGTTCTGGCAGCAGGGGCGGAGCCAGACATTTTCATTTGGGGGGGCCACTGGAGGGGCCAGTTTTGCAACAAGGGGAGCTGTCAATGGTCTGTGTAGGACTTTCAGAAAGAGACCTACAGAAATAGACCTAATTTTGGGGGGGCCACTGGGGGGGCCAGGCAAAATTTGGGGGTGGCAGTGGCCCCCTGGCACCCCCCTAGCTCCGCCCCTGTCTGGCAGTGTTAGCTAAAACGCCGCGACTGAATCGCTTTTTCTAGGAAAACTTTCAAGTAGCAACGTTAAAGCAGTGGCGTTAACCAGAGCATCTGAAAACTAAGGTGAAAATCAAGACTTTAGCTTGGAAACAACTTTCACACACAGCTTGGCTGGCCATATTGACATGCTATTTTTCCGGTGTTTTTGTTTGTAATCTCTGGTTTCTACTTATTGTTCGGGTGAATGTTGTTTCTTGCCGAGTCACTCTGTAATCTCTGAAATATTTTATTTAGCAAAAATACACTCTAGTATTTACTTCTCGCAGCGAACTCTATGTGATTTGAGTAAGTGCATTCTCGACTACCGGAAAAAACAAACGGGAACCTTGGGAATCAGCGAAACCACAACTTTTGCTAACGATGACGTCATGAATTACGTCATATGGGCCCGCCAGTAAAAATTGCCCCGGGCCCCCCTACCCTTTAATCCGGCTCTGGGGACCATCATTGTTTAATTACCACTCATGCTAGGGACATCCTATAAGAATTTGAAAAAGAATTTAGTAGCCAGACTGGTGTTTTTGTGAGCCCTATATTACCATGCCGCGGTTCATGGATAATCCATCCAGACTGAAATACCAAAAATAGGCTCGGAACAGTAAAACATACAGATTTATTAGTGATTTGTCCAGTAAGTGTGCTCAAAGTTAAGTAATTTCCATTCAGAAAATTGTGGTACGATCTATATGCCCCTCGATCTGAAATGAACAGATAAAACTCTTTTACTCGCACTGCACATTAGCGGAATCGAATGCATTTAGTTCAAGCCTAATTTTCAGATTATTTGACATAAACTGCAGAGGCAACATCTGACGGTTAACATCCTGGGGTATCCACTGATCCTGTTGGTTTAAGAGAATACTTTGACACAAACAAACATTCGGTTATTCGAAAACATTTCCCCCTGTTCGCACAAGGGTCAGCTTCATTGGCCATGCTGAGACTACAAATTTTGCCTCATCCGAGAGCTTAAATTCATTTGGTTTTCATTGCAGTCAATCTGGGAATAGATATCCAAGATGTATACCCCAGAAGATTTTTCGAAGTATCCTTGATAAATATCTCACAATAACCATATTTTCTCTGACTTACAATAACAACACCGGTGATGTTTATGAGGAGGATTTGTTCTTATTCATAGACTGTTGCTTTTCAACAATTCCGCATAGTCCAAGACAGGCTCTGGAAATTCTCCGTAAATATGGAAAATTGCATGAAATCAACATTAATTAAGATTAACCACACTGAGCTCCCGCTATTTCGTAACCGTGAGTTGTGGGACTTTTGTTTGTTTTTGCAGAACTTTGGGCTTTAAGCACTATATCACTGTTTTGATAAGGAGAAAATAGTAGCAACCCTGTGATATTAACAGGATCATAAGAGCTATTCTGTGTTCCTAGTTTAAATATTGAACTTATAGAAGGTGATAGACGTTAGCCATTCGCGGGTAACCTCCATGTAGACAATTCTTCCTTTGACTACCCATCACATTTGATGTCAAGTTTTTAACCTCGGACCTGAACAACATAACTACTGCATAAGTTTTAGACCATGTTTAAACAGCCATATGGGTTAGCGTTTTTCTTATATTGTTTGCTCATATTTAATACCATATTATTTAGCATCGAGATTATCTCATATCGTAACTACATATTGTTTAAGGTTTAAAATCCGGATGTGTTTTTTTAGCTAATAGAATAATTTCTTTCAGATCACTAGGTTGTGTTTCAAATTCTTCAATTTTGTTACATGTCTCCTGTCCTTTGGTTTATTTCAACACAGTGGGAGTGAGAAATGTATTCATATTTCACTTCAGTTAAACAAATTACCATATATAATTAATGGATTAGATTAATGAAATTTGTATTATAATCTAGTCTGAGGAGAGTGTGGAGACAAACCAGCTTTATTCATTCGTGAATACCTACAGGTAGTACGCAAATGTCTTTTTAAGAAGTTGTGAATAGAGTAGTGAATATAAAATGGAATAACGGATATTCGATAGAATAGATTGATGTAAAAGATGATTGCCAGATATATAGGAAGAATTAAATGCTTCCTATGACAGTTGTTAACTTTTATGAATTTTGGTGTTAGGAAAGCGACCTCTAAACTATTCTTGTAGAAGTAAAATTAAATTTGATTTAAGGTACTGTTGGGACGTACCATACGAGCCCCTGATGCGAGACAAACAGATAATGGAATCGGTTAAAGGTGAATCCTTATGAAAATTTTACATAATGTCCTTCCAGTCTGCAAATGGTTGTGTGGCATTGGCGAACTCGTCACTCGTCATTTCCACATCATCAGCCATGGGGATTTCTTTGGTGACGCCTGGAGATCTTCTTGCTAAAAGATTGGGGATCATTAACAATGTTCCTTTTGAATCTAGTAGTATTAATTCCTATAGTAAGGATATATCATCTAAGATATATTTATTTCTAATGGGATAAGTGGATCCCAGTAAATTATAATTAAAGCGAAAGTAAACAGTAGGAGGAGGATAGGTAAGGAAAAATTGTCCATATTCCCCAAGAGTAATAAAAAGGGAAAACAGTAAGAGAAATATGAGCTAAAAAAATTAAACTAAATATTATTTGTTTGCATGCTACATCCAAGTTGTATGGGCACAGAGATGCATGACAACTCAAACTGGTTAGCATGGCAAATAAGAGAAAATAGTTGGCTCATGTGGAGACGTGTGAACTGAAAGATGCCTTTGTTAAAAGTATCTAGGTTTGGAGTTGGCGTGTGTTTTCTCATCTCACATCCTTATCCTTGTGAATTACGTGAATTCTACACGGAAGGATTTAGAAGTTGTGGATTCATTACTCTTTCTACTGTAAGGAAACAAATTTGTTGAAAAAGTCATTTCCCTTACCAATTGTTAAAGTGTTAGATATCTTATGAAAATTGTTTGTCGTTGCAGGAAAACAATAACCATGAATAGTATATACGAATTGGAGAAATTAGTCTCCAATTGTTCGGTAGCTGACTACGAGACATCCTCTATGCCTGAAGCAGAAACCACATTTGTAAAACCGAAAGCTCGTTCTGATGATCAAACCGTGGTAACTGTTGGAACGAAGAATGGAAATCAAAACGCTTATCATAATCAAAGACGCAATTGTTTAGAAAACATGAAATACTTCAGCAAGAAAAAACAATATAATGATCCCTTGCAGAACCAGAAGGAACATACAGAATGTTTAATCTCGGAAGTAAAGAACTCATCAAGTGAACAACCGTATGGTACATCAGAAGAATTGAATGAAGTCATTACCGTAGGTCAAGACAATATCCATGATGGACAGGATTTTCTATTAACGGATGTGAACATTGTAAATCTGGAAGAATCCCTACAAAGCTCTTCGATAGAAAAAGTCCCAAAAAACTCAAGGTAAAACATCACCGAAGGTAAGTAACGATAAGGAAATCAAGAAAATTGCAACCTCGAAAAATGATTCGCAAAATTTAGGAAAGAGAGACGTGACAAAATTTCAAAATCGTATCCAAAATTTGCAGCGAGAATTTAATTGCCTTTGCTCACTTATAAGCGATCTTTTAAAGTTTAAATTTAAACATTTTGCATCCTAAAGACCGTCCCAAACCTCTTGAACCAAATGCAAATCAGGAAGATATCCACTTAACCCCATTACAATTAATTGTAGCGACTAATACCTTGGCTGAACGTAACCTATATCTTGGAATCCTTCTGTTAGGAGGATCCTTACGGCTAAAGATCTTTCGCAAATTCGATGCTATAATTGCAACAAAATCGGTCACATTGGTAAATATTGTCGTAATAGGAAAAAATCTAATTACACGTCAAGTAAGTTTGGACATAAATTTTATATGTACCAAAAACGACCCTCATGTGGTCCTAATATATAATGTTATAGGAAACGAGCTAATTCATTCCCACTCATCTCGAACTTATGAAGTCTTTTCATGTTGATATTGAATTAAGGTTGCTTAAATAAAACCATGAGTGAATACAATTTTGTCTTGCGTTAATGCTCGAAAAGCGCAAAGTCGAACGACAAAGGGCGGGTCCAAGTTTCTTAATTGTAAATTTGGGCGTGCCTAGGACATGTTCTTGTTAAATTAACCAGTTCTCTCGAGGAACTGTTCTAAATAACAAACATGAATGTTACACGTGTTCCGGGGAAAATTGTATTAAATTGCAGCGAAAAATATTTTTTCTACTTTATTTTTACCCTTGTTCATTGTGCAATGAGGTATTTTTCCACTCCGGTTACGTCATCACATATCTGTTAACGATATCTGCGCTGACGGACATCCATTCTTTACATTGTACCAAAAAGAACATCAGTTGAATACTAATGCTATTTTCTAAAATCATCATATGCTTATTGATTAACATGTTTGGTTATTTTCCTCGCCTTTTTGTTATAAATAATTTTAGGGGTACATGCTTATCTATCGAAATGCTAATGGGGTACATAGCCAGAGAAAGTTTGGGGACCCCTGCATTGATATATCCAGCTTTTTCCGGCTAAAGTACACAAAATGTTCCCTTCAGGCTTTCTATACTCACCAAAGCTTGACCACACAATCTGCCCTGACTTATTCTTAGTCATTGAGGCTCGGGATGAAAGGACCAGTTTCACTTTGCTGAAAAATCGCTCGCAGCTTCCAATACACACTGCCATCGTCAGCGTTTTTTGCAAAGCAATTCGAAGAATGTCAGGAGGACTTCAGGACGCTATAATTTTAAGTTGTACGGCTTGAGACTAGCATTTTGCAGTTTGGAATATTCTCGTACAATTGCTTGCTATCTATATATGAACTGTAAACAGCTCCTAAATTGTCACACGTAGATTTTAGTTTTTCACAGACAGGACCGTAAAAAGGCCTTGGACATCAAAAAGAAAGACAAATTTGGATAGAAATAGCTAGATCTAAACATGAGTAACAAATCACTTCTTTCATGAGTTAAAAATTTTTGCTCAACTGGTACAGTAACAATACTAAATTCTAATTTTTCGAGGACTAGCTGATGTTCTCTTCCTTAGTCTCTGGACTGGGGCATTGCGTTCAGCCTTTAATAGGACACTAGTGGCCATCGAAGAATTTTCGTACAGTAGGAGTGGACCGCAGTCCGCAGCAGTTAAGTGAATCGTAATTCTGTATATGACCTCAACACCAGTTTTTTGCATCATGGTCAGATTATCACAGCTGCGGACTTAAACTCGTCTCGCAGATGTTGACTTATATCTTCTTGCCTGAAATACAGCAGTACGGAGTGACTTGGCCTTTCTTATACCCTAAGAAGGACGATGCCTTGTAGATGTGGCAAGCGAGCGTTCTTCTTCTGTCACAATGTGTTACAATATCTGACTGTCGTGCTGTGTCACAGTACCGTAGTTTTGTCATGATGCTTGGTGGAGCTGACGCGACACGCCCGACTTAATACGTTAGATATGGGTGCGCTGTGCAGCTTCGCAGTTTATGGTTGTATGGGGCCCAAAATAGAGGTTCAAGAAACTGTAAATGAAGATTTTTATTGTGCCAAGCAATTTTTGTGCCCCCCTGAAAGTTGCGCCCGTGGCACGTGCCATGCCTGCCATACCCTACATACGCCACTGCTGAAAACAGATTATTTCCACAGATGAAAACTTCGAGAAAAGTCACCATTTGTTTACACTGATTTTCATACCCTGCTGGTAATGCACTGCTCTGCAAAGCAATCCTAGTTTGCTACTGTTGCGATATGAAATCCCGAGCGGCATGTGCGCAAAGCTTCGCACCGTGGCAGCAAGCAACAATAGAGATCACCCGACGAGATCACTCTATTATTGCTTGTTCGCGCCACATAGATATATTTTTGTTCTTCGCGCACATCCCGTTCGTGGTGAATCACACAATCAACGCAACACCGCCGGAAAGGGTTGCAACACCACCAATTGTTTATAACTCATGTTACACTACTGCTTGTAAACGTAATGTTTCCCAGTGAACTTTGCCAATAATCTGGGAAACCTTGCTAGTAAGCCTAATGCTTTCTAATAGAAATTCCTACTTTACAATGGCGTGCCGTGCATTTTACACGCAAATCTGCAATGGTATCGTATCATATCTTAATCATATTCCCTGCTAACAGCATGACTACACAGCTACAAAAGCTTTGGATATTTTATTATATACCTATTTATTATAGCTCAGTTCTTTTGAGATCGCTATACTACTGAAGACCCGGTTTGATCATTCGACTAGAAAGCAAGATGCTGTGGTAGTTACTGTTGCAACCTCTCCGGTGGTGTTGCGTTGATTATGTGATTCACCACGAACGGGATGTGCGTGAAGAATAAAACCATTATATATGAAGCGCGAGCAAGCAATAGTAAGAGATTGCGGCGCATGATCTCTATTGTTGCTTGCTGCCACGATGCGAAGCTTTGCGCACATGCCGCTCGGGCATTTTCGATCGCAACATTACGTTTGTTTTTACTTCTACAACAGTGGTCAACAACCATTTCCCTGAAGGGAGCCAAATCCAGGCCTACGATTTTGTTAGTGGGCCGCACTAAAAAAATTTTCCACAACTCAATTGACACATTTTGTTTTATTGCACTAACGAAGCCTGTTACACAAAATGTTAGAGGTGTTACTGAAAGACACTGCCTAACGAAAGGAATCCTTTCCCAGCAAAGAATCAGACACCAAGCTCTTACAGAGTATATATTTCGCCTACGTAGTAAACGTCATCAGCTCTTATTCAAATAGAATCTGTTACAGAAAGATTGCTAAAAGCCGCACAAAGGATGCTTTGAAGCTGCATGCGGCTCTTACAACAGTGTTTGAGAACCATTGTTCAACAAGTGACATCACGCCTGCCAGCTACGATGTCACAGCCTTCGCGATTAATAAACCAAACAAACGTCAATGACTTGCAGATCCATTGTTACAGTGTGATGTCGTAACTCGTAGCAATCGCGTTTGGTGTGCTATAAAGAGCACTCATAAGTCCTATTGGTAAAACCGTTAGTATCTAGGAAGGGACCCGGAGCTACATCTCAAATGGCCATAGCTCCATCTCCGGTCCTAAATTTTAAACTGAGACCGGATCCTGACTTTTATTTTGAACTCCGGTTCCGGGTAAAATGCCCAGCTCCGGCTCCGTAGCCCTGGATTAGCCTACGAGGTATTTTTGAAAGAATCTTGAACGTAATATTAGCGTCGTAATACAATTGCTTACTTCAGCTATTTAATACGTTCTTTAAATAAAATTATTTAAATTTACAACCTTGTGTTTGCTTTATCAGGCTTGGGGGTCGAAAACGACATGTCGAGAGTGAAAAGGGGACGATGAAATAAAAAGTTTGAGAAACGCTGATCTAAGGCAAATGTAGAACCAAAGTCGGCACAACAAAAGATGTAACCATGGATCAAATTGAGCAAATTTTTGTTCCCCATCGAAACCTGCAAAACTTGTGCAGATTCCGATAGGACTGTCCGAAAGAGCGTCTAAAAAACACAGCTACTGAAAGAACCAGCTTTCTACGTGGACGTTAATTTTTAATTTAGGTAGAAGACCCGTTAGCCCAAGTTGGGCAGAGGTTACCTGAGCAGGGACTTTTTGCATCGTTCAAGAAACAGGTACACAAAGAGGCTGGGTAAAGCACTGAAATCCGACAGTTCAACGAAGTGTAAAGCATTGTTTAGTTTGCACTACAGCAGGGGTGCAGTGAGATGAAAACGCATTGGAACGGCGTTCCCACAGCTTTTTTACGTGCGAGAAGGCGTTCCCATACTTTTTTCATAGCAACCTGACTTGAAGATGTGTATGTGTAGCAGAGTTGTGCATGGACTGGATTTTGGATTTTTTGATCTGGACTCCAGCTCCCTGCAACAGGATCAGGAGTGGAGTTTTCTTTTCTGCAGCCGGAGCCGGATTGGATTTTGTGTTTGTTGGAAAAACGTTACTGGTGGTTTGCTTGATTTATATTAATGCGGAGTGAAACAGGAGTCGGATTGCTCGTGTCATGTTGGTACCAGATCAGGAGCAGATTTGGATTAAAAATTTGCGAAACAAGATAGGATCCGGACTCAAACAAATCAGAGTCCGTGGCGCACATCTCTAATGTGCAAGCCACTCAGATTTCCTGTGTGCAACTCCAGTGATAGCGTGACTCGTGGCATTGACACTGGCGTCATTGATACGAATCCCGATTTTTGGTGACTCGACTCGAGTCACGTTGAGAAACTATAGTGTGAAGACTCGCCTCGAATCATCACGTTTTTCACCAAATGACTCGACTCGAGTCCTAATCAATAACTCGAGACTCGAGTCAAAGTCGTTTTTGCAAAATCTGCAAACCTCTGATTGATACCCAGTTTGTTTGCTCACAAAGAAATGGGCTTTTTTGCTTCAATTATCACATAATCTTCGTACAAATTTTCTGTTTTCAATATGTTTTGTAGTGCTTTATTTCAAGGATCAAATGTTGCACCTAGCACCGTGGCAGAGCTGAGACTGTTTTTAACTGAGGTGCCTGCAGGGCAAAATATACAGTATTAGACACACTATCGTGGTTTCATGTAGTATATGTTTGCATATCGTTATCATGTAAGTCTGCCATACTTTTACTTTGGTTCTTTTCCAGAGATGAACGGATCTATGTTTTTCAAATGCAAATCTATTCCAAAAATTTATTTCAAAATCCAGTCCAAATCCGAAAACCTAATCTTGTTTAAAACCTTCTAAGTCCTGTGCTGGCCACTTTTTAGACCAAGCTTTGCGTAGCCATAACTCGCCAGCCGATTGTGGCGGCGGTAGATGGCGCTACATGTAAATAAATGGTCACCTGAGTAACAAGTCACTGTGATAGTCACCACAGGCGAAATATCGTAATTCATATTCCCTGTATAATAATAGTGCAACCTAGTATCAACAGAGTGAAATCAGTCATAGATCTCTATTGCTGCTGGTTGCTTTCCTTTTCGTGCCCGGATTGCCATCTTTCGCTTGTGCTTGCCTCAGCAGTTCAAGGCGATGCAGTCAACTGCAACACGATTAAGCTAGAGGGGTGTTCAAAAACCCTCTACGGATTCGGCACGCCTTCCCGTTTATTTTGAA
>Ga0210059_1017842_pt1 | contig 10064 bp, 2 predicted proteins | sample Ectturendosymbi2_FD_188042 | JGI IMG/M metagenome (GOLD analysis project Ga0210059, IMG submission 188042) | Ecteinascidia turbinata endosymbiont from Florida, USA - Sample 2 (SPAdes) (version 2) | ecosystem: Host-associated > Tunicates > Ascidians > Unclassified | place: Key West, Florida...
GGTTAAAGCTAAATTATAGAGAATTATGTCAATCATGTCATGACTCCGACGTAAGATGTGTAATAGGTGGATATATGTCATGACAATATGAATGAAATTTTATTGTTTCTAAAACTATATACTCCGATAACAACTAACTTTATTTTGTTTTTCATGTATCCAACACTTATGGGATTACTTTCTATTAAACTTTTTGTAATCTGTTTCCACCCTTGCTTCTCCAACCTCATTCAGGGATGCTGTGTGCCTGAAGTGTCATACATCCAACTGTGATACTACATTATGATCTACAGGTAATTATAATGCTTCTTGACGTTATATGTCAATAAACGTTGCTTTTTGCCTCTGCTGTGTGCTTTTGTTCTGTAATGTCATAATTTTTGGATTACTTTCTGCCTCTTAACCTCTACTGACACTTAATTCTCTCACATATGTGTATGCTTCACCTGCTCATCTGTATACACATCAACTCTTCACTTATTGCTTGCCCACCGTCAGCTGTGTTATGAATATGATTTAATGTTTGCGTATCCTTGCCTTCAGTTGTTTCTTGTCTGTGGTTTGCCCTGCAATTGTTGTAGTTGAACATGTTTTTCAAAAACCTGTCTGTTTTGTTTTCACATCCACTTGAACTTTATTTTGTTGTTGTACTTGGTAATTTTTCACTGAGACTGAATTTCTCTTTACATGAGGTGTTTTCCAACATATGAAGGCCCATTGCTTTGGCTATATTAAACTTTTATGGTAGTGTCTATTTTACCGCCATGATGCTGGCGGCAACAGATCGGCTGGAGCTATTGCGTCACCAGTCGAACATTCAGTCTCATGGCATGACGCAATTCAAATGAAAAGGTCAGTTTGTCATGCAATCGGCGTGCTGCTGGTAGCGTAGCGGTTATGCTTCATGTCTGGTATACCATGACTTTTTGGTTCGACTCTCACCTTGGCGACTTCCATTTTCTTTATTTTCTGTTTTCAAAACTTTCCACACTTTACGCTTAGGTGTTAGGGTTACGTTAGCGTTAAGGTTTAGGGTTACTGTTAGGTTAGGGCTACGGTTTGGGTTAAGGTTTGGTTTTATCTTTTATGTTTACTTCGTTCCTGCCAAGACTGCTGTCGCCATCTTGGTGGCAAAATAGACACTGCCAACTTTTGTTGTAGCCTAGGCTAACTCAGATAATCCAAATACCACGGTATAGCTCTTGATAGCAGGCTGCAACCTTACTCTATGTTTAGAACTTTTATTCCATTTTCCCTATATTTTAATGTCAGTCTCTAGGTCCACAGTTGACAGTGTCATGCCGGATGGGTTAGCCTGGCTGTTAAAATCACATGCCATGATGACCCTATTATTGCTTGTTCGTGCCACTTATATATGGGTGTTCTTCTTCAGGCACATCCCGTTCGTGGTGAATCGCACATTTAACGCAACGCCAGTGGAGAGGTTACAATAACACAATGTAAACCTGGTGGGCAAACACTAAAATTACTGGGTATGTAATGCTTAATTTGGTAGGCATTATTGTAAGCAACTCATATGTGATTGAGATTCAGAGGTTGCATTGTAGATCTAAATCTGCCAAGAAATAATATGCTACACATGCTGTACATTGGTAGTCTAATCTGCCTTCAGATAAATTGCTGAAATGGAACTATTTGAATAAGTTTCAGGGATACAATAGGATTCTATTTGAGTAAGTTTCAGGGACAAAGTAGGATTCTATTTGAATAAATTTCAGCGATATAGTAGGCTTATATGTGTAGTTATTAAGCTTCTTGTCTGAAATTCTAAAAGGTCGCTGAGATTTTTGCAATAATTCAATGTGGAACGTGTAAGTAAACCTGTACCAATGATAGTAAGGTTGCAGATTGCGATGCAAGGTGCTCAAAATGGTATCACTGCATGTGTCGGAATAACAGATAAACAATAAGGTATATTGTGAAGACTATTGCAGAGATAACACATTGAAATGCTATACCAAGGTTATCAAGAAAAAGATCAGAATAAAGGAATCATTTAAAAAGAAATGCCTAGATATGGGGCAAAATGAAAGACAAGGACATCAGGGAAAGTCTAAATTCTGCATATGGATAAAAATTTAAATGGAAAAAAATTATATGCAAATCCCAAGAAGAAAAGCATGAAAAACACGAATTTAAGGTGTCTCATCTCATAGGACTATTCAACCACAGCAATTATGAAGAATGAGTAGCAATCCATGTGGATTATCCACATGCTACAAGTTTTTCTTCCATTAGTACTGTTCAGTAAAGCTTAAGGGCAATGTCTAAACAACCGTATCCGGTTTTAGCTTTAGGACAAAACATCCATGTCAAATAAAAATGCTGACCTCTGCAAAATATTCAGTGACTTGTCCTTGTTTGACATCCATAAGTTCAGTGACTCAATATTATATATGTAATGTCTAAATCTAATTGACAGTATCTGGTTTTTCCTATTTTTGGGAAGACTAAAAAAATACATCTAGCAAAATTTCTGACCAATTCTTGGATGTCAGTTGCTTCTCAGATTAACGGATTAAACTGGCAATTAATTTTATTCTAACCCTAAGCTTTTACCATAAACCCTCTACCCTAATCCAAAATTACAACTAAATCTAAATCCATATCTGGTTTGCAAACTTTTGAACAAAGTGCATCACAGGCACTATAAAAAATAGATTGTGAAAACATAAAAACTAATCTTATTCTTATAACATCAAAAGGAGAATCTTTTTAAGCAAATCCAAAACAACCACAGCGAAAGCTGAACCCATGACCCTTTGCATAGCATGAATAGACACTTGGCACTAGACCAGGTTAACTGTGCTGCTATCATCACGAACTCAGATTTATATCTGGCTGAAAACCAGATATGGTTTTTAAAGCCAGATACTATAGGGCTTTTTAGTTCTTAAAAAGTACCAAGAGGAATAAGGTAGTTTAGACACTGGCAAACTTAAGACATGCTTTCAACAAATCTCCCATTATCACACATTTTTTTAGACATGAAATGCTTTAGAAGTTTCAAATGATATATAATGCATTCTAACACTGTAGCATCTTCACATTGGCTGTTCAATTGTTAAAATAGTTAACCAATGAGCGAAGTAACTAACATTGCACAAGGGGACAATGATTGAAACTTAAAGAAAACATGAACATTCAGAAGGTAATAGCTATGCATTGAAATCAAGACAAGTGGCAAGCAGTAATACTACTGGTCAATTAATGCACTGGGAACAAATAAAATCAGATAAAATGTGCACACAGGCCAATATGTTGTCAGCATTCTCTTTGACCACTGCCAGGGAAAAGTATTGGTGGAATCAACCATTGTGAGATTGTCACTCCCTGGGGTCACCAGACATATAAGTTTCTTTGTGAGGCTGCTCAAACAACGCCATACAAATGAAGTGCATGTAAATGAAATCCTACAGTATTTAGTACATAAAAACTACGAATTTTCAAAACAAGCATTACGCATGAGGATTTTTTTTTTCAATGGATGCACATCATGACCAACTGGAAATTACACTAAAATTTTTAACAATTAAGTTGTGGCTACGAGTGCCAAAATGCCCATCTCAGTTCAGCATATACTGATTACTGAATGATAGGAACCAGACAATGAGTGCTGTGCTTTCATTTTTTTGCACTTCAGGAGTGTGTTTGTTTGTTACTAGAAGATGTTTTGCAAAAAACACATTGCGTGATACTGAAACATTTCTTGTGCTTGATACTGTTTGGCTTTGTGGTGTAAATAACTTTCTAATCCACAAATGATCATCAGCCAGCCCAGTGTTCTGTTGATTGTGTCAAGCTTTGGCTCATATGAGTCTCTGTGCTTCTCTGAGTCTCTCTCTGCGACTTCGCATTCTTTTTGTGAACGGATGACCCTCTTTCAATGGCACTCTTGCTCTGTGATAAACTTGGTGCGGTGCGTACAATAGTAATAAACATAAAAAAGCGTAACACATGGATGATGATGAAAAACTGCTTAGATGCAACACTAGAACTTGTACAGCAGAAATAAATACAGATATACCGCAGGCATTCTTTTGTAGAAAGCAACGTGATGCAACGAAACGTCTTCACCATTAACGCAACAGTTTCGCATGGAGCAATGTCCACTGCCCAGTTCCACAAACCTGTAGTGTTTACTGCATATTTCCTTAGCGTTCATTAGAGTAACAGTATTACCCTACTGTATATGCGGCGACGCAGATTTTCGGACGCGTGGTGGCGTACTCATCAACATGATGAACATACAGTCATCCATCCGGTTTGACGCATTGCGGGTCAAAGGTTATCTTTCTCACGAAAACTGCTTCAAGAGATCACACAGCAACCAGTTTTTATTTGAAAAACAACACTTTATCGTGACTCAAAAAGCAATTATTGTGATTAAAAAACTGATGGTTGTTTTTTTAATCATACAAGTTCATCTCAGCAGTTTCTTCATAATTTTAGAAAAAGCGGAATGATGACGTAGTTTTTCAAACTAACCAAGCGTAACAAACCAACTTGTCAATTTCGTTGTTTGGTGAGTTTTCCCGGTGTAGGTGAAGTACGCAGAGTAACATTGATTGTTGCGAAGATTAGTTGTAGATGCTTGTCGAATTCCACCGAAGAGGAACGCATTGTTGTTGCGAAGGACGGTATTACAAACTTTAGCATGTTAAACAAGGTCACAAAACGAAATGTTTGCTTAAAAAACATTTCGTTTTGTGGCCATTTGACTTCAGCTCAATAATTCCTAGGCCCACACAAGACAGTGAACAATCATATGAAGTCAAGTACTAGTATGGATGGTGTCAGTGACACGACGCCAGTTATATTTGTGCAGTAGGTGGATAAATCTCATAAGTCACGACGTTACAAGTAAAATATTACCTTTTCTAGATTATTGAGTATCACCTCTCATTTGCTGAACATATTTTGTTTTTCGTCATCATGCACCCAATACTTGTATTGGATTAATGTTTGCTATTAAACTTAATGTAGTTAAGTCTATTTATGCTCTTGTCTCTTCAACATCATTTGGTGATGGCATGTCTGGTGGGACATACATTCTTCCATGGTACTCACTCCATTAGATTATGGTCCGTGGGTGATTGTGTTACTTCTTCACAATTTATATCATGTATAAACGTTGCTTTCTGTCCTTGCTACTTGTTTTTGTAATGAAATGTTGTATTTTAATGCATTGCTCTCTGCCTCATAACCATTGTTGATGCTCACTTTCTTCACCTATGTGCTTACTGTACCTCATCTATACATTGCATACCTCAACTCTTCACCCATTACTTGCCCACCATCTGTGTGAGGTTGATGTCTATTGTGTATTATATTATGTACTGTAGAACAATTGTGGTATGTGCATTTGATATGTTCATTATTTTTTGCCCTTTTTTGACTTGTCATTTTCTTATATTGCTAAAATTTTGTTAGAATATTTTGTGAAACAAAAAAAAACTGTTTGTTTAAAAAATTGCAGAAAACACAAAGAAACATAAATACCCTACAGCAGCTCCAATGTAGAAGTATGGAAAGAAGTTAAAACATTTGATAGAGTAAGCTAAGGTCAATGACTATTTGCAAAAACGAAGAAGCTGCTTACAATCAAGTTATTGAAAAGATTTTACAGGGCATTCATGTTACAGAATAAAAATGGTACAGTTCAACCACAAAGAGGCTCAAACAAACAGCTAGCATAATAAATAAATCTTGTTAGTGTCTATTTCGCCTCATGAAGCAAAAACTGTTTTAAGGCTTTTTTGCCATTATTCAAAAATGATTGGTTGAAATGGTCATGTGAGAAGTATGCAAAGAGACAAAGGGTAAACGTTGGAGTTTGGGATCAGGTGTTGGGATTAGGGTTTACGGTTTTCTTACAGTTCATGCAACGCAAACAAGAAGGCATTCAAAGCTTGCCAGCATTGAAACCATAACGACACAAGTCTGTCAGACTGAGGCATTACAAAGGTCATGGTCAACTCAGTGAGTCCTGTGTTCCAAGCATGTCATGTGACCATTTCAACCAATCATGTTTGGCTAAAGTGCTTTTGCCTCATGAGGCAAAATAGGCATTGCCATAAAATAAAATTTTTATGCTAGCTTACTGAAATTGTTCAAGATCCAGATCCATCTTCGCACAGGCTATTTTAAAGAAATTTAGGCTTATCACTCTTTGTTCCACAACTTGTCTCATAATAATCAATAACAGAGTTAATATAGACAATTATTGTAATGGTCAATAACGACAATAAAATAAAAAATCACAAAAATTTCATGACATGTCACACATTGATTGGAAAACCATATAAACACAACACAAATGTTTTATTTAAAACTATAAAATAATATCATACTGACAATAATTTCATTTGCAGAATAAGGTAACAATATTATATGATTTTGTTTGGTAGCAGATCAATGAATTCCAAAGAAATGAACAAAAGAGGGTATGATGAAAAAAGCATATCATTAACACACAATATATAAAATAAAATTGATGTCATGTAACAAGTGAAAAATTGAGACAATGCATCTCATTTGTTCATATATTGTTCAACTTTTCATATGTTGCTGTCATTCATACTATTATTTATTATGTCTATAATTTTTTTATTTTTGTATTGTCTTTAATTTTTATGCATGCGTATACAATCTTATATTTTCTTTTCAAAAGTGTATACATTCAGACATGGAGTGGTTAATTGATTACAATTACTTGCGACATGCTCAATTACAATTATGGATAAACAAAATCACAATACAGTCTATTACAGTCACTGGTGTATATGGCAAGTCCACCACCCCGTTTTTGAGCAGCCTCGCTAAGAAGCTTGTTGGTATGTCTGGTCACCCTAGGGAGCGACAGTGTTTCTACCTGCACGTGTCACTAGCTGTTGTCAAAGGGAACACTGCTAGCATATTGGCCTGTATGCAAGATTGATCTTCTTCATCATTTGAGTGAGTTGTTACTATACACTGCTTGGCCTCACTAGATCTCAGGGCAGGTGTTCAGCAGCCATTTGATTGTGTCATCATCCAGAACCATCAGGCTGTACAGTCCATATGGAGTTTAATGGACTGGACATTGGAAGACAACATGGTCGACAGTTTGTTCTTCTGCGGCACACTCATAGGCTGCAAAGGAGGCCATACCCCATTTGTACAAGCAGTAGCAAAAATGTTCGACACTAGTGTGGAAGCCGTTAAGCTGAACCTACACTGTTCTTGGAATGGTCATTCCAGAAGGGTGGTTGCCTGTTTAGGGGATAAATGTACAGAGTTTCGTAGTGTTGTCTAACAGCTCCGCCTTCCATCGATGATTCACCAAAGCACCACAAAAATGTTGTCAGATGAACCAATGAGTCACTGTGTGGTGGGCACAAATGGATGTCTCAGTTTGAGACGCCATGCAGTTGTACTTGGTGGATAGATGAGCACTGAATGGAGCAAGTATCTAGGCTACATGACACGGCATGCTAGAGGCAATGTGGCTTCTTTCCGATGAAGTTCAGCAGGTTGAATGATTGCGACACCAGACAAGAGTGCAGTACTCTGTGGTTGAATGCACCAGGGGTAAGGTGGCTATCTGCAGCGTTGTTGCTCCAGTACCTCAGCCAGAGCCAGCACACCACCTCGAGTGTGATGCATGATTTCAACTTTTGCGAAGTGACTCAGTGTTGACAATATGTGAGCGACCTGTCCAACATTACTCCAAGGTATTTGGGCTCACCGCAAAAGGGTAGGGCTTCGTTCTTCTGGTTGACTTTCAGCTCACATTAGCATCATTGTGGTTGAGGTGGAAGACTGCTGACACCGTTTTTGTTGTGCTGAGCTTCAGCTTCCAGGTCTGAAGGTTCACCTACAATCTTTTTTTTTTGGTCATTTTTCTATCAAAGACCAAAGCGTTCTTGAAATGACCAAAAAAATTTAAGTCATTTCAGTCAGAATGTTTGAAACCACAGTAAACCTTGGTTAATCGAGATCTTTGCCAAAACTGGATAAAACTGGTGGTACGAATGATTTCTAACGTCTCTCTTTATAAAAATCTTCGGTTTATCCTGATTTTTTAATCCGGATCTTCATTGATACCAGATGAAATCTGTTATTTTCATATCTCGTAATCCGGATTTTTCTGCACTTCCATTCTGTGTTCTGAAGTGTACTGACTGGCCTCTAGCAAATATTAGTCAGCCCTCAGACGCAACACAAGCGTGCTCATAATCACCATTGAACATTTAGAAATATGATAACAACGGCCACAACTGCACACAACATTGACTAATTGTAGAGACAATTATTACGTCTCGCACAGGCTTAGCACATCACATTGAACATAATGCTCAAGGCATGCCACTGCACCACGGTTTCAGTGTATTGACCAGTGTTGAGTGTGTGTGTGCAGAGCATTAATGTATTTCACTTGGTAAGATGTCTGGAGAGCATTACCTTCCAAATAGAGTGACTGCTTATGTGGGCCAGTTACAGAAACGTCTGTGTCAGTCCAAAATCCCAGATTTCTTCGCAGCCAAGTAATCTAAAATTGTGAACTTAAGATTGTTTGTAACTGCCTGGATATAGCGGTTATTAGTCTGATGTGCCATTGTAAATACACAAAATAATTTGCTTTACTTCTGTGAAAGTTGCTGTTGGTTCGTAATTGTGTTCAATTTTAGTGATTTTCACAGATATCGCAGTACTTCGATGACGTCAGGCTAGAAACAACCATCATCAGTTAATCTGGATCTTCGCCTAAACCAGATAAAATCTTTGGTCAAATTGAATCCACGTTAACCAAGGTTTTCTATATAGGCTAAAAACACTATTATGGTGAGTTTTAATACAACTGTGGGACAAATGACAAATGTTTCAGTGAAAAAGTTTTTTGGTTGGGGGTTGCAGATTTTTTGAGTGACGTCATAAGTGAAGTAGTTTCAGGGTCATTTTGGCTTATGTTTCCTGGCCTAAAGCCCAACTGCCAAAGTACTTTGCTGAAGTTTTCATTGGAAACTAGGCTTGAGTCTGAGTCTTTTGAGCCTTTGATCAACTTTCTAGCGTTTCTGGTTCAAAAGTTATGATCTAAAATAAACAGATTAATTAATTAGTTATTTAGTCAAATATTTTTATTACTTTAGATCATAACTTTTGAACCTGAAACCTTAGCAGGTTATCCAAAGTATCAAAAGACTCAGATTGTGGCCTAGTTTCCAATAAAAACTTGAGCGAAATACTACCATCTAATGGTTTGCGCCCAGGGCCAGGTGAAGTAGGCCAAGGTGGCCTAATACTCTTCCACTTATGACGTTACTCACAAAAAAATTATTTTCGATGGAACAGCTCACTACTACTTTGGCACCTGAGTTACGTGCGCACAAAGCCACGTGCGATCTGTTTGTTGTGGCGCAAGAATCCTGAAAACTGGCCGGACGCCAAAGTGTTAGGATAAAAATATTGGAAAATTAGAGACACATACAGTTCATAAACAAAGTCTTGAAAAAAATGTCAAGGCAAGAAATGTGCAATTAATTATATTCAGCTCAATTATAAACTGTAATTGGTCAAACTCTGGCAGGAAAAGAAACAAGTTGCAATGTCACAACATTGCCATGTTGTACAGCTAACTTCACTGTAGCTTGGTCAGTATTTTTGAAATTACTTCAGTATTTTAGAAGTGCTTTACTTTCTACTTCAAGTGAGGAGATTTTTCTTAGAGCCAGTACTTCTTCATAAGCAGTTTGTATGGCTTATCTGATCACCACTGGTTACAGCTAAGAAGAACTTTAACAACTGCCAATTGAATTATTGCCAATCAACTATTTGTAAGTTTACCAGTACATTTAAGCCTAGCTCATACGGAGTGCGATTGTTGCCATTTTCGGTTTCCGGCAGCAAATTTTTGATGTCACATCCACTAATTGAGTGACTGATGCGGCTTGCGGCACAGTAGAAATTGGTTCAACTTTGCTACATCTGCCGCTTTGTGTTTGGTCCTTGGTCGATGTGTTAGGCTCGGCAGTGAGTGCATTAAAATGGCGAACTGGATAACT
>Ga0210059_1017843_pt1 | contig 10064 bp, 7 predicted proteins | sample Ectturendosymbi2_FD_188042 | JGI IMG/M metagenome (GOLD analysis project Ga0210059, IMG submission 188042) | Ecteinascidia turbinata endosymbiont from Florida, USA - Sample 2 (SPAdes) (version 2) | ecosystem: Host-associated > Tunicates > Ascidians > Unclassified | place: Key West, Florida...
AGACGAAATGTACAATTGTACATTTCGTCTCCGGTGCAGCGAACCAGGAAAAAGCAAATCGGGCAAACACTCCAAAAACGTTGAAATAACGCGAGCACAACTTCGGCGTCATTGATACAAAGTGAATCTGCATGGGGCTGTAGTTCCAGATTTTTAAAATACTCCACACATCCTGGTTGTGGCATAAGACGTAGGCGAAAATGACGTACCATACCAAACGCGGTTGTCAGCAATTTGCAAAATGACGTGGCTGCTTGGCCTGAAGTCATAGATCATAACTTGAGAGTAGAACTGGTCAAAGCAGGGTCAGAAAAGTATCAAAACAAAGAAAGTCCGATCGGTTGCACCACCCAGAACGACTGAAGCTGAAGTTGATATCCCGAAGAAATTGCGAAGAAATCTTTCTAACGAGTGGTTCTGCAAAACAAGAAATTTGAGATCTGGGTTCGTGTACTCATAAACGGAGTGCCGGTTGTATTGTTTTTGCTGTATTGCTCTAAATTGTTTCGATTAGGTAATGATCATTATTTGTTTGTTGCAAAATCTTTCGATAATTTTGGCATTTGAATCCATGCACTTCTGAGCATAAATTCCAAAATATACCAAGAATGTACGGATAAATGGAAAGAGCTTGCAATGTGATTTCAGTTGCATTAAACCGTTGACAAAGAGAACCAGAATGTTTGAGGACGACCAGCAACAAAAGTGGAGAACTGTTTTACAATCTATAGTTAATGTTATTTTATTTTTAAGCAAGCACAATCTTCCTTTCCGAGGACATCGCTAATGCTTTCAGTTAAAAAACTAAGGAAATTAACTTGTGACAGTGAAACTCCTCGCAAACAATTATCGTGCACTCAACAAGCATATATCCGATATTCAACTTTCCAATAAAATCATCACTACTTATCTTCCTCCCACTATTCAAAATGAGTTTTTACGTCTCAGGAATAAGTAAAAACCTGCTAAATACTTGGCAGTCATGTGTGACAACACCCTAAACACAACAAAAAGTAGAAACTAACTAAGGGGAAAGTGTAGCTAGCAAGCGTGACTAGGAAGCAAATCACCAAAGAAAAAACAATGCACATCCAGACAATTGACGGATATAATTGACCACAAGAGCATAATCATTTTGCGAATAAGAAATTATTTTCTCGCGCTCATGGCCGTTGACAAGAAACGCAGTAGGCCAGTACTAGACCAAGCAGGTTTAGCGACATACAGACTGCCCGCGCGTTTAGCCAAAACACGCAAAAGATCGCACAAGAAACGTATTCTCTGTCAGTCCCAGGCACAACATTTGCAGCAGCTCACAGACAGCACGTGCAGTCAATCAGAATACGCAGAATATCACACAAGGAACACAATCAGCCGGCCCAAGTTACAGCCAACCATTGCCACGTTCCATCAGCACAAAGCCAAGCCGCCAATTCAACCCTGATCTTAAAATCCTGATCATGATATTATGTTATTACTCAAACTGAACCCGTCGAGCTTGTGCTGAAGCAAAATAAGAGATTATATCTTCAAAACCAAGTTTTCAATAAATGTACTTTCGATGGAAAGAATTAACAAAACTGATAACAGACTTTCACTCATGTTAGAACACAAATAAGATTTTATCATTTAGCTTGGAGAAAGTCCTCTCGCAACTAGCAACTGAAACTCTGTTGGCAATATAAAGTTTTAAGACATACATGCAATGTTTTGGTAACCGTTGTGAAACGTCAAATGCTTTCAGTTGTTGAATTACGTCAATAAAATTGCATGAAATTACACTACATAGTGTTTTTTGTTTTTTTCTTTGTACCACATAAAATATTTTTTATTTTTCATACTTTGCTTGACATTTTTTGACTACACCAAATTCCCTTAACTAAACTATACCCACTCTTTCGTGTACATTGTCATGCTCTCTTCATCTGATAGTTTTCCTCTCCATGTTCTGTGTTTGTTCGTTTTTTTTCTAATTATGCTTCTTACTTTATTTCCAACTGTTGTTTTCAAACATCTGTCAAAAAGTAACAAACGGGGTTGGGTGGCTAGATGACAGGCATGGTCCTTCACCAGTTCTGTGTGATACAGTGACACTCTTTGTTGACACTGATCAATTGAATACTTTTTGCATGATGGCTTTTTGTATTGTTTGTGTTTAATAGCTGAGTCATAAGAAACAATTAATCAATCAGTCAATTGCGGTAGCATGCACTGCGTCAGAAAATGGTATCGCTGTTTCGTGCAAGTATCAATTTTCGCAATCAACTCAGAAAATCTACTTCGTCATTACTCTGTAGATGCTTTTAAGAGCATTCCTACAAGTCTCGTAACTTTGTTTTGCAGCAGTTCCTGTGGTTTCAAAAATTCAATCATATTATTTAACTGAGTAATTCCGTTGAATCTTTTTTCCGATTCAATCTTATATTTATCCAAAGCTTTAAACATGTATTGTCTTACTTCTTTAGCAACGATTAGGCCTACGTATTCCGGGTTTTCTTCAGTAATTCTCTTTTTTCTGCGGACTTTTCGTTCTTCAACTGGAACGCATTGCCCTTTACATATTTTTCGCGCGGTACTGGACTCTTTGACCACATCATTACGTGTTTCAGTGGAAAAAGATATTCGCGCTTTCATTTTTGTACAACATCGATAGCGCTAACGACAATGCTTCTAGCTGCAGGTTGGTGCAGCAGACTTGGACAACTACATAATTCTAGTTTTCTAATTTGATGAATTAGAGCAGTGGTTCTCAAACTTTTTTCTTTCAAGGCGCATTTTAGAAAAAACAGAAATTGCTTGGCGCACTTCGAACATTTGAATGAAACATTTATTTGAATTTGCAATTTTTTCATATCCTATCGCAAAATCAAGACAATATTGCTTAAGTTCCCAGGAAATTTGATGTTCTTGCGTCTTTATGACAAGAGTGCAACATATCGGTCAGTGAGAAACATGTGCTTGATATTTTGTGGCAACGGTTTCGATGTTAGGACGTATTTCAGAGACAAACCCTCATTTCTTCTTCAATACAACATAGCCGCTCTCGTTTTTTGGACTTTATACTGTAGAGCAGGCCTGCACAACATACGGCCCGAGGGCCACATGAGGCCCGCGAAAGCTTTTCTTGCGGCCCGCGAGAGCTTTCTCAATTGCAGAAAATGTTGCGAAAGCTCGACCTCGAACAAATAATTGTCGTTACAGAATTTCTTCCATACTACAACGAAATCTTTACATCGAAATAAAAGAGACTTCTGCCACCCGTGGGAAATTTATGGTGATAATTTGGCCCTTCGAGCTTTCTGAGTTGTGCAGGCCTGTTGTAGAGTGTTGAAAATCCAAGTTCACATAGATATGATGTTGAAAACTGCATCAAAATGGTCAAAGCCTTCTTGGCTAATGAAGGTAGTCTTTTTTGACAGCAATCCAAAATGTATCTATAGGTACCTCAGCATGTTTGATTTTAAGTCCACGGTCACTAGAAATACATACCAACTCCTCTTCTTCACATAACAGAATTTTAAAAAATGATTTTAAGAAATGCCAAACAATGTTTTTTCATGCCAACACCATCAAAAAAGGCCAAAAAATGCCAAACTATGACGTACATACCAAACACCATTTTTTCATGCCAAACCACTTTAAAAAAGGCCAAATTTCTGGAATTTGGCCTTAAAAATTCCAATCTGGCAACCCTGAGCCAAATCACGAAATGGCTACCAGGAAGTAGATGAAACCAAACGAAGCGTAAACAACAGGCCACTTGCGTTCCAGTTCGTTGCACGAGGTGCTGAAATCGTCATAGAAATAGTAAATAGAACTAACCTGGAGAGGTGCCCCTGGAGGCTCTCCAGGAGGGGGGAGCATCCAATACAAAAAAGATTGGTCAAACAGACGCGTACTTTCTCCTACTTCCTCTTACTGTCAAATGCGCGGCTGAATGAGCCGTAGCGATGAATGACACCAAAACGTGTCATTGGGCACTGAAGCGTACAGTGCCCAATGATACATAAATGTATCATGGACACTCAAACAGTTAAAAATAAGAATGAGAAATACTGCTATAATCAACTAGGTCTAGAATGCAAGAATTGAATGAAAAAGCTTTTTCATGTCTTCCATGTGAATTCTCCGTAAGATTGAATACGATACTGCTCTCACAAGCGTATTAAATCTATGGTAGGTATAATTACGTTTTATATCCGCTAAGTGGCAACATATGCTATAGCCCGATTGTCGTAGCACTGTACCGCGTGTCGAATTATTACCACCAATATCGATAGTGTGCTGTACTGACAGAAGTCGGCAGTGTGGGATTTTAGAAACTCTACTTGATTGATTTTAATTTCAATATTTTTTGCGGCACACTTAATGACATCTGGCGGCGCATAGTTTGGGAGCTACTGAATTAGAGTGAAATCAAGGTAATTCTAATTCTAACCTAATTCGCTAACAGCTTCAGTGCTCTAATTTTAGTTCTAATCTAATTTCCGATTTTGCCAAACATGCTAATTTGTCCAACGATATTTCAAAATACGAAACGAAAATGCGCCCTCGTTCAATGAAAGTACAATAAAATGGTCACAATAGTCATCAGGTACTTACGACGATCAACCAGCTGTGATGTTTTAGGGCAGGGGTGTGCAACCGTACAGCACTGCCGGGCCAAATGTGCAATTGTGCATAACCCGATAGAACCACGGACCACAGCTGCATGTGCCAAGCTCTGTGTGTTAGACAACGCGCTGACCACCCACGAAAGATCTACCCAATGTCAGATTAACCGTTAATCTACTAAGGCCATAGCCTTAGACCCTGGAAAAATTCGGCCCTCGATTTTCTTTTTGATTATTGTTTTTATTGCAAGTAACTGCCGAATTATCTCCTAAAATAATCAAATTTGACGAAATGTCTGTTCAGACTTATGCCTACAGTACCCTTAATCCGGCCCTGGCACTACCTTTCAAAAACCGTCATGCTTGCTTGAAAATCTTTCCCTTTCGGCAGGCCACAAAACTTCAACTCCCGGGCCACTTTTGGCCCGCAGGCAATGGGTTGCACACCTCTGTTTTAGGGTTTTGGAAAAACGAACATTGCTTCCCTTATCTGAAGGCTGCTTCTCGAGAACTCCTGTGTATAACAGCGACATCGGCTGCGTCGGAACGAGTCTTTGGTGTTGCAGCCCCAATCAGCGTGACCAGATCTACTTTTTGCCAAGCAGACAAATCTAGTCCAGAAAAGAGCCAAATTCTAAGACAAGGGACCAAAAAAAGGCCAACCACTTTTTTCAAATTTATCAGCAGTTACAAAGTCGTATGAAGCCCGTACTTAGCAATTTATTAAATGGCAATGTTCCTCAATCACAATTTTACCTCAACAGCAGAACAAGTACATGATAAAAGATCGTAAGAGGACAACTTAATTTTCATGTGTAGCCATAAAATGAGATAGAAATACCATCCTCGATAAGTGCACAAGCGATCAACAACAATCTGAACAAAACCAACAAACACGTGGTCCACCAAAATAACAATTAGGTAACGTAAACGTTCTCAGTGTCACGTCTACAACTGCGGCAAGTAACAGGTATTCTGATGAACTTACTTTCACATTAACCAACGACCATCGGCATAACAGCAGTAGAGATTCAACTCCACCAGGTTCACTCCACTATAGCTATCACGACTTAACGTTATATGTGGTGTAATCTTTACACCACATTAGATGCTGGCGAATTGCACGGCGCGAAACGCGCCGATCTCGGCGTACGAATCTTTTCAATTCTCATGCTTATGAGAATGAATCCACATTTGGGCATAAATTGAACTTGGATTAAAGTTGTTTTGATTTGAACAAATGTACTTCTAATTCGAATTTTAGTTCAATTTATGGTTTTCGCAAATCGACTAATTTTAATTCTAATTTGTGACATTTGAGTTAGCTTTAATTTTAATTCTAATTTAATTTAAAAAATCTGAAAAAATTCTAGTTGTCCAAGTCTGTAGTGTAGACCTCACATGATTCTCGGGGGATTACTTCCAAAATGTTTGAAAAAGAAAATAAAAGTAAAAGACTGCATCGCATCTAAAAGCAACCATAAGCGTTTATCAAGATTCCATAAGCGCTCCTCGTGTATCAAGATTTACACTTCAATCCCATAGTTATTCCAACTCAGTGGTTCTGACACTGCTGACGCATTGTCATATCCTTGGCCTCTGCACATCATCACATCCAAGCTATTTCGCTTCAGTTGATCAAAAATTGTTTTAAGTAATCTCTGCAGCCGTTTCTCCGTGCAGCGAAAAAATTCCAAAAGATCCCTTTACTTGCACAAAACCGTTTTCAGTTGTAACGTACCTGACTGTAAAAGCCATTTGATCAGCATGAGATACATACATCCGGGCTACCTGTCATTTATTACAAAAATTTTTGTTTGGCCATTATTCGTCTTCGGAGTCGAGTATTGATGACTTCGGTCATATCGAATGTCAGACTGTACTAATCTTGTGCTTGCGGGAAAGTGAAAATGAGTGAGTAAATGTGATAGATCCTTTCCTGTTGTTTTGTATGTTCATGTTTGTCAATTTGTCATTGGTCTTATTATCTCATATTTTGTTGTGGAAACAGCCAAACTTACTGCAGCTTTGCTGTTTAAAATTGTTACTCGGATACTCCGCTGTTATCAACATGTTATAGGCAAGCATACAGGGTGACATCTTCTGTGAGAGCCAGGGGCGTCAGCACGCCCGCAACTAAGGGGGACAACAGAACTATTGCCCCCTGAAATTTTCATAAATTTTGAAAGAAGCGTGTTTAGTTTTTAGGTTTGCAATCATTTCCCCCCACGAAAATATCAAATGTTAGCTGCTTGCGGCCCTGGGCGTCAGATAGTGTTTCTACATCACTGGGTTCAATGATAAATGGTTTGCAAATTATTATTATATTCAATGAAACGACATGTCTCTTTGCCTGATTTGCCAAAACAACATGGCTTATCTGAAAGGATTGGATATGAAAAGAAGGTACAACTCAATGCTCACAAAACGGTACGAAGAAATTTTTGGGCGACTGCTAGTAGATAAAACCAGAAGAGGTAATTACGAGGCAGCAGAAAATGATTTCGGCTTATAAAGATGACGCTCAACTTGCCATTGAAATGAGCGTTAAGATAAGTGAAGCAACAGGAGAGAAACAAAAAGCTTTCAATGATGGCGAGTTTGTCAAACACTGTCTGATGATAATTGCTGAAAAGAGGTGTCCCTAAAAAGTATTTCATTGAACAGACTAGCTTATCGAGATTTATTGGCTCAAACAGAACAGATGATCAACTTCAACTCCACTTTGATTTGTAGTCAGTGATATGAAAACAGCTGTTGAGGAAAACGATCTTGTGAAATTTTATAAAAAATTACGTTCGGAGTATCATCAGAACTTTCTCGAATAGGCCATGAAAGCCATTTTGTTTTTTGGAAGCACCCATTGTTGCGGGCGGTTTTTTTCACAGGTGAAATACTGCAAAGGAATGCATCGAGGTCAATTATTACAGACCACACTTTCAAATTCGCACGTTCAATTGCTTGCATTTCTATAAAAGCAAATAATCCCAAAATTTGCAGGTTTGCAACATTAATCATCCTATTAGCAGAGTAAACTGTGAGGGGAAATGTAACCAAATGAAGCGAACGATATTCCGTGGGAAAGGCCAGAAGTCTTTTACGACAATCACCTGCCAGGATCACTCTCTTACTGCTTGTTTGCCCGATGTTATATACTACTGAGGAAAGTGTATCTTTCATTTGTGGTGTCAATTTTCGCCTACGTGTTACCGTCCTATTGACCGTAACACAAAAATATTACTTCTACCTACAGGAAACCCACGCATACAGGTCTTTACTCGAAATTGTCGAGTTTCGTTCCGTTGCAGAGGAAACGAAACCTTGTCAACTCTCTACTCCGCCGCGCTTATGACATTGCCAGTTCCTACCAACTGGTACACACAGAATTTACGAATATTAAGCAAATGTTGTCTCGCAACGGGTACCCCAACAATTTTTTGGACCGTTGCATTCAGCTATTCTTAAACAGGAAATACGTTGTCACGCAACAACGTGATGAACCGGCTGAACCCTCTCCTTCACCCAAATATATTTCATTACAACTACTGTAATTGGGTTCTATATCTAATGACATACGACAGGAACTCAGCAGCTTTATAAGACACAAGGCTGTAGTGAACGTGAAGCTACGTTGTTTTCAAATTACGCGAAAGCTTCAAAGCTGGTTCTCTATTAAAGACCGGCAAGCTTTACTAAACCGGTTTAACGTTGTGTACAAGCTTACGTGCTAATGCGGTGCCTCCTACATCGGGCAAACGCAACGCCATTTAATAAATCGTATAGAAGAGCATCGAACGTCACTTAGCTCTTCAGTATGCAGACACTTGCAAGCCAACCCAGATCATCGGGTTGACTTCCACAACCCTGAGGTCATTGGCAGTGACAACAATGGGTGACGGCTGCAGATTCTTGAATCTTTGTTGATTCAAGAACACAAACCAGAGCTGAATGCAAACATCCCGTCGATGCCTCTATGCACTTTTAACTTGTAACAGAGCTTCATGCTTCACTCATGACGTCACGCGCCATCACCATTGGCGCGTACCCATCTGAGTCATGTGACTACGTATGCTTCGCGCCACTACGTCGCTACCGAAACAGCCTTTTGCGTTTTTCATATTTTACAACGCTTTTCTCCTGAATGACCAATAAGAACCTGCAGCAAGATCATTGCAGTTCTATTTGCAATGCAGTGATGATGATAACAGGAGTTATCGAAACGTTTGCAATATGTCATTTGTATCGTTTTCTTTGGCTGTGATTTTCATTATAACACAAAACTAAATATGAGCAATAACACTTGCATCTTTGACTCCGTCTCTAGTGTGTCACATCTTTCATCAACTCATCCACCGGTTTTAAATACAATTGCCGTACACATCTGACTGCGGATTGCATAAAATGCATTTCTTGACCACATAAACTACTTTTCTTAGAAAACGATAAAAGAAATTGATGCTGCTCGCAATAACATTCAAATTTTCGAATTCGATCAACGCGTGAAGATTGCACACGCCTGTAATTTACAGCCGACTTGAAACACGATCGTAAACGCCTGGCGCAATTATTGGTGTACAAATCGGCTTACACACGAACATGGCGGGCTGAGCCCAGCGAACGTTAAGTATATATCTTCTGCGTTCACGCCTCTTCGTTAAGCGCAATTTATTTCATTTCTAGCTGCACGTGATGAAGTGCATTTACGAAAGCACGTAAAACAAGCATCAAAAGCTTCTTTACTTTTGATCGTGAAGTAAACACGTTTTCCACCACTTCAAACAAGACTCTCATGTGCCCATAGCAAATGCACCAAAACCAAGAATTATTATGGCTTGCAGAGAACAATGAATTTATCATCAAATTCTTTGACTCCATTTTATTTTCTGCTTTATTTTGAGCTAAACTGGATGAACTTTTTTTCACCAAAATCAAAAAACGAAGTTACAAATTCGAGGACATGCAAAGTTTACATCTTGTACTCCGTTCACACGTCGCACCGGCAACACCTTGTGCAATATCAGGTAACAAACTTCAGTGCCATACTATCAATTGAGCACCGTTTTATTAGTTCAATGAAAATGGGCATCTTGGACTTTGCCTGTATTTGCCCAAATCTTTCAACTCGAGAGAATATCGGCGAATTAAATTGGACTTGCGGGAAAAAAAACATAATTTCGTTGCAGCGACACAGATTTTACAGTCGACAGTCAAATGTTATTAACTGTTTCATACAGAGAAGGGGCAGCGTTTACGTAAGAAGCAGCCCAGGGCAGAATGATAAAACTGGTCGCTTCGTTAAACCAAGGGTCGACCGTCACTGCAGCTCCGTTGCTTAAGAACTGCTGGATGCTCACCGACCGACATTTGGGGTCAACGAACCGAGCAAGGCACCGTGAATACATCCATGACTCAGCAAAAAGCTCCTGTAATGCCGTTGTTGAGCATCCAGCA
>Ga0210059_1017844_pt1 | contig 10064 bp, 4 predicted proteins | sample Ectturendosymbi2_FD_188042 | JGI IMG/M metagenome (GOLD analysis project Ga0210059, IMG submission 188042) | Ecteinascidia turbinata endosymbiont from Florida, USA - Sample 2 (SPAdes) (version 2) | ecosystem: Host-associated > Tunicates > Ascidians > Unclassified | place: Key West, Florida...
ACCAATGCCATCACATGGAGATTTCCATTACAACATCATGTAACAATTCTTTAGAAAGAAAACAAAGGCTGAAAATCAACAGTTGGTTTTCACTGTTTTTATAGTAGCAAACTACTGGACGCACTGTACAACTTCGATGTGTACAGTGATACCCCTGTGCTTATCCTGGATATTGTTGCGATCGGAAATCCTGAGCGGCATAAGCGCAAAGCTTCGCACTGTGGCAGCAAGCAACAATAGAGTTCACATGCCATGATCACTCTATTATTGCTTGTTCGCGCCACATATATGTATGGTGTTGTTCTTCACACACATCTCATTCGTGGTGAATCACATAATCAATGCAACACCACCGAAGAGGTTGCAACAACATCCTCTCCTTTTTACAACTAACTACACCGATCGCACGATCTTTGTGTGAACGCTGAACTCCGCACGACTTTCGCATCCTGGTCACAGCACCAGTTTGTTGCGATTGGAAATCCCGAGCGACATAAGCGCAAAGCTTCTCACTGTGGCAGCAAGCAACAGTAGAGTTCACATGCCATGATCATTCTAGTATTGCTTGTTCGCGCCACATATATGTATGGTGTTGTTCTTCACGCACATCCCGTTCGTGGTGAATCACACAATCAACGCAACACCACCGGAGGGGTTGCAACAATATGAAATGAATAGTTTTCTGCGAAATCCATTGAAATTAAGGCAGTTGCATTGTCCATGTTTTCTTTTAGCTGTTTTAGGTAAGCAGATTGGGAGTGCGAAATAAAGTGATGTGGTGTTAACTTTTCAAGTTTTTCGATGACCAGATTGATATAATCGGAAACTGGTAAACATTGTATGGTTAGCACGGTTCGATCTGTTGTGACCCATTGCTTGAAAAAGATTTCTTCTTTGTGATCTTAAAATTTTGCAGAACGGATTTCTTTTACAACTTCAAAATGGGCACATTTTTGGCACCATTGTAGCATGCATTCTTTTTTTGCATGCCACAGACGGCTTTTAGATTATATCAACTTGGTCACTGAAAAACTTGAAAAGTTAACACCACATCACTCATGGGTTGTTACTTTTGCCACTATAAAAACAATGAATACCAACTGTTGATTTTCAGCCTTTGTTTTCTTTCTAAAGAATTGTTACATGATGTTGTAATTGTACATTTAATTCAGGAAAAGACTATTCAACATCTGAAAAAAGTAGTTCCACAATTAGAGTTTGTGGAATATTTCAGTGATGGGTATGCAGCTCAATGTAAGAATAGAAAATATTTTCACAATCTTTGTGAACATGAAAAAGATTTTGGACTAAAGCATTGTGGTCTTTTTTTGCAACAAGCCATGGGAAATCTCCATGCGATGGCATTGGTAGCACTGTGAAAAGATCCACTGCTATGGAAAGCCTACAGCAGCCATTGGAGAATCAGATATTGAATATCAATGACATGGTGGCATATTGTTCAAAAACACTTACCAATGTAACTTCTCAAATTTTATCAAAAAAGGAACTGAAAAGCCATCAAGTTAAACTGAAAGAGCTGATAGGCCTAGTCAGTCTGTTCACATATTCACTAGCAATTGTGGCTTTTTTCATTGTGGCCAGGCTAGCAGACAAGCCTATTCAACAGGGCCGCAAAAAGCCACAATCTGCAGTGTTACTCAGCAAGAAAACAGCCAAAATTGTGGAAAAGCCACAGTTTTGCCACAATGAAAGTGGACATGTAAACAGACGAAGTGTGACTGAAAACCACAAACAACACTGGAAGTGACAAACTTGCTCCTTTCGCAGTCTTTATTAATTTTTTTAACAAAATAGGCCTCTTTTCAGGTAAAACTGTGCTCTCAAATTTTTATAAGAAATACTCAATAAGCCACTAATTTTTTTTGTGATCTAAATAGAATTTATGAAGACCTTTGGTTCTACTTGGCCAATTTTGAAAAATTGGTGCATTTGGAATCAGGAAAAGAAGTTCTACAAGCATACCAAAGTTCATAAAAATCTGAGAGGGTGGGTTGCAATTTTGAAATTTTCTGGATCAGGTGATGTGAAATGTCCCTGCAGGATACTTGGTGAATGCAAATGCAGATAAAATTTACTTTGTGTATGACAATTTTAAACTGTTGGTATGGAACTACTGAGTATTGACAAATCAGTTGAGGTGTTTCATTTCATACCAATACCAGTACTTCAGTTGCATTACCTAATGCAAGTACCGTGGTTTGCCTTTTTAAGGACATGCCGTTATTTCATGTTACATTACATCAAAATTCCAAACTTGATTCTTTAAAACTTGGATTGACTTTTCAAATTGAAAACCTACTAAGTTGCAGAAGAGTCTAGTTTGAGTGGTGCTGTGAAAGCTAGTTATTCGTTTTTTTTAGGTGTTTTGTGTAACGACAACTGGTTTAGTATTATTTTACTTGGTTGCGTATATTCTGAAAAGTAATTTACTTTCTGTGGAGTTGGAACCAGCATCTCCTCTGGCCACCAGATTTACATTTGAAACCCTCTACATATATTCAGCCACACAAGTAATTGTGTCTGACATACAATGAGCAGTGAGTACAGAAGTCTGCAATGACTGTGATAATAAAGAAATTTCCAAGGCAGTTGAAAGTTTGTATTCAGAATGTGGGTGTTTGCTCAAACTCTGTTGTGCAGGTCTTCAACCTGATGATGACATCCTTATGAGAATTTACCATATTCCTGCTCTGTTGAATATATAAAGAAAAGAACAATGTCAGTGCTGTCAGGAGCCTTGTTGTTCCAGTAAGAGGTCAGCCATTGCTTTTTGCTGTGTCTGCCTCTCCTGTATTTTAAAGTTTCCGGTCAGTAGTAGGATAAGAATTTTCCCAAGTGGACTTGTTCAAGCTGCAATCTCATTCTCAACCCTCCACTTTGTTTAACTTCCCCTGACCATGTTTGCTTCCCATTGGACTTTCTACAGTTTGCAACCTGCATCCTGTTCATGGCATACAAAAAATATCCATCACTCTCTTGTTTCAAGCTTTATTGCGCTCATCAGATCTGCGATTTCTTCAACTAAGTTGTTAGTTAGCAACACCTTTCATGCTACCCCCTGTGTGTCCTCTCTGCAAACCATGGTTAAAAAATCTTTCCATTGACTTCCTCAATGAAGACCAAGGTTAAGTCTTTCACGAACTCAGATCAGACTCCTGATTCACCAAATCCTATTACCAAGAATGACCATGAAATCTTTGGTTCCAAAAAAGCCCAGCATGCTAGAAAAATTGTGTTTAGTGAAGCAGCTGTTAAGCGATGTCATTATTTTAGGAACCTTGCAGGTTCTCTCTCTCTGAGAAATGTTTTTTGCTCACTCTGACTCTGGCTTAGCTTCAAAACTGAAAAAAAACACTCCCCTGCCCCTTGTCAGGTGAACCTTCCTTTTGTTCACCCAAACTCTGACCTGCATTTTACAACCTCCCAAATCAGACCATCTCGTCATTCCCTCCCAGCCCAGTAGATAGCTCCAATGGCCTTGGAGCCTGACACATACAGGACAACATCTGTTTTAGCTGGCAATGCAGGACCCAATCTCTTAAACTCTCACTGAACTTGTCATTTTTTAGTCAACAGAAACCTTTCCCATGAACTTCAGCTGTTGCCCAGCTTCAGTGCTTGAAGAAGACTCACAGTGACCTGAGGCTATTCCAGTTGGATGCACCCACAGATGTTTGACTGCAAAAGTAGTGCTCAAGTCCTACATCCACAGACTATCTCTTGCTGCTTTTGCCCATTCAGGCTGGTGTTGCTACTTCAAGGGGATGTCAACTGTGAAGCAGTCATACATGCAACCTGCAATTTCATCCAGCAACCCAGCCCATCAAAAGTTTGCATAAAGCTCGACCTATCAAATGCTTTCAACAGTATCAACTATGACACCTTCTTTGACACTGTCCAAACTCAAATACATACCAGAATTGCTACCTTTTGTGTGGGATTGCTATTCATAAGGCAAAACCCTCTTCCATGGTAATTTGCAAATTAAATCATCCACAGGTGTTCAGCAATGACCCTTGTTTGAGCCCTGCCCTTTTCACTCTCACTATTCGCAGTATCATCTCCCAGTTGCACACTGACCTTAATATTTGGTATCCTGATGATGGTTGCATCACTGGAGGCCCAAATACCACTTAAACAGGTGCAAGGGAGCTGGTCAAACGGTTCATCCTTAGCTACCAACCTGAAGAAATGTGGGCTCCTGGTCCCAGGCCCAAAAGGCAAGATCCTAGATCAATATTTGGCCCTTTTCCAAAACTCTTTTTCCTTAATATCAATCCCTGAACATTATGACTGGCAATTGCTTGGTTCACCTGAACAACCAGATGCCAGTGGCCCCCTGCTGCATACAAAAATTGAGGATCTCAAAGACATCACAGACAACTTGGAACTTATTGAGATTCACCAGGCATTCTTCACTTTCAAGAACTGCCTGTCAATCCTAAATTTGTGTTTATTTACTGTACAGCACCCTTGTTTTAGGCAATTTACTCTTCTGGAAGAGTTTGATATAGTGGTGAAAGCAAACTTGGAAAAGATCTGTAATGTCTCTTTTGGCATAGACAAGAGGTCGCTGGCTCATCTACCTATAAGAGATGAGGGCCTTGGCTTTTGCTCAGCTGCAGATTTGTCTCTTCCTTAACTCCTGCCTTCCTCACACACTTGCACTGACCTTGTGTAAAGGGGAAGTCTCCTGGTCTTCAACCTTCTCCAACCATCCCAAGCATAAATACCCTCAGTCTGCTTCGGATGACAAATTCCATGCATCTCGTATTCCACAAGAATCATATTTACGCCAATCCTATGGATCTGCTGTATGGCAAGAATGAAAGTTCCACTTGCAAAGCACACTGCAGTCTGGTCTGAGGCCTTTCCAGTCTTCTGTGTTGGAAATGTACTCCAGTCACAATGAATGTCGTGTTGCTGTAGGCCTCTGGGTCAGAGCCAAAGTTTTCACTGATGCTAAATGCCATTGTGGTAACTTGTAAGGATTAACAAGATTGGGACTTTATGGCCTCTCCCATGAAATGAATGCCGGTCATCACCCACAGTATTCTGACATCAACAGATGTCACTCACATACAGTTATCCCTAAACTGTATCTACAGCCTTGTGGCCTCATGGCAGGTGGCAAGAGGCCAGATGGGCAGGCGATTTTCCCATAGGGGCACTGTTTAGTCTGGGATGCAACAGCTATGAACACTTTAGTCCCCAGCCACTGTAAGAACAGTGCTATTCAACCGCGCTTCATGCTGAAATAGCAAATTAACAAATACCAAGAGCATAATCCCAATTACATTTTTACAAACAGTGGCCATTGGTATGTTTGGAGTTCATGGCATGGAAACTGCCCCTCTTCCTGTAAGATATTTTTTTATTTTCAAGAATGTTATGTTATTTTTTTGCAATGCATGTGTTATGTTTTTGGCATTTCAATTTAAATTGTCTGTATTGCAGGTGTGTCTTGATTAAAATTATATCATCTGTCGAACATTGTTGATGTGACTTCAGTCTTTGTTTATTGTTATTAGATTTGATGGTTGATACTTAAATATGCTGCGTAAGTAAAAGAACTTTTCAGAGTAGTCACTGTGCCTTCGAGTGACAACTTGTTCCAGCAATTAAGTAGAGATGGCATGTGGTAACAAAGTTCAAGACAGTGTTGCAAAACTGTCTAACGAATTTCAAAACTATTCCAACTTTTATATTTTTCAGGAAGACGATTTAAGTTAGTTGCATTGCAAATGCAGTTGTATGCAAATTCATTGATATGCAAGTGCTGCTTGTAAATAATGTTTGTAGCAAGAAGCATTGGTAAATAGCTTTTCTACTACCCAGCTTGATGAAGGTCACCCGTCATGCTCTGCATTCCAAACAGACTAAAAATCGTTGTGCTCGCCGAAAGGTCTTTGTTGTGAATAATCACGTCATAAAGAAAAGAACATGGTGGCAAGCTTTTCTTGAAAACAAGCAACACAATGACCACCCGAGAGGTTCAGATTTGTCTAGAAAACACTGCGTGGTCCACGGAAGAATGTGCCATAACAACAGATTTCCCAGCTTGTTGTTTAGGCGACTGTTTCATCCGTCAATTAGAAAAGCAACCTTTGGAAAAGTCTTCCTCAACCAACTTATTGCTTCGCAGTGGCAGCTATATTACAACGTTTACGGCAAGCTAGCTCGAGAGCTATTTTCCTGTAGACAACTGCAGTTCTCGCGTAGACGAGTTGAAATTATTGCAATTGGTGATGTGTTCATAAATGTTCCTGACCAGACGCTTGCCGCCAACAGTGAAGAGTACCACGTCACCCAGGAGGAGCACGTCTACACTGATGCTCATAACTGGTCGCTGCCTTGTGATAACCCTGACAGTGTGAATGGTCACCGCGCGTTGCTTTTTACGCAGGATTCCGCAGAGAAAGGCTCCATTCCGCAGAGAAACACTGTGGATGGAGCCTCACGGGCAGATGAAATGACTGCAATTCGACAGGAAGTGGCTCCTGCTTCGAGACGAGATTCTGACATCTTTCGTGGTTTGCATCCTTCGGCTGTATCCGGAAACCTTACCACTGCGTTGGACGGCGCCCTACAGCTTAGCAATGATTTTATGGTCAACCTTAGCGGGAAAGAGACAGGTTATTCAAACCCAAGGCGTTTATCTGTGCGAAGTGAAACAAAAGTACGAGCGGTGTGGTTTCACCCTTCCTCTGTCAAACGAGTTTGCGCCATTGGAAAAGATAATTTCTTGCAACATGTTTTGTCAGTAAATCATCTTCAAATGCTTAAACACTATCCAGACTTCCAGCTTGTCTCTGGACAAGTTATCTGCTACTATTTTTTAGCCTTGGCCCGGCATCGAAATGTTTTAGTTCTTGACATTGAGCTTATTAAGTATATCATCAGTGGGCATCGTGTCGGTCAGTGCTTGAAGGGATTCTATTGGTGGCATGACGAGACATCAGAATCCGAAATCAAAGAAGTAAATCTTGAAATGATTTCGTCAATAAATGTTTTGTCGTGGGATTTGATTATCGGAGCGCTTCACATAAAAAATGAATCCAAAGGAGGTCACTGGAATTTGTTTGCTGTCTACCCTAAAATAGGAAGGGTTTGTTCCCTTGAACCTTATGGGACTACATGGGAGGATTCAGCCTTTGCTGCGAAGTGCTGGAAAGACTTCCTCGCAGCGCATAGGAATCCTGCTGCAGGAAATGACTGGCGTGGAATGGTTATTTTTCATGACGAGCAAAGAGTGACTGATTTGAAAAATTGCGGACCTATAGTTATGCTTTTGGGTGCTGTGTTGATAGGCAGTCTACCAGATATACCGACGCGTATTCCTGTTCCCTGCTGTGACCAACATTTTAACCACTTGAGATTTTTCCACGCCGTTGTTGCTGTGGAATTTTCGGACTTGGTATATGACGACAGCACACCATGTGGTCATCCTACTGAGAACCTCAACGCATTTGGTGGAGGAGAAGCAATAGTTTGTGAGTCTGGCGACAAAGCAGATTTCAACAGTCTTCAAGGAAAAAGTGATGACTGTATGCGTAAGGTGTTTAATGACAACTTCGAGAGAGTGCGTGAATCTGGAAATAACAGTGATGCAGATCGTATTGGCAGTCACAATCAGGATGACAAAGCTGTTTTGCTGCTTGTGGTGTACAAAGGAGGTGGGGTTTTGGGCTGCAAGAAAAAGACTCAAACGCCATCTACGAGGAAGCACAAAAAGGCTTCGCTTGAGAAAATTTCAGAAAAACACTGCTTCCGATTGAATTGGAGAAGTTTGGTTCGAATTGTAAGAAAGAAGGGGATCTGATGTCTGATGCTTTGTTTCATCATGAACAGAGTTGATTTGAGGCGTATGTGATCTATGCGGCCAAGTCGCCATTTTCGAAGACCATAGTGTTTCCCAATTATGTTTACTGTTTTCCGCGCAGTAAAAATAATTTGAGAAGCACTGTTGGCATTCGAACGTAAGCGAAACTGAAACCTACCGAAGAAAAACGTCTCGAGTCGAGTCTGCTCCGTTTTGTGGAAACGCGCAGCTTGTTTCTTGCTCCCGTTGGAGGTTCATCTGCGGGTAGTGTCGAAAAGTAACTTGTGCGCAGCGTTGTTTTTGTCTTTGAAAAATCTCACACGTAAATATAGAATGTGTTCATCCTGAATAATTGATTTTCTTGAAATCCAAACATCAGTGTCTCCTGGTCGTGTTTTGTTGTCATGTTCGCATGCGTGAGTTAAGGCTTCACTTGGGATTTGAGCAAAACAGAAGTTCTTGTGTGCTTCGTTAGATTTCACTGCTTTGTGTGCTTCATCTTCTGTTTCGTTAACTGTGCTTCATTTTATGTGTTCTTCATTTCTATTTTGCAATGTGTGCTACATTTTCTAATTTGTAATGTGTGCTTCATTTTCTATTTTGTAATGTGTGCTTCATTTTCTTATGTTTTGGATCTCGTGCTCATTCTATCAGACCAATTGCTTTTTTATCACTGTAGTGAGTTCGACCAATAGTGGACTGATCGTCGAAAGTGGTGCTGTCTGTAACCACTGCTTTGAGACAATGCGACGGGGTTTAGCACGATCACGTTGACCTTATGACCTTATGCAAACGTCATGAAATTGAAGGAAGGATTGTTCCCCTGTCACGTAAACTTCTTTGTCGAGCATGATAATATATGAAACTAGATGGAGTTAAACGCTGTGGTTGCACAGTGACATCCTCACTCATTAAACACTAACGTTAACAACTGCTTTGTTCCGTGTACTATTTTACTTGATTTTGATCTTCATATTGCACACTGTATGTCCTTTCATAATTGTTTTTTTGCCAAACTTTACCTTAAATCGTGTGTTGAGTTTCATGCCCAGGTTTGCTATATTACTAAACATAAGATGTAATTTCACATTTACGTCATTCCACTGTTACAGCATTGCGTACATTCCGGATTAAGCACGGCGTGCAACCTTGTCTAATTTCCACTAAGTTTTATAATCATTTCAAGAACTTCCTAAACAGCACATATGCATGAAGTTACTTTCCACTGCAACTTGTTTCGATTTCTGTCAATGTCAAATTAAAACTGTGTTGTGAGTGACCGAAACATATTCCAACAAGCCAGCTAGTTTAAAATGCTCTGAAATGACGCCACACCGGCACGTGACGTGACCGAGCAAAGCTTTTTGTTGCTTTGTGTTCAGATATGTGTGGACATTATTGTTATCGGCCTTAAAGCAGAGGTTCTCAAAGTGGTCGATATCGACCCCCAGGGACCAACTGGACCATCCAAGGGGTCGATAAATATTCACGGAGTCGAATCGGGTTCACTGAATGACCCCTAAGTTCTAAGCATATGTTCGGATTGTGTATTATATTTTATCATGCATTTTTTCACTGTCCATCATGGCGGTTTTGCGATGTACTTGACATGAGAACTGTGTAGTTTTGGAGCTTTTGAACAGGAAATTGGTGTCTATGTCATAAATTGGTGTCTGTCATTCTTCATTTGCTCATTTTTCATGTACTTTGATGCTTATGAAGCGTTCCTTTCGTGTTTTTTTTCAAATTTTTATCACCTACACATGAGTTGTTTGCGCAGCCCTGTTCTTATGCGAGTCGAAAAGTGCTGGAAATTCCACGCATGTTGTTTTTAGGAAAGCTAGTAATGTTTTTGTCTACAAAGCACGTAGCTATACACTGAAAGAACAATCTTAGTCACTGCTTGCTTCTTCGCTTTCGTTAGTGACCACGCCGTCGTTTACCGAAGTTCAAGTTTTTTTGAATGAGCATTATTCTGTGCAACGTTTGCTGGGCGCCTTTGTTGTGCGACGCGTTTTCCTTACGTTGCGTTACTTCGCTGACCAATTGCGACGCATTTTCTTCGTGAGTAAAGCTGCCGTTACAGTTTAAACTTACGGGATTTTTATGAATAGTCCACGGTACGACACTTCGCGACAAAGTGCGCAAATGTGAAATTCGGACCACTTCTCCGAATCGAGAGATCCCAGCTACATTGGTTGGGCCATGCCTCCAGATTGTC
>Ga0210059_1017845_pt1 | contig 10063 bp, 4 predicted proteins | sample Ectturendosymbi2_FD_188042 | JGI IMG/M metagenome (GOLD analysis project Ga0210059, IMG submission 188042) | Ecteinascidia turbinata endosymbiont from Florida, USA - Sample 2 (SPAdes) (version 2) | ecosystem: Host-associated > Tunicates > Ascidians > Unclassified | place: Key West, Florida...
CCCCATCATCGTTGTCTTCTTTATTTTCTTCTACTCCATAAATAAGAATATTTTCTCTTCTAATGTATTGTTCTTGTCTGTCAAGTTGGAAGACAAGTAAATTTGTTTTCTGGACCATCTCATCGCGTAGTTTATCTTTTCCTTCTTCAAGCTGATTCAACTTTTTTTCATATTGAACCATCTTTTGTTGTATTCCATTTAGCTTGTCCTCAAGATTTTGTGTGATATTTGTTAGCTTGTCCAGTTTGCCATTCTGAATGAGTATTGTTTCTTTCAATTGTTTGATGCCATCCCAGAGTTGTTTGAGTTTTTCTTCTTTTGAACTCGAAGTTTTCCATGTAGCCTCGTTTATCATGTTTGATGTCATTTATATCCAATATCAATAGATCAGCAGTAAGTTGCAAATTGTTTGATGCAGTGTTAAGTTAAGTTACTACACACACTACTACAACACTATCCCTTATTCAAATAGAAGTAATAAAACCTGTTGATGATTTCTCAATTAAAACATCAAGAAAGTGGAGGCAATTGTTGGTTTCTAGCTCCTTGGTAAAGACAATGTTCCTGTGAATATAATTAATATTGATAAAGAACCTGTTTGATAGAATCTTGGTTAGGAAATAATAAAAACAAGTCATCTACGTAGCGGCAGAGCAGATCTGGTCGACACTCGGTGGTGTCACCGCCAATTCTGATCTATAACGCAGTTCATGTATACGTCAGCCGTAGTTGTTTTCACAAACCATTCCAACAGCTTCTTCATACGTCTTCTGTTTAGGCCAGGGGTTCCCAACCTGGGGTACATTTGCCTATCCGAAGGGGTACATTCAAGGTCATCAACAGATGAGCAAAATATATTTGCATGTATTTTATTTCAAAATATTTACACATGTCAGTGAATATTCTTTTCAAAACTCATTATATGCTTATTGTTAAATATATCTATGAACAATCATGATAAAATGTATTGTCATAGGAAATTTTAGGGGTGCCTGTGCATCTGTCAAAATGCTGAAGAGGTACATGCTTATCTGTTGAAATGCTGAAGGGGTACATGCTCATCTTTCGGAATGCTGAAGGGGTACATGCTAAAAGAAAGGTGCGAACCCCTGGTTTAGGCCGTTGAATGCGTCGCTCTTGCGGAAAACAGAGGCGGGAATTAGATTGATGGTAAAATCAACCGGCACATTTGTAAAACACTGGTTACGTCAAATGACTTCATAATCTTTCCAGATGAAGACCTATCCTGAAGCAAGGACAGAAACGTTAGTGTGTCTTTGACACAAGTCTTATGGTGGCGGAGCTCGACCAACGAGTCGGACAGCCACTTGGCGCAGTCGTAGCTGAAGCTACCTACCTATAGATGACAAAAGTGGTCGTAAAGGCATGTCAGGCTTATGTATTTTAGGAAGACCGTACATTGTTAGTGTGCAGGCACCAGTTTGATAGATCTGCCTGTACGTGTCTTCATTAATTGCCTTTTAGGTAATTCTGAAAGTTAAGGTTAGCGACATTGTTATCGTTATCACAGGGCTAGAATTTATTAGTGTCACACAGTATAGCATGCATCTTGGCACGTAGTCAGCGCTGTTCAAAACCACACACACCGTTGCTCTTTTCGGGTCTACCTATGACGATGTTACTGTCTTTTGCGCGATGCGTGCAACGCATTGCTTTCGTTTTCCGACATAGCACAGGTATGCCTCTTCCGTTCGTGCAAAAATGTGGACACAGCGCCCATACAGAGACATGAGTTTCTGCTTCAAAACCAGCAGATCTCGTGTGACAAAAAATCGTTTGAGTCCAAAGTAAACACGTTCAAACTCAGCTCTGATGTTGTTGAAGTGAAGCTTGATAGGAAAAAAGCAAAAACCCAAGTCCTTACTCAGGAGTTCTGTTTCAAAAACAGAGAGAACCGTGTTAGAAAATTTGTGTACAACCTGTAAAGAATCTTGGTTAATTGACAAGCCAAGCGCTCGTAGCTTCTTTCGGTGAACGAGTTGCAGATCTCGGGCCAGACAGGAGGTGACCAACCTGCTTGAGAAGAAAAAGACGCTGTTCTTTCTCAAAATCGGTGGCCGCCACCAGTGGTGGGTTTAGGGTTGGGAGGGCCCGAGGCAAGACTAAAAAGGGGTCCTCTGATGACGTCATCATACTCAGCCAACGGTGATAATCACTTTGATTTGCCTAAGATACAGCCACCCAAGGATATGTTCCTGAGACTACGGCATAGCTGAAATAGCAGAAGGAAAAAATGCAAAAGGGTGTTCATGATACACAACTTTGAAAACACTGAAAGTTGGGAAGACAAGGCCGGCAACACATAAATAAATGTTAGGCAATAGCAAGTTCACATCGCCCCCACTTCTTTATTTTCGCGCCCAATATCTCTTCATTCACCATCGATAAACTAAAGTTTACCCCTTTGAAAGTTTCACACCTTCCCCCTTTGAAAAAATGCTTGGTAATTGGTATCCTGAATTTGTTCATATTCATGTCTTTGTGGGAATCCATGAAACTATAAAAAACAACCAAGAAGATTTGAAACACTAAATTTGTTTCAAATTTTATCCTTTCAACTGCACAAACATAGGATACAAAAGCATCGAATTAGAGACTTGCTTTGGAAAACTTTGAGGCTGGATGAGTCAAGGCTGCCCTCATCTTGCATTGACACTAATTTGAAAAATGCGCAAAAGTAGGAAATAATTCATCGTGTACCATATCGAAAACATTTCTACTGCAGCAAGTAACCTACACAATTGATTAAATCTGTGCTAAGAAAAAACGGTTCCAAGTTATACTGGCTAAGAGCTGGCGAAAGAGCTTAAATATTACCTACCAAGTCTACCTCAAACCAACCATTTACTAGTCAAGCTTCAAATAACCTGTGACTTCAAGCAGAAGCTAAGTCAAACCAACTAAAATTCTGTAGAAAAATGAATATTCATAATACTGAAAAATTGCCATTTCTGTTACGTGATAAGAAGCATGAATGTAGCCTTGCTTATTAGCAGTCTTTGCAGCGCAACAGCAATAATACAAAATTACTTTGTAAACTAAGAAAATGTCCTATAAATTAAAGATGTAGTGTGGTCCCTGCTAATAACAACCGCATGTTGTTCTATTTTCTGGTGGAAATGTTCACTAAGGTACAACATCACAAGAAATGATAAATTTGTCTAACCTTTTCAACTGTTGCGATCGGAAATCTCGAGCGGCATGTGCGCAAAGCTTCGCACCGTGGCAACAAGCAACAATAGAGATTGTTCGCAATCTCTCTTACTATTGCTTGCTCGCGCTACATATATAGTGGTGTTATTCTTCACGCACATCCCGTTCGTGGTGAATCACACAATCAACGCCACACCACCGGAGAGATTGCAACACAACTCAGAGACATAAAAAAGACTACTTTTTGTTCATCTGTGGCATTTTCATAAAATTATCTACATGGCAAATATTTCAATCCCTAAAAATCATCATTTGGTATAAAAAGTTACCATTTGGTATAAGTAGGCCTATTTGCTCTTATTTGGTAGGGTCTTCTCAGTACTTTTTGGAAAAAAGTTTAACCCAAAATTTTTTTAGGTATAAAAGTTGGCTTGGAACTTTTCTTTAATTGCTCATTGGAGATGGTGGTGGGGTTGCTTTGAAAGGGCGGTACTTACACATTACAGTTGGTGTTGGGGGCCCCTTTGACAGCATAGTAGGCCTACTTGCACATTACAATTGCTGTTTGGGTCGCCTTGGAAAGCACATTACAGCTGCTGGTCACTCTGAAAACAAGGTACTGTACTTGCACATTAAAGTTGCTACTGGGGGCCCCTATGAAAGAAAGGTACTTAAACATCACAATTGCTGTTGGGGCCTCTTTGAAAGCATGGAATTTTACATTATAATTGCTGTTGGGGGCCCCTTTGAAAGCAAGATGCTCGCACATTACAGTTGTTGTTGGAGGCCCCTTTGCAAGCAGAGTACTTGCACATTACAGTTTCTTTAAACTTCACTGAAGGTGCACCTGAAAGAAACTGTAATGTGTACGTACTCTGCTTTCAAAGGGCCCCCCTAAAGAAATTGTAATGTGTAAGTACTCTGCTTTCTAAGTGCCCCCCAACAGCAACTGCAATTTCATGGTAATCTGCTTCCAAAGGGGTCCCCAAAAGCCACTGAAATGTTTAAGTACTCTGCTTTCAAACTTCATTGAAGGGGCCTTAAAGTAGAGTACCTACAAATTTCAGTGGCTGTTGGGGGCCCCTTTGAAAGCAAATTTCCTTCAAATTGCAGTTGCTGTTGGGGCCACTTTGAAAGCAAAGTACCTGCACATTACAGTTTCTGTAGGGGAAAGCAGAGTACTTACTTATGATCTACTTTGTAGATCCCAAGTAAAAACGCGAAAGGCTGTTTCGGTAGTAAAAAAGAAAAACGCCAAGGGCTGTTTCGACAGGACTAGGTATAGTGCCGTAGTGGCGCGAAGCATCTTCATTACCGACCACAAATCGATCTCTGAGGAGTTCATCGTGCAGTTCACCGAAACGCAAGTGGCGCGCCTTACTATACAGATTGGTGATGTGCGCTTCTGCCGTTTCTTCCTCGCTCTGATCTCGCTTGTTGAATTGAGCCCGTTCAAAAAGTATCTTGCGTCGAATCACGAAGTGCTCTTCGCAACGAGCAGTGGCTGTTGCGTAAAGCGTTTGTTCGTCGTCACTTAAGTGCAACACACTCAAGACGACCTCCGGCTTGGGACCCATAGTATACATCAACACATTAATCTAAAAAGGCTGATCCTTCGTCGTCACTCCAGATGCAACACGAAATCGTTCGAAACGTTGAAACCATTGTGACCAGCTTTCTGGCCTAGAAAAGTTGAACCGCTCCGGTGGGACCATCGGGAAAGTCGCCATCTGTTTCCACCTTAAAGAAAACAAACCACAAAGACTTGTGCGCGCCTGACGTAAGGCCACGTCTGACAACATGTCCTGTTAACTGCGAATGACCACGAAACACGAAGGCAAACAGCCGCGAAACGAGAAGCATGCGCTTAAGGCATTTACACCGCAAGAGTAATCAACTAGCAGAACGATAAGGCAGCACTCAAGGAACCCTTCACGCGACAGTTCTTGCGTTTCACTTTTGCCCCCGCCTCCTCTTCCTGTCGCACAAGCTACAGCATATCAGGCGTTTGGCTATACAACAGAAATAAAGCAAATAGACGATACAATTTAGCAAATGAGGCACAACAGCAGAAAGAATGTCATCCTCTAAATCTCTCGGCCTGATGCGATAGTGATAGATCATAGCTTGAGATTTGAATCAGTCAAAGCAAGGCCAGAGAAGTATCAAAACAAAGGTCCTTTTGTAGCACCTCCGGTTGGTGATAGCACGCAGAATTTGCGAAGAAGTCTTTCCAAAGAAACGGTTCTACAAGACACTAATTGAAGTGTGGGCTGTATTGTTTTTGCTATAAGTTGTTTCGATTGGGTAATGATCATTCTTTATTTGTTGCAAAAATTTCGACAACTTTTTTGAATTTGTTTGCCTTGGGACTGGCGTAGCCCACTGCATTTCTTGTCTATTGACAAAAGCGCGAAAAGAATTTCATATTTGGAAAACGATTAGGACTACAGTTGTTATGTTCAAGTACATGGGCGTCGGAAGGGGGGCAGGGTCTTACCCTCTGGATTTTGAAATTTGCAGCAAAATGGTTGTTTTTTTAGTTTAGAGTGAAAAAAAAAACTAATTTCGCCACTTTTCGCCCACCCCTGGAAAAATTTTGGGAAAATCCCCCAGTACCCCTGGAAAATGTCCTTCCAAAGCCCATCGTCAAGCATATCGGTCAATTGTCTCAATGTAGATTGATCATGTTGGTGATTTTCTTCCTAGACACACTTGCTATTTGCATTTCAGTTCGTTAATTTTTTCCTTTTTGATTGCGTTTCCGTTTCCTGTCATTCATTTTGAAAATTTTTGTTTGGCTGTTAATCGTCTTGGGAGTTGAGTAATGTTGACTTCGATCATACCAACTCCCGCCCACTACAAGTCTTGTGTTTGTTCGAAAATACTAATTGTTGAGTAAACGCTACACAATCGTTGTCTTTTACGTTCACGTTTCTTAATTTGTTGTTGCCTTATAATAGTTTTTGGTTTGGAAACAGTTAAATTTAAGGTTTTCTGCTTGTAATAGTTGCTACTTGTTCGAATACTCTGCTGATATCACCATGTTGTAGCTATTACCAGCTGGAACTGTGCGTTGGGCCCCGCGGCATGGTGTTCGGGAGGAAGCGGTCGACAATTTACGCTAAACCTAGCGAAAGTCCTTGCGAAAAGGTCTTCGAAAAACAAAAGATCATACCATGGTTGACTGAGCCCGATGACGTCATAAATATAAAATCACTCCCTCACCAGAAGGCGGCGTTTTCTGCTCGGGCCAGGGGCGGCAGATTGTGCTCCTACGCCACTGGCTCGAAATGATGCAAATATCGAAACCACAGGTGTGCGTCCGTCCTAACGCACACCCAGGGTCGCTGCATCAAGAAACGAAACGGGGAACTAGTGATGCATCAAAAAGTCAGCTAAGTCAAGCAAATTGCAACAGGACTGTTTTGAAATTTGACTCAGGAAATCAATTTAACGTCAATAGTTATCTTTCAATCCTCTTCTGTGATTTTACCTTGATGGCACAATTTTGAAAAGTCATGTCATTATGAGCTGGATTGGATGTGTGCCGCTCAATTAGAGTAAAGGTTCCTGGTATTGAAGAATGTGAGAATTTCTGGCATTTGAAAACGCAAAAACTAGTGTTGACCAAAAAAAAAATTTGAAAAATAAATCCAAACAGCATGTATTAGTAGCCTTACAATGGGAAAAAGTCTCTAGTTACAGCATTTTGTTTATACTTATTTTATTTCGTCGCAGACGCATGTTCCATATCACAAGCACAATCGAATAATACAAGAGCACAAAAATGGCTCGCCACAGCGCATTACATAGTAGGTGATAGTACACAATCAAAACTGAGAGGAGCAAAATTATTTTTACAGCGCCCCAACTATCAGTGTGTGAGAAACGAAGGCATTTTTAACGTCAAATTTTGAGGTAAACAGTTAACAGAAAAAAATAAGTCAGATGGCGGCGTGCTCATTGCACACAGATGCATGTCAATATTTTAATCCAGGTTTCCAATGTATTGCAACGCATTTAGCATCAGGCCGAGAGCCAATTGTTTTTACTGAATTTAAACCAGGATTTGGCGGTTTTTGTTTTACCAGTTATATAAACTATATTCACTCTTTGTGTGTTTGGCTTGCACACGTCGTCAACAATAATGAAGGTGATAGACGTATCACAAGAAAATAACGAAATCCTGAAGCACCACGAAGTACACAGAGGGTTTTTGCTGCTACACGAAAGCAATACTGACGAGACGCGAGCATCGAAACAGTGCACCAACAACTACTGCAGTTGGTCGCTGTCTTGAAGGAGCGTTAAATAATTGAGAAAAAAGGAAGATATGTAAAAAGCATCAGACATTTGAACTGGACCGATCAGATAAAAAAGTTAGATGAATAGGCGCAGCGTTTGAAAAAGCTAAAATCTACTTATTTTCACCATTGTTGAGAGACTTGACACCACTTAACAAATTCATAACTTCTTTCGGGGTTGTCTGCTGGACCGATGTTCAAATGACTTGGATACCGCTTGTGCATCGGAAACCAAAATAAGACAAGGGGATGGAATACCTTAATAATCTTTTAGTTTAGACCTTGGACTACTAACTTGTTAGTGAGTGTCGGCCAGGCCACATGCCAAAGAATCAACCACTTTTATGTCAACGAAGCAATTTCAACGAGTGAGCACAGAGCGCCTACTTATTGTTTCCACTTGGAGATGATATCTTTTACAGCGTATTGTTCACATATTACAATTTATTACGCACATCGGGATTGGGGGCCCCCTAAATGTCAGGGGCCCTGACTGTAGCCCAGCCAGCCCCCCTTAATCCGCCGCTGGACAAAAGACACCGTATTATAACGATTGAAGTTCAAGAGCTACCAACATCTTTGACTGAAAGGTTTAAACTTGCAAAACGTACTCAGTTTCAATAATACCAAGCCGCAGGGCGCACAGAGAGGCACGACGGCTTCAGGCACACCAAGGCAGGGGCAGCCAAAGAGTGAAATGACAAAAATTACTTTTGATTTAAACGTTGTAACTAGATTCGTCTTCTCAATGGAAGGCTAACACATGCTGCATGGATTAGGTTTCCGAAAATTGTTTTTTTATCAACACTAGTGTTTGCGCATTTCAAATGCCTGCATTTCGCACATTCCTCAGTACTAGAATTTGGTAGGGGAACATACAAACAAGCGGTTGGCCCGGGCACTACCAGACCTCTGCACGCCTTACCATGCCGACCTCTCAAAAATTTTTCCGTGGCGCGCTTGTGTGCCATAGCCCACATTTTGAGAAACTCTGGACTAGACTGCAGAAAACCTCTGGGAATTAGTCAACAAAGATAGATTTTGCAATAAAATACACTGATTGTTTGGTAGCACATACGTTTGTGACAGTACTTCTACAATGACGCAAATCAAATATAAAAACAGCGACCGAAGGGCAGACAAAACGCTGGACAAAAGTCTCTAACTTGCTACCACCAACATCGTATTGATTTATATAGGAACGATAGTGACAGAGAAGCCTTGACCACAGGCATCCCACTGACAAATGTTTGCAAAGAACTGCTTTATGCTGTTGTGTAATCTTTTAAATGATGGTTTCACTTATTTCTGATTTTTAGTTTCAAATGTTACTCACTTGTTTTTATACATCATTTTGTTGGAAGCGCCCCGCAAATTATCATATTTTTGTAAAATGGCCCGTAGGTCAAAAGTAGTTGGACCACGCTGATCTAGCTCAAGACCATCAGTTGTGCAATGCTTGCAACGTCTTTAAAAGTGCTGTGCAACTTGAAAGAATGTTCCAACCCGTGGTTGTGTATTTATTTTATGTTTGGATTTTTGGTACTATCTGGCTTTGTTACGGTTGATGTGGCTTTTTCACTCAGAGATTTGGGGACCTGTGGCACACACCCGCAGCCAAGTTTTAAAGTTTGGTGAGGCAAAATACATTTTAGAGAGGCAACACTTTTTATTAATAGGTTTAAAACAATTTTTCTCATCCCCCCCATGGCTACGGGCCTGTCCTGACAAATTGCCAGCCCCACTTAAAGTGACGGTAGTGGCATTTCTTCCGCATGCGCTTATTGAACTCAGGCATCTTGACAGGTAAGGTAGACAGACATTGACTGCTGATGATAATGGTAACCCGCGTAATTTTATTCTGTTTGAAAAGAAGCACGAGTGATAAAGAAACATTTGCGACTGTTTGGTACATAAATCATGACAAAGTTTGCCTTGCCCTGTAGAGTGCGGTTTGAAGTCGAAATATGAGCGGTGATGTCAACCACGAAAACCATATTAGCCATCCGTTGCTCACTGTCAAGTTGAAGAAAAATAATTTTCCCTTTGCCAAAAATGTTGATATCTGGTAAAAGTTTGTAGAACCTATTCACACATGCTGCGCGACTTTAACCACCAAACAGCAGATGTATTAGCATGTCCCCATAGTCAGCATTATTTATCAGTCAAAAATTGCCTGAAATTGCGATAGGCATGGGCATTAACACGAATAAAGTTCAATATTCATATTATGACTTCTGTCACACCGGCCATCTTCAGCGACTTCGCAATAAGGTTTTCCTGATGAACGCAGTGAGGCCATACCACAGGAGTGAGGTTGCTCTCAGCTCGCCATTGGATAATATGTCCCTGAAAATCTTCTGTCCAAGCATCGAAGATGCGCCATCTGTAGCAATTGAAAAAAGCTTTGACGGATCCAAACGTGCTTCCTCGAGACTTGCGCGGAACTCGCGGAGTATATTTGCCACGTGAGAAATTTTTCATTAATACTGAAGTCGGGCTTGAAGCCTGTGGCGAAGATTGCTAATTACTCCCTAACGGCAACATCTTTTGTGCCGTCATGAGCAACACAACAGCAAACG
>Ga0210059_1017846_pt1 | contig 10063 bp, 6 predicted proteins | sample Ectturendosymbi2_FD_188042 | JGI IMG/M metagenome (GOLD analysis project Ga0210059, IMG submission 188042) | Ecteinascidia turbinata endosymbiont from Florida, USA - Sample 2 (SPAdes) (version 2) | ecosystem: Host-associated > Tunicates > Ascidians > Unclassified | place: Key West, Florida...
CGGTCTCATGGCGCCAAAAAGTCCGAGGACCACTTGGCCCGCGCTGTCCCCCGCGGGCCCAACGTCGACCCCCGCCTTTCCTTATTCGTCGGAAACGCGACAAACAACCGCATCCCGACCAGAGGGATTCTTAAAAACAGCGGCATTCCGACGTCTGGGGCCCGGGCCTGTCCCTCGACCGCTTCCGTGTCCTGTTCGTCCGACGTGATGTCCACCACCGCCGACAGCGGCTTCGTCACCGATGTCATAATGGACGCTTTCTCGGGCGCCGAAGGGTCGTCGCAGGTCAAGTCGTCGTCGTCTCCACAGCGACTGACGTCGCCCGAGAGCGAGACCGCGTTGGAAGATACGAAGCAGTTCAACCACGTGCGCGACTCGTTGTCAAACCTCAGAATGGACGACCCGCTCTTTTCGCCGACGGAGCCCGGCCAACCGGCGCCCGCCAGGCCCAAGCAATTGAGGCGAGTGGGACAGGCCGGCGCCGGGTCGAGCCGGAAGCCGAGGGCACTGATGCACTACCAGAAGAAGCACAGGGCCTCAACCCGTGAACTCAGCACCTCCCAGAGCGAACCGGACAGTCCGGTCGCGACGACGCGCTCGCTGGAGGAGGAGGCGGCTAGCAGCTCGCCGGCGAACAGTTACAATCGTTGCCCTTCGGCCCCTGCCGCCGCCCTACTGGACGCTTGTGACGACACGCCGGCGTGCTCTACTCGTGATGACGACGATGATGACGTGGCGGACGAGATGTCAACCGCTTCTGACGTCACGTGGTCCGAAACCTACTCAGGCGCGACCGTATGCAGGTGAGGTAGAAGTTTTTAGTTCTCTGGGCTCAGAATGATGACATCAGTTGAAATGCAGTGCCAGTGTTGGATGCCGCTTTGATGTAATCGCAAGCTTGATGTGATTAGAGTTTCATGCAGTTTATTTTTTGCCTTAAAAGACGCGTGGCCTTAACCTGCGGTACATTCACCCCTTGTTTAGATATTACCTAACAAAGGAGTGAGTGTGCTTGATTCATGTTAAACGTGTGTTTTTAGCAAAAAATAAAAAGCGGAAATGTTGAACTGGACCATGATTAAAGACTTTAGCCCAGCGTTTACTTTTTCACTCCTCCCAACACGAATATGTAAGCCGTTCTGGTTAACTGCAGTGCGTGCACGTTGTGGTGTCCATGTTTAAGACCTAACTTATTAAGAAAAGAAAAATAAACAAGTATAACAGTTGTTTGGAATCTACCCAAGTGCTACTTAGCCTCTACCTTAGTTTCTTATTTCAAAACCATTTTTTGTATTCGACTTACATGAATTTGTAGGAACGAAAAAAGTAAAGTAAATTCTAGTAGAAACTGTAAATTTCAATTTTGAGGTTTGCCAGCTTGTTAACGAGAGAAGAAAAGTTAACAATTTCTGCTTTTGATTTTTGCTCATGCAGATTGCTTATAACCGGGAAAGACGGCACTCATCTTCTTTGAACCTTACTTAGAGTTGTTTGTCGGAGAATAAATAGTCATTCACGACTTTTCGCAATCTAACTGAACGAAATTTATTTCATTTGGACATTTCTAGAAAAACAGCGGCATTGTTGCCAGTGCAACATTTTCTAAGGACGTCCTCCTTAACTTGGCCTCCATAGCAACCACTCGTGTCTTTTCTATAGCAACCACGTGTCGTTTCTATAACAACCGCTTTTCGTGTCGTTACCGCCGACGGTTTAATGTGGAATTGCTCGTTTTTATCACATGGCCATTGATCGCTTCGACTAGGTTTTCATGTAGTTCGTCTCTGGCAGTGGCAGGTTTGTGTTTCTAGTCGGGACTTTACCGCAATAGAGGAGTCGCCTGCCTGGCGTGCTCGTTACTAACCTGACCAGTGCGCATTTTTATCGATAATGTTCGCAGCTTTTCGTGCGTCAATGTCATGATTGTGTTCAATTCTTGTTCAGGCGAGGTCATATCCGGAAACTGCCCTCCCGACCAAATAAACTGTTGAGGAAGAAAGGAAAAGAAAAAGTGAAGGTTGGTTGGTTGTTGCTTGCCTCTGTTTCGTTATCGTTCTTCACGCATTATGTTGCTACCAATCAAGCTTTTGTTTCATCTTGGATTTTCAATGGACTGCTGCTTCACCTGTTGCGTATTCGTTGTTGACGTCACAATGGGTTATTATCATGTTTAGAAACACGCGAGCTCCCGAATGTCATCCAGTGTCGAAGACTTGCTGGAAGAATCGGATCAGTCGCTGGTGGAAAAAGCTCCAGTTACATTCAAGTCGGAGATAGGTGGGTTGTTTTTTGTATTCCGGCAAAAGGTTTGGGGGGTTGCGAACTCTCGAAATGAGCTTTGTGTGGTTTAAAAGACTTCAGCGCAACTTTGGTTTTGAAAAAAACAAAATAAAAAAACGATGCTTTGAAGAACAGGCATAACAAGCTCGGATGATTATAACTTTAGTTCTGTTCGTGTTCTGGCTGAGGGCTTTGGCATGCCGGACGACCTCCCGTTTAAATGTTAATTACCGGTGAAGACTTGCTTCGTGATCAGTTCAAACCAGATTGTTCCGGAGCCAAAGTTATGCGACGGTTTCCGAGTGTTAATTGAAACCTTGCTGGTTTAACTGAGCGTATACGGTGGTTATTATACATTGCAGGTGTGCAGACCCCTGGTACTTTCCCCACGCACGACTACGCGACATCTCCAGCGTCATCTGGCGGTCGTCATCCGGCAACGATCACACCGCTGGAAGGCTACGACGCTGACCTTGAGGTCCATTGCTCGTGCAGGCAGCAGATCGCTGAAGAAGAAGACAAGCTGTTCGCGCACACCCTCGCGGTCAGCTACGTCCAGGATGCCTTGCCCCTCGTGCCTCATTTAAGTTTTGAGGAGGGGGAAGGGGACATTGTTCGGGTGCAAAGCGAGGTAAAAACTGTCCCGCGATTTCCACCGAAATTACCTCTGTAATGTTCACACTGGTTGATTCGTTGATGTATCGCGTCAACTGACCTGTAAAAAAATTTTATTTTTAAGATTAATTTTCTTGTTATGTGACGGTTTTTCACAACTTTTCATGTCTCATTTTTTGCTTCAGAACACGGATGGCGCTCACGAGTACCGGGAAAATAAGCAGTGGTCCAAGGGTGGCCAGATCGGCCTGGGCGCTTTTTCGGCCTGCTACCAGGCCCGCGATATGTTCACAGGAACCTTGATGGCGGTCAAACAGGTCAGTGCAAAATGCGTTTTGGTGGAAAGGTGAAACGTGCTCTGACATTGTTCATTTGCACACAGACGTTTAAAGCTTTTCATGCAATGTTTTGTTTGGCCCGTTGAAATGCAAGAGAAGTTAATTTTTTTAATTTTGTAAAAAATTATTTTTACCGTTAAAACACTATTTTTTGGATTCAAAAACTCAATGATCTTTTTGATGTCCGTTGTGTTTCTTTATATACAATTTTAGAACCTGTATATTTATATCCTTTCGTTGCTGTTTTTTATTCGCCTTTGATCGATTGAACACAAATTGTGCAAACGTCTGGCGTTGATGGCTTTGCTCAGCGTTCACTGCCACCCTCTCCACACACAGCTCCACCATGTTGTCGACGCAGGTAAACTACATCCGCTGTTCCGAGATCGAGCAGCAGCAAGTTCTTGCCGTCATTTCTGAGGAGATCGCGCTGATGCGCAACTTAAACCACCCGAACATTGTGCGATTGCATGGCGTCACAAAGGAAGGACCTCTGTACAACGTGTTCATCGAGTGGTGCGCAGGTATGGGAGGAATTTCATGCGTTTTACGCGCGAATTGAGAGCATTCACGACTTGCATTTAACCTGGACTCGTTATTATGGTATTAAAGTTTGGAAAAGCAAAAGTCAAGGCGCAGACTTCAGGAACGAAGAGCTGATCTTTTGCTTTTCCAAACTTTTTCTGTTCTTTTGCGCTCACCAATGTGTTTGTTGTGTTACGGTTGCTTGATAATAGAGAGTAGCACATCATTAAAGAAGCAGGAAGACATAGAAATGGCAACTGTTTTCACAACATGTTCAAAACCTGGCTCTTGTCAAGACGCTTTTGTTTCAACTTCTGGCTTAACTTCGTCCTCATACTCCACCGCATTTGTCCTTCCCTCCTTCACAGGCGGTTCAGTCGCTGCCCTCCTGTCTCATTACGGATCTTTCAACGAAGCCGTGATCACCAACTACGCGCTGCAAACGCTACGTGGCCTCGCCTACATTCACGAGCAACATCTGATACATCGGGACATCAAAGGTTGGCAGATGTCCTATTGTGTGGAGGTCTCACGGGAGGAGCATTGAATATTCCTTGTTTCATCTTTAACTAAGATGGGATGAATTGTTTTTGTTGAAGTCAACTCCAGTCGGAATCAAATTGCGATGTTGAACGAACCCAACGTCATAATTGCTGTTGTTGTTTCTCATAATAATTACTATTGTTACGTCAGCTCCTTCGTGATGTTCGCAGTGCTTCGTTCAGAAATTCTTTTGTTCAAACCAATGCGCCCTCGCGGTCGAGTTCACCGGCTGAAAAATCAACAGACGCCCCAGTGGCAGAACGTGTGCTATTGCATTTTATAGTGACGTAAGTGCTGACGTACGCTTTTGCGTCACAGGTGCCAACTTGCTTGTCGACTCGACGGGTCAGCGGTTACGCATCAGCGACTTCGGAGCAGCCGCGCGGCTGGCCTCGAAAGGCACCGGGGCAGGGGAGTTTCAGGGACAACTGCTTGGGACCATCGCTTTCATGGCGCCGGAAGTAATTGCGAAGTTCTGTCTTTGGCAAAACTAAGCTTCTACAAACTATATTTTTTGAAACAAAAAAGTAACGGGGTTCTTGCTGCCTTTTCCCGATTTCGTGTTTGCTGCTGTTGTCGAGCGTCGCGCTTTTGATGGAAAGTGAAACTTACAGAACAGCGGTTCTTAACCGGGGGGAACGCCTTCCCAGGGGGACGTCAATAAAATTCCAGGGGCGCGAGCCCTTAGGTACCCTGCAACATGGAAAGTTCGATCAATGGATTTATTAATAAATACATTTGATTTTACAACTTATTTGAAGTTAAGGGCTTAAAACAGAGGGAAGTTACTTAATGGAGGCGTGGTTGAGAAAAGGTAAGAACCACTGTCATACAAGGTTGTTTCTGCCGCTTGTCGAAAGACGTGTGCGTTAAAGGGATATCGGCTCTGCTGGAATGCGTTTGTTTTTTACCGGAAATGCATCTGTTTTGAGAAATATTTTCACGTTATTATCAGCGCTTGCAAACGTGTTAAGAAGCTTTTTAATTCTGAATGAAACGCATCAGTGCCGATCATAGGCGTAGCCAGGGGGGGAAAAAGGGGCCATGGACCCCCAAATTTTTAGAACATATAATCATTTTGTGCTTTAAGAGGCGTTTTTCCAAACAAAATAGCGTTATTCGCCTAAAATCAAACATTTTGGCCCCAAAATTTTTGGGCTGGCCACGCCACTGGTGCAAATGCAGCTACATGTTATCACGTGATCTCTTTGTGACGTGCAGGTGTTGCGCGGCGAACAGTACGGCCGGAGTTGTGACGTATGGAGTTGCGGTTGTGTCGTCACAGAGATGGCAACCGGCAAACCGCCATGGGAAGCCGACATGCATTCCAACCACCTGGCTTTGATTTTTAAGGTCGGTGAAAGTGATCGCAATGCCGTAGCTTTTGTTGCAAGTAGGCTGCTAGCTGCATGCGCTCTGTGATGGACCGCAGTGTTGTTCAGGCGCGCAACCAGTGGGGGGGGGGGAATTAGAGGCATTTGCCCCCCAAAAAAATATTTCAAAACAACGCATGGCAAATTTGACATTTGCAGAAACTTTCAAAGAATAAAGATGAAATTTTATATTTCAATCACTTTTAAGAAGTTTTATTTAAATTTGTACCAAAAAGTTTTATTTGAATACCGAAGTTGTACCACGGTTGAATAAGCACGATGACGTCATCGAATGAAAATTCATGAAAATTGCCTCACCCAAAATGAAGAGCTGGTTGCGCCTCTGGTGTTATTTTGAAAATATTTTTCATAATAATAGTTTACAAAACCTTTTTTCACGTTTTGTAGTTTTTTCGGCTTCCTTCAAGCAGCTGCAAGTTTTTATGTTGAAAATACGGAGACGCTTTGTCTTCCACAACCTCAGTGCTTTTATTTCCTGACTCTACGACTGAAACCAAATATCTCCGACTTCAACGTCACTCCATCCATCATGTTTTCGTAATAGATATTCGCTTTCCCTGTTCCGCTTGGCTGCAGCTGACTGCACTTGTGACGTACTGTTTGCTGAGGTCACGTGTAACTAACAATAAATTATTGCGTCAATCCGCTTTTAAATTCGGTTGGGACATGCCGCACAACACAACGCAAACTCTGTTTTGGTTCCTTCAACACTGACAACAATGTCTTTCCAGATCGCGAGTTCTCCAACCGTCCCCCCCATTCCCGAGGTTCTGTCTCCAGCCATGCGTGACCTGTGTCGCAGATGCCTCCAGATCAGTCCGCGCGACCGACCAACCGCGTCCGAGTTGCTCAAGCATCCTGTATTCATCCGCTGGTGACGCTCGCGACACTGCGGCTTCATTCATATACCACGAAGCCATTTCATATACACACAACCGTTCATATGGCGCGCGTCTTATTGTTACGTCGTTTGCGTTTGTCTGCTGTAGTGACGTTTGCTCGTCGACCTCTGTGTGATCAACCTCGCGCGTCGTGCACGTCATCAGGTCGTCACTGCCTGTTACGTCATTTTTATGTCAGTAAACTTGTCGCGCTGCTCAGTTTTCGTCACGCCCCTCCCCTTTTAACAATCTTGTCTTGCATTTCACACGTCTCGCTTGGTGATCACCGGCTGGGATTCGACCCAACATCGTTCAGTTCGAAGCACCAGTTGCAGTTGGCGTTTACCTTTGAAAAGAAATCGCGCTTTGCTTGATTTGCTCTGTCTGACGTCAGCGCTGCTTCCGGAACGGCTGTTTTTGCATGAGTTGTTGGTTACGCGCACAAACTGATATCTGCTTGCACTGACAACGGCTGAGTACTTGTACTTGAATCCACTACTCGCTTGGTTGTTCTGTTTTTATCATCCCCGCAGTTGATCTGTTGCACGATTTGTTTTTCAGTTTTGCTTAAATCTTGTCAAGCTCGTGTTGTAAGCGGCGCGCTGCAGCAGTGTTTCCCTTTATGAAATGCGTTCATTGTCAATCGATCACGGCTGGCCCGGTGGCGATTTCGATCGCTTTATTCAGTGGAAATGCTTTTATCAATTTTATTTACTGATTTGAGGTAAGATTTTAATAAGCTTGATGGAGTTCAGCATTTTTTTCTCAAGCTTTTAAAAGTTTTATTCAGAGTTCACGCGTCTGTGGCCAGGGTTGGCCCTGGCCGGGCTAAATATTCAAGCGTTGCTAAAACTTCCATCGGGGTAGTTGCCCCCCAATGCCTCCCCAATCACATCAGCGCTATTTGTGTTATTTCGCAGTCACCGCCGCTTTTTTACTCTTCTCCATTCGTTTTTCTGTAAATCATGTTCGATTATTTATCAGTGACGTGACGGTGGATACTCCGCTCTCCCAATTTGCTCTTTTTTTAGCCGAAATATCTCTCTTCATCACTGTTATTTTTAAACTATTGCTGGATAAAAACTGTGTAATGTTCGTTCTCAGCCGCTATTTTTCTACGTAAAGATACAACCAGGCTTAGAATTGATTGAAATGGCGGCGATTCATTTTCCCAACGTATTATGTTTTTTTATATAGCATTCGTTGATAAATGTTGTGATAGCTTGCGAATATCGACGCTGGTACGAGCATGCACGGATTGCTGGATGTTCTCAGATTGTATGGGATTGTTGTGTGTTGTCCCCAGATGGTATTGGATTTATGACAGAGAATGTGTTTGTCGTGATTTTCTAGGGAATGTTCAATGTTGGTCAGTTGTACATTTCCAGAGTGTTTTGCAGAAGCACTTCCCCCGCCTGCGAACACTACCTTGCCCCTTGTTTCGCTTATTTGGCGCAGCTCTGTCCCCAATAACGTGACCAAAAGCGGACCTTTATTCGCACTCACAATCGTCAAACGTGAACAATCGCACGGCGATGCGCAGGTGGTACGCTCGCGGTTGCCATGGTCACCGAAAGCCAAACTGACATTTCCGTTTTTCTCGTTTGTTATTTTTCGGAGCATTCCCGCGTGTGTTGCCCCCCGCTTTGCCTGGACCCCTCATTACACATCGTATGACACCGCCCTCCCCCTGCTGCTGCTTCAAGCGTCGGTCGAATCGCAGGTGGCAGAACCTGAACGAGAGGATGATCGTTTCGAGAAGATTCCAAAGCGAGCCCAGGCTAAGGGTTAGGTTCACTGAGTAGCCCAGTCGTCAGAGGCCACACTTTGCACACCCCTCCCGGGGCGCTTTAAGGACAGGTGTGGTCAACACATTGGGTTCAAGTTCAGCTGCAGGTGGTGCAGTCCCCTCGCCACGGGGGCTTTTTTATTTTTGGTGACGGCAGTTAGCGGCAGGCCGAAGCCTGAAATTCGCCCCCTGCAAAATTTCAGGCTTTGGATTGAGGAGAATTCTCTTGCCCAAGTAGTGCTTCGGCAACTCTCACGGTAGCCGTGGATCTAACACCCAACCTTCCAATTGGGAGGCGGACACTACCACTGAGCCATTGCCGAAGCTGTTCAAACCCACAGGGGGCTTTTATGGGCCTAGCTCCCCAAAATTGAAATATGAAACACTATGAATCAGTGGAGTTTTTATCAAACTTTCCGAATTTTTGAGCTCCCCGCACAAATGTAAAGCCCCCTCTATTGGCGACGGTTCTGAGCTGGTGCCAGAGTGGAGGAGTAGTTCGCGATTACATCACAAATATAATCGATTACGATTACTTGCCGCCTGCTCGATTACGATTACGAATAAACAAAATCACAATGTAATCGATAGCGGTCACATTGAAAGCAATCACGATCTCTTGAAACATCCTCAGGAAGAAAGCCAAATACATTTTCGTGGTTTGATGCAAGTACATGTGTGATGACCTTTGGATCGTCTGCAAGCCAGCATGGCGTTGTGTAGCTTCCAATTTGAAATGAAATAAACAGTGATGCCAACATAGCGGCGCATCTATTAGACCAGTGGTTCTTGCGGGAATTTACTCCTGGGGGTAAATTTACTGAACCATAAATTGCAGCCAATGTAAATTTTTTATAAATCATTGTAAACTGTAAGAGTTTGTTAATTTTGTATTTTTAATAAATGAGCACCATTCAGTGTATTGGGGGTAAATCTGGTTATCTTGTTTAATAAAAGGGTAAAAAAGGTTAAGAACCTCTGTGTTGGACCAAATGTTAACGGTCAAGTAAAACTCACCGGTGTCGTGATGTTTTTACCAATATGTGGCGGATCTCTGTTGACATGTCAGCTAAATCAGCGTTGTGGAAATGTACTTTCGATTTGAGATGATAACCCTCGCATCAACTGCATACATGTTACATGATTCCTTTACCTCAACAACAGAAAGAAACTGCAGGGTGACGGCCACAAAAGAAATTACAGCGTTGGTAATACGACTCTGAGGTAGGTCATTTACTGCATACAGTAAACCTCAGTTAATCCGGATTCTATCTGATCGACGATGTTATCCGGCTTAGGCGAAGATTCGGGTTAATCGAAGATGGTTGTTTTAGACTGACGTCATCTAAGTACTGAGATATCGGTGAAAATCGCTTAAATTGAACACATTTACGATAGGTTTGCCAGGTGCGTTTAGTAAAAATACCGTCCAGTGTTTCAACAGTGACAGATGCAATTCGTAAGTGCACATTTAAAGTAGTTTAGTTTGCTAATGCTTAGCATGGGCTATAGACTGCTCACACAGTATACGTTAATACACTGTTTGAAAATTTTTAACACCAATCAATGTGGGAGCTTCATGAAATTGACGAAAATAACACGAAAAATAAATGTATTGTCAAAAAAGCGTTCTTTTTAAATTTTGTTCGAGAATCCCGTGCCATTAAATAAAAAACGATGACCGCAATGTGTGGACGG
>Ga0210059_1017847_pt1 | contig 10062 bp, 4 predicted proteins | sample Ectturendosymbi2_FD_188042 | JGI IMG/M metagenome (GOLD analysis project Ga0210059, IMG submission 188042) | Ecteinascidia turbinata endosymbiont from Florida, USA - Sample 2 (SPAdes) (version 2) | ecosystem: Host-associated > Tunicates > Ascidians > Unclassified | place: Key West, Florida...
CTTTCCACATTTTAACAATCTCTGAACCACCATTTGCCCCTCCCACCAATGTTGGTAGTGATGGGGATCTGTTTTTGTTATTGACCTTTTGCCAAAATGACTTCTTGGTTTTATCAGCCTGTAGTGCAGCTGCTAGGCCATTTGCCTTGTGCATTTCAGCATTTTTGCGGCATTGCCGCAATGAATATTTGAAATCTTTTTTTTAGTCATGTTTCTGTATATGTCACCAGTCTTGGGTCTATTGCAGTTTACCCATAGCCGGAAGGCTGCCTTTGCAATTTGGTGTTTTTTCAACTGCAAGTAAAGTGAATAAGAGCCCGCCAATAGGCAACGTGATTTTCGTGAAGTCGCCTTTGTTCCACGGTACATTTTAAACATTGGCAGTCATAGAAAAAGTTATTTCAACAAGAAAGTTTTAAAAAGGCGTTCCTCTCATTTTGATGAATTTGAGACAAGAACCTTAGTCTGAAAACCTATCGCAAGGTTAAACGATATGTTTAGATGTGATTGTGGTTAACGCTTTTATTAAAAAGAGCGTTAATCGAAATGGTTGTACAGCTTAGCAATGGCTGCACTGAATAAAGTTGTTCATCGCAATAACCGTCGAATGTAAGACGTTGTAATCACTGCTGAGCATCCAAAAGGCCTATGTCCCAGTTGGTATGGTTTGGTAATACAGTTTTCGAAATCAGTGGCTTTTGTCAAATTTTAGAATGTCAGTCCCCCTGCACAAACGTAGACTCCCAATTGAAGACCTTCTGGTGATGGTTCTGTTGGTAACGAACAAAGGCAAGGAATAACACTATGCACGTGTAATTGGAAGAGGTCCAACACAACAGCTAGACCAAGTGCACAGGTCACGATGAAGACTGCAAGCAAACGCTTCTCAACAATAGCCGGTTTTAAACCTGTTTAAAATATTTTTTCAAAATGGGTCCTTGCACCTACAGAGGCTCCGCGCAAATGCCGACAGAGTTAACGTTTGAAGCCTTTTACACACAATAAGAGGATTAAACCTCTACTTAAACGTGAAATTAATAATGAAACGTTCTTTACATCACTGAGATCATATTATCAGATTGATTATATAGCCTGCTATACGCAGTGTATATACTATTTTTAGTTAAACGGGGATACTACACGAAATTTCAACATACATAAATGTTTACATTGTAAAGTAGGTGTGCCGCCATCACATCCCTTAATTTTTCCGTTTGATCCCCTGGAATGAGTAAACTATTAAAATGTCATGCGGTGAGCTTACCAGAGATTTAAAAACCAACAGGGAGGAAAGTTTGACGAAACATGTAGGGTTCGTATATGCATATGCAAAGAAAGCAAAAAATAGATAAATTAACGATGAGAAAGGTGGCGACAAGCAGAAAAAGCAAGAATCATAATCGACAATCAAAAACAAGACACATTTCAGTTTGTCAGTGTTTGATTGCGATTTTGAAGATGCTTTATTAATCCCTGTATCTTTTAATTAGCACGAAACATGAACTTCCTTTTAAAAATTTTGTAAGCAAATTTGAGGGGTGGAAAGGGCGACCCTTTTTTGGTTGGCCCCGGGCGGCACTTAGCCTCGCTACGCCACTGCACAGGATGCGTGTAAAACTTTAGCGTATATGTGGTTACTAAGTAAATTCTGTCGCTCTACGCTTGGTATGGTTTTGTCATGTTTGAATGTAAATGAAACAAAATTTGGACCGTTGTGAAATATATTTTTGAGGATCTAGTGATAACTGAGCATGTGATTTTTGTGTTTTTTAGTTAGAAACCTTCGGGTGAATTTGATGTGATTTTGGACGACTGAGGCTGAATCGAATATGGCATTTTTTAAGTAGGTTTACTAGATCCGTGACATGTGTGTTACCAGAATATAAGATATCAGTTTTCTTATTGGAGTTATACCATGGTTGGGATAAGGCAGTTTCGGAAGCTTACATCAAATGTGGAAAATGATGAAATCTTGTGTGAAATAGAGAAGTGAAACGCCGTTAGCGTCTGCATTGCAGACTTGGCAATTAATTGTCAAGACATTGCTGGCACTGCAGCGATAGATATTTCACCTTTCAAAACTGATGTACCGAAACAACCTGAGCCACCTTTCACCCTAACAGTTTTATTGGCGGCAATAACTCGAGAGCAAGATGTTTTCAATTTGCTTGCTTCCAACCGCAGGGCTGCGGAGCCGTCGTAAAAATGATACAGCTTCGGCTCCGGGGCTCTTTTTTTCATGAACATGCCTCCAGCTCCGGAGCTCATGGTTTTCATGTGTGTGGCTCCTGCTCCGGAGCAGTGGCGATTCTAGAATTTAAAAAGTGGGGAAGCCACTAGGGGCCAAGGGAAAAAGCAGGGGGTCAATCCAGTGGCGTAACTGACAGGGGTAAAGAGGGCGAGCCGCCCATCCTGGCAAGGTAAATGTAAAAACTCGGCCCCTTTACTTGACATTTTGATATTTAATATTCTTTAGGTTGTTGTTTTTTGTGTTTTTCGGGGTGTGTTTTTTTAGCTAGTACAAACATCCACGACATCCAGTGATTCACTATCATTTCTTAACTTTTTTTCCGAGTTTTGGCTAGTGGGCCCCTACGGTGACCGACGGGCACCCTTCAGCTAAGCTTTGACCCCCTGGTTCAAACCTCTAGTTACGCCACTGACTGTAGGACATTTTAGAAGAATAAAGTTGTAACATTCTTCATCTTCCACATTTTCCACTCGAACATTTGGCATTATGGTTTGCCAGCTGAAAAAAAAGAGCTGAAAAATAGAGATGATTTCGTTGATGAATTGGACAGACGGCATGACAATCGAAGGATTAAGTTACATTGAGGTGATGATGATGTAAAATTCTAACGTAGACTGTGCAGGGATCTGTGTGAGAGTCATATAGTTCATTGTCTGTTTGTCTGAATCTTGTTAGAGTTGGTGCGTGTTTCGCTTATGGCAAGACAGTCATAAACCAACGCAGGGTTGAAAAGTCAGCTTTTGAGGATCACTCAGAGGAAAATTCAGTATGAATATTAAAATGAACAACTTTGTTGGGAATATTCTGCAAAATAAATTTTACGCCTGCTGTTACGTTTTGCTATCAGGTACACGCCCCTAAAACCGATGCACACATTCCTACTGCGACGCTGCTATGCTACTTGAGGTGCCACTGGTGCCGAAACCTCTCTACTGTTAACTGCATTGAGTAGTCCTCACCCTATCCACGCTGCAGATGGGCATTACACTCGCAGTTGTAGTTGCATAACATTGTTATGGTTACACCACAATCACAAAATGTCAATAAGCTACCAGAAAAACGGGTTAGTCAGTAGTCACCAATCCGCTGGCAAACGGCTTATTTTTTATGTGTTTTGTAGTAAGAATATTTTGACGAAACTAGTTGGTTATCAACAGCCTACTTGTCTCTGTTTCAATATGGAATAGGTGGTAGGAAGGAGAACCATTTCGCTTTCATGTGAATCGTATTCACTTTCGTGGAGCTGTTTTCGTTCATGTGGGGTCGGCACAATTGTGTACGGAAAATGGTGTTTCGTTTTACATGTGCAGTGCTGTTGAAGATGCACGGTTAGCACAGAATATTCGGCATGATAGCAGTACACGTGTGTGATTGCATCTACAGTGGCGTTTAGGTGTCTCTAGTGAATAATAACCCTAGTTCATATTTGACGATATTCACAAGACTATATTGGGTTTGACAGGGTTAATCATAGCAACTTAATCTTCAAAACAACGAAAAATCACCATGCAAGATAGACATTTATGTTGGTCCCCCTACTTTTTTCTGGCCCCGCAATGCCCACCCACACTTTTTTAATTCTAGAATCGCCACTGGCTGTGAAAACTGATGATTAGGGTTCAGCGTTTATTGTTTGGGTAAGTGTGTCAGGTTAGGGTTTGGTTAGGGTTAGAAAAAGAAAAATAATTGAGGTCTAAGACTAAGTCCAACATTTTTCAGTTGTTAAGGTTATTCCCGTAGGCCTACTGTAGCTTGTTGTGGGTATCTGACATCTAACCAAAAAGTTTTAATTTACACAACACATATCAAAAAAGTAAACGCCACACTTTATTCTTTTACTCTGAAAAGCACAAAAACTGACAAACAAGAATAGGCCAGAAATTTCGCAGAGATCAGAAATTTCGCTTGACACCGGGCCGTTGCGGTCTGCTCGCCAACTAGGCAAATATATTTGTTTTTTGCAAAGTTTCAAAATCTACCAACGAATTTTTTTGCTGCTGTTCTCCCACTTTTACCGTTCTGCTAACATTCCATTTCACTTGTTTCCAAGCATATCAGTGAACCATGTTATGAATCAATCAAAGCTCAGGGTTGCCAATTTGGCTTCTTTGAAGCCTGATTTTGAAATTGTGGCTTTTTTTAACGCACTTGGTTTTTTTCAAAATCAGCAAACAGGAGGCAGATTCTTTTTGAAAATCAAAAAAGCCAGACAAAACCTGTTTTTTTTTCATTCGGAAACGGCTTTGACTCTGCCAAAACATTGTCTAAGCTGCATGTTCATTACAGTTGCAATCTCTTCTGACGAGAGTCTATGACCTGTAAGCCACTTGGTGGTCAGTATTAAAATACTGGCTTGCACAGGGTCATTTATGCATCTATTTAGATCAGGAGTCACCTACCTTTTTGAAACTGAGAGCTACTTCTTGTGTACTGATGAACGCGAAGGGCTACTAGTTTGATACACACTTCTGAAATAAATGTTTTGCTCAATTTACCTTCAATTATTTTAGGATTGACATTCGTTAATGTGAAAACATTGATCATGCTAATATTATTTTTAGAACAGGCCTGCGGGCGACTTACATGGTCCTTGCGGGCGACCTGGTGCCCGCGGGCACCGCGCTGGTGACCCCTGTTTTAGATGATACAGTATTTTCAAATGAATTTCCAACGGCCGGTATTTTCAAGAGATACAAAGGACGGTCTAGCACCGTGCACTTAACTGTAAAGGAAGTGGGTGCCTAACTGCCCTGAAAAACTTCCTTTTCTAAATTGAAGAGATAAAAATTAATTTACTTTATTCGTTTGATTGTATTATACATCTTTCATCTAGAAGCAAGATAGAACCAGCGAGTCAAAGTAATACAGTATTGCACAAGCATAAAGTCAACGAAAAGCCAAGGTGCAGCTTTCAAAGATACTTGTTAGTTGTTACTAGTATCTCTCATAGAACAACTTCACATCAAGAAGTTCTTTAATGATTTATAAAAAATAGGATACTACTATATCTTTTATAAATCTTGCTAACGAAAGCTTCAAAGCTTCTATCTCAACAGCACACTAAGTAAGACTTTCTCACATCTCTTCACAGAGATTCTATCTTGTTCGAATCCTCACACAAAAGAATTGGTTGCATTCAAATCTCAACAAACGATATTTGGAATGAGCGCAGCCGCTCGATGCAATGGTGTTTATAGTCAGCTCATCACGAGACAAAACATCCTCTAAAGCTGTACGTGGTAGTCACAGTTACGTCACGCCCATGTCTTTGCAAGTAGCCTACTGTCATGACATCAGCAGCATTTGTGGTAATTTACATTCACAGTAAAAGCATTTGTTACAATATGTAAAATACAACAGATCAAAACGTAATCAACAAAGCAGTTTAGGGTAACCAACCTGTTCGACAACTTTAGACTGTTTCTCGGTTGAAGCAATTTTTTGTCGGTGGAACAGTTTCTTCAAGCTTTAATCGTTTTTCTCTTGCTTCAACTGCTTGATTCTTTAATAGCTGTAGTTGAATTGTGCATCAAAAATGTTTGTCGAAGATACTTTTCTTGGTGATCATCAGATCTGAAAAGCTTTAGGTTCTCTTGCGGTTGCGATTGTTTAGACATTTTCTTTCTTGTATTGTATTTGAAATTAGTTCAGCTTTATGTTGATATATGTATAAAAAGGGCCCCAACAGACCATACAGGCAGGTCCGGATTAATGGGGGACTAGGGGGGCAATTTCCCCGGGCCCTCCGCTCCAAGGGGGCCCCCCATGATTACATTCATTTGTTGTAAGTAAAACATTCCTTTGAAAAATTGTCGTGATTCAAAGGAGATACAAGAATACAATTCTACATTCCGATGTTGCGTTGAGTATCATTGATGATTTCTCTGCGAGTTTGACTTTCCGCTAGTTTTAGTAATCACTACTGACTGACTATAAATATTTTAGCTTTTGTTCAATGCAAAATATTTGATTTTTGCCCGTAACTTTTCCTAATAATTATTCTTTTGGCATGGGTACATCTATACTCATGCATCACGCCTACTGCACAAATGTCGCGAAAAAGATACTATTTGGGTGCTAAAGCAGCAAAGCTAGTTCTGCTGTGGTTGCTGTTTGGTATCAATGATTCAGTAACTTCTTGTGCCATCTGGAGGTAGCCGCAGCCGGACTGCTACGTCATAGGGGCCCTCCAGTGAAAATTGCCCCGGGCCCCCTACTCTTTAATCCGGCTCTGCATACAGGGTGCAAAAAAATTATATTGCAAAGATTTTACTGTTGACCTAAAATGTTTGATGCATTTAAGGCTTAGGTTTAGTACGTTATTAGCAAGTGTAGTGCAGTCTAGCGCACACTCGCCATGCGTTAATGTCACGTTACAGGCGGTGGACAAATAAGTTTTGAAAAGTTAAGGTCCGCTAGTGGACCAATAGCCACTGCCTTAAGACTACATGGTTTTAGTGTCCAAAGGACAATGAACTGAAACTTAAGTGTTGTTACTTTGCTTTTGAGGTTGCGCTATGTTATGGGCCACGGGCCGGTCCGGACCAGAAAATAATTTGTGGTTTAGCATCAATAGGCCGGGTGGTTTCTTGTTAGATCCAAGCGAGTGGGCCGGCTGCAAAAGTGCTGGCCTGTGCCATCTCTACTTGAGACTCCAGTCAGAGTCATTTAAACAAAATCTCCAAACGCCGTATCGCCAAACACAAACAGTTTGCAAATAAAAAGAAATGAGCTTTTTGCTTCTTTCGTGAAAGCCTTTTGGAACAACTTGTTGTGAACATTTTGGTGTTTAGAAACGAAACAACATGGGGAAAATCTTTATTTTATTTGAAACAACATTGACTCGAACTTGCAAACCAATAACCCGAAGTGACTTGACAGTTCCAGTGACTCGACTCTGACTCGAATAAATTTTAGATGACTCTGACTCGAAGTGGTTGTGACTCGACTCGACAAATATGACTCGGCCCACTATGGCCCATCCCGTCGTTGAAAATGATGCGCTAGGTGCTTATCCACTTTTTCAATGTAGTTTGTTGCTGATATCATCAATATCCGTCACTCAGGCGCTCTGTGGCACAAAGCTCGAAAGCCACAATGGGTTGTGGCCGACAAAGGTGGTCGGGTAGTGCTTTTTTACTATCCGATCCTATTGTGGCGTGGTGATTCGCCACATATAACGTTGAATTCGTAGCAGCAATAGCAATAGTAGAGTCTACCTAGTCGAGTGGGGGAAACTCTGTTATTGCTGTTACCACGAAGGTCGCCTCTTGGACTCTCCATTCAGGTGACTCAGGGCGACACAGCATTATGGCTGCAAATGGCTTCCAACGTGTCGGTGGTTGGAATCTCCCGTCTCGAGCTTGTGAAAAGGGGAAGGAATGTGGAGTGGTGATTCGCCACATACTGTATAACGTTGAACTCGTAGCAGCAATAGAGTAGAGCAGGCCCGCAACCAGAGGGGGGGCAATCGGGCAATTTCCTCCCTGAAATTTTTTAAAACGTATGTGTTTGTCAGGTACATCAAAAAGTCACATAATTTTTCCCCCCCTGAAAATATCAGTTGGTTACGGCCCTGGTGTAGAGTCTACCTAATCGAGTGGAGAAACTCTGTTGGTTCGACTCTCCATTCAGGTGGCTCAGGGCGACGCAGCATTATGGCTGCAACACTTCCCTGTTTTTAAAAAAAGATTTCCGTATCCAATCCGAATCATATTTTGGTTGAAAGCATAATATCCATATCCGAAGACTATCCAATAATGTATAGATCGACTTGGAGGCATGGCACAGAAAGCTGAAAAGATGCTTCCGAAGATAATAAATAAATGATAGTGCAATGTGCAACTTTCTCCAGGAGGTCAAAAGTGACCAAAATTTATTTCAAGGCCTAAATCCTCAAAATTTCAGTAAAGCGTTTCGGTTTCCTTATCTGTATCCAGTTCTCGCTTAGATAGCAGTTTTTGGATATCCGTATGAAAACTTACTATCATTCCGGATATTCAATCGGGAAACCGGATAGTGATCATCTTTGGTGGCCGAAGCACAGTTGGATGCGTTGCAGGCACAATGCTGCGTCGCCCTGGGCCACCTGATAAGAGAGTCGATCTCCGACCCTCTGCGTAACAGCGTATTGCCCATTCGACTAGGAACACTATCATTGCTGCTATGAGTTCAACGTTATATGTAGTGAAGTACCACGCCCCAAATGTGAAGTTGTGGCATATTTTGATGGTGATGGTTTATTTATGCATTGACCACTATCGAAAGAGCCGCAATTACTAAGTGCCATATAAACACAGTAAATCTTTTGCAAGGTCGCTTTTCGACGTTCTGCGTGCTACTTAAAAACTTCATCAGCTTTTGAAATCGTACTTTATTCCAAAAGTTCCGATTTGTAAGCTTACCAGAATACTTTTATCGAGTTTAATTAATGATTTTTCGATCCAGTATTTCAACATCATTTACGTCAAAAATGCATTAACAGCAAGTTTTCTGTGGCTTCTTTGCTGCAGTGTTTGGACTTAAATACAATTCTAAGTCCATGTTCATCTCTCTACAGGATTTAAATCCAATTCCTAGTCCATGTTCATCTCTAGCCTTTTGTTGGTGCATGTGACGCACAAGGATGTAGCCTATATTTGTTGCAGCAAGGTTAGGCTACACTTGTGGAATTGACTGAGAGTGAAGGACAAAAGTAAACTGAAAGCTAAAAACTGCTTTGACCAAATACAGTATATCTACGTAACCTGGTAACAAAGTTCTGAAACAACATTGCCAGTATTAACCATGCGTCACTGAAACAAAAAAGCTAATTTCTTAGTGTGCAAACTAACTGGGTTTGTCAATCAAACGTTTGCAGATTTTGTAAAAATGATTCTGGCTCGAGTCTCGAGTCATTGATTGTGACTCGAGTCGAGTCTTTCCGCAAAAAACGTGACTCGAGTCGAGTCTGCACAGCATCGTTTCTTAACATCACTTGACATCCTATGCATAAAAAACTCACGTGAATTCACGTTGTTCCCAAAACACCTAGGCTATCTGTTCGGTGCCAACGGTTGACACTTTATACTGGTAGCTAGAGTACACAAAGTCTTGGCTGTAGTTTTACACATAAATTTTTTAATTGTCGTTTTAAGTTAGCCTGCATTGATTTTGCAGAATTTTGCCAAGCTCCATGCAAACCTGCCCAAAATGTCGGGGAATGGTGTGTTCAGTAAAAATAATCAATGCTTTCTGCAACACCTGTTCCAAGAACTAGTGCGGCCTAGCAGTGCATTGAAAGAACTTGCTCAAAAGATGAAGGAAGGTGAAGCTGCAGAAGCGCAACCTATTCACCATTGCTTTTAGGGTTTGGATTTACCCAGCCATGTTGATAGTGTATTTGCATCCAAAGTCTCGAAAGAAAGAGCTGAAAACCGAACCTTGCTGCACAAGTCACAAGTCGCCCACGGTCAGTAATACTAATATCTACACTACATTTCCTTGCATGTGTTTACCAGGAGAAACGCAACACGCGGCAATGAAATGGCGTGTTATGCCCTGGCTTTTGGGAGGGCTACAAGTGGCTCTTTCGTAAAGGCGAAGATAGTGCATTTTATGCTACCGACTGCAAATAGTTTGTTACAGCGTGCGGCGCTCCAAAATCCACAAATGGCTTACTAACATTTTGCCTGGTGCCGTAGTGCTCACACCCGCCTCACTGACCCTATCATTTCATTCATTCAGCGCGCCGTCTTCGACTGACGAAGGTTGACGACCATAGCTCTCCATAGGGTCCTGTCGTTAGCTTTCTTAACACAGTTTACGTAATT
>Ga0210059_1017848_pt1 | contig 10062 bp, 6 predicted proteins | sample Ectturendosymbi2_FD_188042 | JGI IMG/M metagenome (GOLD analysis project Ga0210059, IMG submission 188042) | Ecteinascidia turbinata endosymbiont from Florida, USA - Sample 2 (SPAdes) (version 2) | ecosystem: Host-associated > Tunicates > Ascidians > Unclassified | place: Key West, Florida...
GTTTTGTGCGGAGAATTTTGTGCAAAAGCTATGATATTCCTTGAAACACTTCTCAAAAACGTGCACATTCAACAAAGACTTCTTATCTTTACGTACTTGTTGTTTACCCCTTTAATTCCCGCATACGCCACTTTTTTGCAACAACTGGCGCCAACATTACTCGCCAGGCGATTGAGCTAAAGAGCTGTGAAAACCCTCTAAAAATGCAGAAAGTTGATTAATAAAAAATTGGGAAGTTTTGGATTTGAGCTCTTTGTGGGTGAGGTGACGTCATAATTAGGGTTAGGTTGAGAGTTTTTGGATGACGTCATCGGACCCTGGGTTCCAACCACAAATGGCAATTTTTTGATTCTTTCTTTTTAAAAAACTGTTAAGATGCATGACAGCTTGCATCCGCACTCATAGTCACAACACTCAGCACAAAACAATAAACTACCGAGGTGATCACTACAGACGTTTCCAGACCAAAGAAATCTTGTGGGGCGAAGGAAAGATCTGGCAATGCAGCAACAACCGGGCTGTGATTGAAAATGGTTCATTGCAATTTTTGTAAAACCCGTTCTTCTATTTACTCAGGACCCGTCACCTGCGAATATCAGAACTTTGCCAACCACGATTACGTCAACTTTTCGGCAAATGAAAATATTTACACCCAAGTCCGTGAATGACGTGTCAGTCTGATAGAGCCCGGATAAAATCAGAGTGAGCATCAACAGCCACCGACGTACAATGAATCAGAAGAGTGATGTAACGACACTGTTGCCTTGCTTAAACTCTATAATCGGCTCTACTGGCATGCATAGGCTATAAAGCAGGCGTGGCCAAACTACGGCCCGCGGGCTGCATCCGGCCCACCGACCAGTTTAATCCGGCCCGCCAAATACCTTGCACATTTTTTAAAGCACTACCTTTCCGACTGTGGACAGCAGTGCAACAGCATCGGCTGCTGCCTGCCTCTTGTTGACTTGTCTGCCGCAGCGGCACTTAGCTGCAAGCAGCGCTACAAAAGTGTAAACAAATTGTTGTGATTAATTGTCATTATTGTACAGCAATGGTTCCCAACCTTTTTAGGCTTGCGGCACCCTACAAAACAGAAATATAATTTCCGGCACCCAGTGGCGAACCCATAGCAATTTGGATTAAGTTTTGGCGACATTTTGAAAATATCTTTTCAATGATATAATAAAAAACGTATTAGCTCGCGGCACCCCTGGGTATTGCAAATGGCACCCCAGGGTGCTGCGGCATCCCGGTTGGGAACCACTGTTGTACAGCAATACATTTTAACAACCTGTTTTTGCATAGATTACGTAAATCGCACTGTATCCAGCCCTCCAGTAGCCAGGCAGTCGCGAATTCGGCCATCGGGCCAAAATGTTTGGCCACCTCTGCTATAAAGGAATGTATTTATATTCTGAGTTGCCACCAACTTGATACTTTCCTGGAAAAGCTGTGGAGAAGAAAAAAGCAATGCAAGTAGTTTTTAGATCGTTAGACATTGGTGGAGCTTCAGTAATTTTTGTTAAAATGTCGCAAATAGTGCTTGTAGATCATTAGCAATTGTTGCCAGTTCTTCGCAAATTATCAGATCAGTAATAGGCTCATTTAGTATATTGTTGTAAATTGTTTGATGATTGAAAAGAAACTGGTTAATGATGTCACAAAAAACAGAAGTAACTAGTCACTTAACGTTGATTAAATTTACAAATTGCAGAAACTCCCCGCGAATCGTCAAGTCAGACAGATTTTGGCCAGCATTGACCAAAACAGACTCCCTCGTAAAACATGAATGTCCCGTGTGATGCGTTTCATTTGCGGGAAGTTTTGCGTAGGTCCTTATAATGATTAAGCGGAAAAGTAATAAGTTCAGATGCTCTGGGAGTTTTCAGTAGTATCGGTTCCTTGTGTAGGCTGAGTCGTGCACGAAAACCTTTAAATCTGAAGTTTAGCCTTGCATCGTGCAACGCTTTTGGCGCAACGTGGCGAATATCATCATTTATTCTTCGCTGGCTGGACATTGCATGTCAAGCACGCCGGAGCAGCGGTAGAGCAAGGGGGAAGTAAAAAATCTGAGGCCGATGGAAACTTATAAAAAGCAAAAAAAGCGTTACCAGTTATGCTTGCTTCTGTTCAGCAACGTTGTTGATCTCACAAATAATAGCAAAAATTACTGTATAGAAAACTAATCGGAATTTTCTGGGTGCGCGAATATCTGCAATAAATTTGTTTGAAGTCGAGCTTTATAAACCACGAAATAATCTATGATATAGGAAAAGGCGCCTCTTCCCCGTTGCCACCTTATGAAACAGCAGGGGGCAATGCCCCCTCATTTGCTCGCTCTCCGGCGTACCTGGAATCTGTCACAATGATTTTGCTTTAACTGAGACAAATTATCAGGTCTGTTGCTGCTACGTCATAATTTGATCTGGGGATTACGATAATTCCAAAACTATGATTCCAAACGGTTCATCAATATATTCTAGCAGGTGGCGGCACAAGCTGCTTTCAACATGATGAAAAAAAATTTTAATGGTAGAGCCAGTTGTTGGGACCTGATTTGTTCCCCAACATCATGCATCTTTAGATTTACTCATCGATATACGTTTCAACAATGAAACCGACCCAAGCAAAGAACACAAGCGTATTAGAAAAATTTTAAAAACAACTTCAAACAGAAAAGAACTGATAAATCTGAGTGACCTCGCATCAGATTGGAAAGGTTTGCAATTGTGGAATAGGAACAAATCAGATTGAACTGACCTTTTAAACGATTCAGGATAGAAGCAATTACGAATTAAAACAGTTTACAAAGTGGCATTGTTTCTTTTCATCGCAGCTGGTATTCTTGACGTCAGTCAGCAGTTAGTTAAGATGTTCTGATATCTGAGCTTGTGTTATGATTTATTCATTTTAGTCTTGAGGTTGTTTGTTTTCTTTGCTCTTACCTTAGTCTTTCAACTTTTCACCCGTAAGCTTTGCTTGCAATTGTCAGGACTGAGAATGCGTAATTTTACGTGAAATCTATTCCCATTAAACATTTGGTGATCCATTCCTTGCTTACCCAAATCGTGGAGAGTACATACTTGAATATAAATATGTGCAAGTTTGAATCGTCGCAAAATTATGAAAGCAGAGCGCAGTCGGTTGATTCATCGAAAGCATGCAGAAAACCTAGTGCTTTTAACTGTTATTGCATATGTTCAATCTCGCTTATTGTACTTTGTTTTGATTAAATTATTGTGTGTTTTCAAGCATTTCTTCATGCACATGTAGGCTCCATTTACCAAGTGCTTGTACTATAACCACAGCGATGTTTTCGCTGGAAACACTGCAACAGCTAAACATTGGAGAACCAACTATACGCTAATACCCAGAAAAATCGGGTGATTTTTGTGTGACCTTTCGTAACCGACACCTTGCAAATGTCATGAAAGTTTAGTACCAGTGAGGAAATTACCTAGGGAATTCCCTCGGTGAAAATTATTTGGTACTAATTACCAGTCGTATTCCTGACACAAGGCTTGTGTAACTCTCGTTGATTTCGACCAATGAAAATGTGTGACAAAACCCACCTCAGGTTGAAAATTTCTATCTGAAAAGTCCTACTGACTTTGCCCTATTGACCACTGCCACATTATAGATCAGTGGTTCTTAACCTTTTTTACATATCTTACCCTTTTATCAAACAAGATTATTAGATTTACCCCCAATACAATTTATTGAAAATATGAAATCAACAAACTCTCACAGTTTAAAATTATTTATAAACATTCATACGTTTGCTGCAATTTATGATTCTGTAAATTTAGCCCCTTGGAAGATGAAATTTATCCCCAGGGGTAAATTTACCCCAGTTTAAGAACCGCTGTTATAGATAGTTTTCTCCTGGTCATAAGGTTGCCCTATTCCACAAGCAAGCCTTAGCTTTCTCCACTTAATGGAAATACTCATTCAACATGATTTCTGGTCAAACAGCGTTATGCCAAACTATGCTATGGATGTCATATCAAAATAACGCCAAAATTTTTGACTTATCCTGTGGCTCTCGTAATTAATTTTCTGTCAAACTTAAGTAATACGCAAACCCGTTTCAATATGTTAACTCAGGTCTGGCCAAAGCGCGGCTCTTTGCACAGTTTCATGCGACTTGTACATAAATATCGTATCTGGATTGTTCAAGACGCGGAATGCCAGAATTTCCACTAAGTAATACGCATAACAATAAATGGCTTGTAAATTTTTGTAACTGTCATGTTGGTAAATAAAAAATAAAAATGAACCGCCGATATATGATGCTTACACGGTTACTTTTGTTGAACAAACTAATTCACTTTATTTGCATTTCTGTGAAGATAAGTGGTATCACGAACTTAACGCACAAATTAATATTCAAAACATGATCCTCCCACGCGTAAGATAATTTTTTTATTTCCCTTCTGCTCAACGTTGATGTATTTCAGTTCTGCAGAGCGTTGTTATATTTTATTTTTCGCGGCCAGTGTGAAGGCGTTTTCGTTCGAGTCAGTCAAAGTTTTTCCATCGTGCCCGCAGAGACTTGGTTGCCACAGCGACCAAAATGCACGCAGACTAAATCATAAAGGATGTTGTTTCAAGCTATTTCGGAAGCCTCGCCCTGCGAGAAGTTACATTTATCTGAAAGTGACTTTTTCTTTCGTGTTAATAATCGTTCGCTGGCGTTGGGTTTAGTAAGTTCTTGTCATTCCTGCAGTAAGTTTTGATGCTTCAGCGTTTGCATGTAGTTGAGCAAGACGTTTTGTTTTATTTGTCACGGTTGGGTCTGTGCGTTTTTTTCATTGCAGTCGTGAGGTTGTTTGCTTTCTCTGACCTTGTTTTGACCTTTCAACGTTTCACACGTGTTATCACTGCTTGCAGCTGTAGGACTGACGATGCGTAGTGTTACGTGAAATCGATTTCCTATTAAAATTTTGTGATTGATTCCTACTTTTATCATGTTGGTTTGTGATATTCAGGCCCGTAACCAGCTTGGGACACCAGGGTGGGCGAAGAGTTTTCTGCGAGGGACCCAAATTTTTTAAACTATGTCCAATAGTTTTAAATTACGTCCAACACATTTTTCCAGGGGGGTGAAAATTTTTCTAAGGGGCTTCGCCCCCCCTGCGCCCCCTTGTGTACGGGCCTGGTCATATTGACAGTAAATCTGGCTAAGCAAAGCTATGGTGTGAGCAGGCCCGTCACTAGGGGGGCCGGGTGGTGAATCCTCCTAATATTTTTTCTCCCCCCCCTGGAAGAATGTGTCAGACATGTATTAAAACTATTGGACGTAGTTTAAAAAATTTAGGCCCCTCTCAGAAAACTCTTCGCCCCTCAAGTTTCACGTTCATTATCTTTTACATGACACAGTTATTAAACCTATTGTCCCAAGCTGGTTACGGGCCTGGGTGTGAGTGAGGAAGAGATGGGGTGATGTTCATGTGTGCCTATGTATATGATGTGGCTCTTTGCGGTAACACAGAAAGAAAAGTGGCTATTGGTCTCTGACTGGTTGACCACCCCTGTGTTAACTGTTTCGCGCCTGTTTAATGTTTCAATAAATCCTTTTCAAACAAGCGTCTCGTTTAATTTAATAAAAGAGTTATAACATAGTGACTACACATCACAGTTCTATACGCAAACTGATAGTTTGTCAACAAATTAAATCTGCTTTTACTGCAGTCGTGTCAAGAATTATTTTTCCTTTCAACTTTGTGCAGCTTTCACTTAAATTTATTTATTTACTATAAACTGCAACCTTGTGCGCATTTATCCCATTTGCTTCCCCATACCTTTCCAAAACTTAATTTTCTACTTGTGCACATCATCAAACTGTTTTGGTTTTTCTTTACCTACAGATACAGTAGACAAAAAATAGGTTTAATTTGAGAAGCTTTACTCAGTCATTTGTTTGGAGTGATCAAAGCCTAAAGATAACAAGCTTGAAACTGGGACATCTAGCCTTCGAAACAGAGACTCGCAAAAACGGGTCACGAGAGTAGTCTCGAAACTGAGACCAAGTCTTAGAACCCCATCACTCGTAAATATGTTCCCACCGATGTAGGGTGTCGAATGCAAGATGCCGCAATCTTCAAGATGTAGATTGAAAGCAGGAATCTGTTGCAGTCCTAAAAGATCAAAAATTAATCGAGGCGGGAAGTCACGGGAGCCCCACGCCTGGAATCCAAAGATGAACGGACTGTCATACTTTGTGGCAAGATTCAGCCCTAAATTTGTCAAACTCGGTCCAAGTTCAATCATAGTGCAAAACAAGTTAAATTGCTATCCGAATGATGTCCAAAAAATTAACAAAGTACAGCTTCTCAACAACAACCATAGCGCAATTCTGTTCCATTAAACTCAATGCAAATCCGGTCCTGATCTTGAATTTATGAAAAGATTTATAGCCTGATCCAACCCAAATAAAACAAATTCGGTATGTTCCATAAGTGGTCATGGATCCGGAGAGCAGGAGTCAACTCCTACAGGATTCTTCGTTTTTATTTCGGAACCGGTGTCAAGCGAAATTTCTGACTTCACACCACGTGCGCATGCACAGAGTAATATTCTACTCATCAAATAGGCTGAGAAGACTGATGATTATTGGTCAGGTTTAGTGTTTAGGTAAGTGTGTCGGGTTAGGGTTAGAAAATGAAAATAACTGAGGTCTGAGACCAAGTCCAATATTGTTAAGTGGTTGTAGTTATTCCTGTACTGCAGCTTCTTGTGGGTTTTTAACATCTGTCTAAAAAGATTTGATTTACACAACATACATCAAAAAAGTAAACGAAAAAATTTATTCTGAGAAGCAAAACATCTGACAAACAAAAATAGGTCAGAAATTTCGTTTCACACCGGACCCGGAGTCAAAATTTTGTGAAAAACCGGAACCGGATCCGGAGTCACTTTTCAATTTCAGCAGTAGCAGGAGTCTGTGTGGTCATTTCTTAAATAAAAACATGGGTAAATTTCGGTTGGATCGATGGTAGCCGGAGTATGAACAGGAGACGGTTTCTCAAATTTGAAAAATTCCCGAACCGGATCCGGATTCAAAAATTTTGGAACAGGTGCGGAGTCGGAGTCCGAAAAAATGACTCCGGCCACCTCTGGTGTATTCCGGATCCAGTCCAGTCCAATCTTCATCTTTGCTAAAATTCCCCAATGAAAAGTAAACATGTCTCGGCTTGATGCGAGGTAAAGAAGACATGCGGTCCAAAAACCAAGACGAAAGAGGTGATATTGACACGGCTGAAATGAAAGTATCGCTACACGTTCCACGTAGTATTTGGTGGAGAACATTTGGGTGAGTAAGATAGGGCGTTCGACGGTGCTCCCCTGAATCCACTGAACAACGTTCCACTGAAGTGGCCGAGTCATGTTTGTCAAGTCACGGGTTGATTCTAGTCTTCGAGTCTGAGCCAGGTAAGAGCCATCTAAATTTTTTCGAATCGAGTCAGAGCAGGGCCAGGTGCGGAAACAATGGGGGTGCAGGGGATGCATCCCCCCACCAGACCTAAAGAGGTGTTGACATGACACTTGATTTCATTGAAAACTATCGCCAAAATATTTTTGTACTGCACATTACTCGTGTTACAGGCATGTTTGCCTGTAACAACTCGTCGCTGTACAGAAAACAAACTTGTCAAAATATCCTCAAGCCTGAAACAGCTAGAACAAATTCAAAAAAAAAGATTACACCAATCAAAACTGATTGTCAAGTCAGCTGACCTGACCGAAAATGGCTATCCTAGGACGCTAACCTCAAGTCACCCTAGTGGCAACGTCACCAAAACGTCAGCAGAAGTCACAAGACGAGCAGTGGCAATCACATGATGCGGATCACGATCAGAAAAAGATGACGAAACCAAAGGTGAAAACCCGAGCACCGATAATCACCTGAAAGTTCTGGAAATATTTGAAATCAGCCAATCACCAGGCGATTCAATAAGCAATAGCCAATTAGAACACCTGAAGTAAAGGGGTGTTCACAAGTCACAAGACGATTTACGGGTATAAATACAGCTCCATCTGGACTGAAAAGTCAGTCTATTCTCAAGACTCATTCCGCCTTAAGGTCCAGTGGGCCAAGGTTAAGTCGTTAAAAGGACTTATAACGATCAGGAAAAACTGGCTTGTCCGAGTTAATCTTTGTCAGACCAGATTGTAAATTTGGCTTGTCCGAGTTATCCCTGTCAGTTTAAACTACAGAAAGTGGCTTGTCCGAACGAAGTTCTGTCAGACTATTTTATGAAATTCAGATCATGAGAATGAAGTTTTGCCAGTTTGTTTTGTGAGGACCAGATCGTAAAGGAATGAAGTTCTGTTAATTTAAATTACAAATACTGTATTTTACTAGTGTAGCTTTATCATGCAAGTTGCTTAGGCCTAAATCGTGTTTATTACTGAATTTTATTTGCTTTGTTAAGTTGCTGTGCAAGTTTGAATTCAGTGAATTGATTTACTTTGTCGATTAAACTAACTCCTGCCTGAAAACAGCAACTTTCGAAATTCTGATTAATGATAAATTTCCGCCCGAATTCAACCACATCTACCGTGAAAATCGAGGCGCAAGTTAACAGCAGTGAAACGTGAGTGAAACAAAATCAGTCTAGCGACCTCACATCAAATGTGTAGATGTATCCTTAAGCGCAGCCATAATAATGTCTTACCTTTTGTGGAGTGATTTACGTAACAATATACATACTTGAATAATGGAGTAAGTTTTACTAGCAAGGGTCATTAAGACATAAAAGTTTGAGTCTTCTTTTTGTAAGTAAATCACTTGAATAGGGGAACCAATTCGAAAGGATTGTAGATCCCCTTATCGTGAATACTAAAGAACAGAATTAATGTATGAAAATTATGTCAGCGTTGTAACATGTCGAGAAGTGCTCGAATATCAGGAAACATTCTACTTTGGTGAGTATCATTTGATTTTATTTGAATTTATATGTCATGAAAAATAAAAGCTATAAAACTAAGAGTTGTTTATTTCACTAGTGTGTATTTTCTGGTGTGAATCGTTTAGAAGTAATTAGTAATCGGGCAGTTAATTGCGCCTGTCAACCAGACTTAGTTTCTGCGAGGACGGACCTAGATTCAGTAATGAGAACCCATGCATAAAAGATAATTACTGGATCTGAATCACATCATATGTCACCCTATAGGGGTCGCAACATGTGTTACACTCGCTAAAGATGCTAAAATTTAACTTATGCTAACAATTAGTCAAAAACGCTTCTTCGTTTCATTAGATGAGCTGGCCTTGTTTATGGAACCTGATATAAACTAGTCAATGATCGCATGGGCGTCCGCAGGGCAGGGGAGGCAAAACGGGTATTTGCCCCTCGCCTGGAAATTGGGATTTAGAGTTAAATATTTCTGGAAAAGTCGGCATCTTAATACCGATTAATTGATTTGATTCTTGCAATGACAGTTTTTTTGCCGGTATGAAACTCACACTGCACAAGAGTCAGGTTCACAGTTATAGTGTCATGCAGTGATGAGCTTGAAGTTCACTCATGTCCCCTCCTTTGCCTGCAGAGGTGGGTTACGAAAGTTGCGAGTGGATTGTTCTACAGTTCATTTTTATTGCGTAACAATAACATGGCAGCAAATCTGCAAAGGTTCACTTTATATTTCGGTGGCAGGCGTTTTGTTGCATTAGACTGTTGAACGCGCACATCTTGGCAGGTAACGCAACGAGGAGTGACATGCTGATAGCGGTAAGCCACGTACATTTATACTTTGTGAAAAGAAGCATGAGTGAGTCCATAGCAATGCTTCCATAAGTTTAAAAATCCATTATTAGTGGGAGTGTGACCAATGTGCCTGAGTGTCAACTGTCAAACTGCACTTATGCAGGCTTTTTTTCATATAAAATTACGTCGCTTGTTACAGTAGAATACATCTATGCACGCTTGTGGGAATACGTCTTGATCATTAAGGTTCAGTTCTGACATCTGAGTGAATACTGAGTGCAAAGCTATATTTGCTGTGGCGAGTTTTCATAATTCATCTGGTCAATTTTGCAAAACCTGCGTGGTGTTC
>Ga0210059_1017849_pt1 | contig 10062 bp, 7 predicted proteins | sample Ectturendosymbi2_FD_188042 | JGI IMG/M metagenome (GOLD analysis project Ga0210059, IMG submission 188042) | Ecteinascidia turbinata endosymbiont from Florida, USA - Sample 2 (SPAdes) (version 2) | ecosystem: Host-associated > Tunicates > Ascidians > Unclassified | place: Key West, Florida...
GCCTCTCCATTCCAACGATATGATGGCTGCATTGGATGACTCATCCTCATTCTACAACCGCTGCAAACATTTGTAGAGCTTGCCAGATGCGAAAGGGTTATAACAACCCGGGCAGAGTTTCATTTTAACTGGGTTTATACTTTCTCTACCACGCCCAGATCCTTGCGGATCTGAGCACCTGCTCCACCGATAGAGACCGGTTGCGACCCAGCACTCCCTGCGCAACTGTGTTGATCATCTGGCAGCTCTTTCCCACATAGGTTATCCGATTCGACGTAAATTTGACTTGCTGTGCACCTTAATCGACCAGTCAAGGGGCAACGACTCGATAACCTTACGGTTTTTTCGGTGCCCCGGCGTTTTTACAATTGCTATGGTTTCTTTCTCGTCTTTGAAATTCTTAACTTTCGACAAATAAACTCAACTCAGCCAATCCCTGCATTTTGAATCATGTAACCCACCTTCAGTTTTAACTTCTCCATCAGAATATGTATGAAGTTTACGCGTTGCTGGACGGAGTTCAACATTGGCCTAAGATCGAGCTGAAATTGCAAACTATCGCGTAGAAACGCTGCAATTCAGGCCAAAACAAAACGCATAACGAAGGGTAAACCTGGGGTGAGAGAGGCGGACAGTTGATTCGTAAAACCGATTTCTCCATCAAGCCATTGCCCGAGCGCACCAGGCTACTTGGGAAGTATAAAAATCGAATCAAGAAAAGAAGTTAAGTTAATCAGCAACTGCCTAGAACAGTCGTTCTTAAACTGGTTCTTAATTTACCCCTGGGGGTGAATTTCATCTTCCAAGGGGGTAAATTTACTGAACCATACACCAGGGTTTTTTAAGATGTTTTAGAATTGAAAATCGGGTCCTCAGAATCAGAGAAAATCGGGTCCCTACAAGTCAATGCCGGGTACCTGACAGTTTCCTTAAAAAAAGCTGCATAAAGTGCAGCAAATGTACATTTTTATATATCATTCTTAACTGTAAGCGTTTGTTAATTTCGTATTTTTAATAAATGACCACCGTGAGTGTGTTGGGAGTAAATCTGGTAATCTTGTTTGATAAAAAGGTAAGATATGTAAAAAACGTTATGAACCACTGGCCTAGAACAATGTTTTGCTAAATTCAGACATGCAGTGTCAGCAGCATTCACAAAACCCGTGGCAAGTCGGTTCTTGAAATGTTTGGAAATGCGGAAGAATTCATATCAACTACAAGCAGATGATGAATGTCGCAACGCCACAAATGCAATTTGATTCGACTTGAAGTTGCAAGGACATCCATTTGTGACGGCACTATAACATGCTGCACGCCATTTGCAAAGCTGTGACCTGTCCTGTGAGAAACACAACATAGTAACTGGCGAATCGGAAATCAATGCATTTTGCTAAAAATTATTTTGGCGAGCAAATGCACGTCTGCACATGAAACGAAGATCGATTTCGGAAAACCCCAATCCTAAGGTGGCCACCTCCTTAACAACCTCTTTGAGCGGGTAAAGTAATAAAATGCAGGTGCATATTAGAGTCGTGAGCAACCTTTCGACCCACAACTAAAATGACTTCCACGGGCGCGAAGAGCTTATAGTCAAAAGACAAAATGGTGCGGTAGGCCGCGCGGCCAAACACCAACCTTGTTCCTCAGCATCAGCACACCGACTTTATCGACCCGCTTCAGAGGAACGCAGGTGGTTTTGAGACTCTTCAGATAAAGCAACAAACCAGCGGGGAGGGAGACGACGTCACCGGGCTTGTTTCTCCGTTCGTCGCAAAACATGGAATAGATCGCGACCTGCGTCGGTACGAAAGATTTCGACGTTTAGAAAATTTGAAAATAAACAAATTCGAATATAGCATGCTTAGGCCCGCAAGCTTCCCGAGAATTAACCTAATTACCATTGATGCGATCAGTGACCAGCTTGTCAACACTGCACGGTGGCGTTTTGTCTGAAATCTTATGAGACAGAAATTAAGCAGTACAGGTTCTGCCAAGGCACTTCGCTCACTGACTGAAGTAAAAAGCGAATCAACTCAACGAAACCTGGATGTGATGTTCCATGGAGTTGCTGTCTTTGCCAGTCTTGATTTCAAGCGGGAGCACGGAGCGACTTTGACTGCTCGTCGCTTTCTCTTTTATTAAAAAACTGCCGGTGACGTCGATTTTTCCCTTCAAGCCGTACCTTGGAGACCACACGTTCTCTTCAATGTCTTCAACCTGCAAATCAGACGACATTATACCACATAACAAGAATCACATGGCTCGGCAACTTGGAAAAGCAACACTTCTACCACAAGCATCAACACGTGAGTGGTGGTCAGTGTTCCCTCACAGAAAATTCTACACTGAGCAAATGTTTGTTTTGTGGCGCACTCAGCGCATGCGATTGCGCAACCATGCAGACACACAAACAGTGAAGCGTTTCCAGCGTTAAAACGCTATGCGACATATCTTTGCCGTATTAAAGTTTAGAATGTTGGAAGTGCGCGCGAATGAAACAGCACTGCGCAAATTGTCTGATGGTACTGCGCAGTTGCATACCATAGACGGGACACTGGTGGTGGCTATTATTGCTGGTTTAGATGTTTTCTGGCCGATATTCTTAGTTTACCTTCGACAATTCCACGCTTGCTTTAAATCTGTGCGTCGATCTTCTATCGGAATTAGAGGATTCCCAAACGCCCGTCGGCAACATCATGTCGAGCTGGCCCGGGGAATCCCCTGATCCAGATCTCGGTATGTGCTCCTCTCTCCAAGCCATTATATTGGGGAGGTACGGAGTCACTTCCGTGAGAACCGCATCTTTTGTTGTGTTCAAGCACAGCCTGTTCAGAGGTAAAGCGTAACAATGTACTTCTCGTTTGTAGGAGCGAAGCGCCATGCCCAGAATCGAGTCCTTCACGCCAGGCCCAGAATCGAGTCCTTGACGCCAAACAAACTATTAGCCATTCCCCAACGCGAATCGTTCTTCGTTATTTTCAGCTTCGAATATACCAAGCACAACACATCAGCTACTAAACCACCAAAAGACTCTTGGTGCTAGCAGGGCCTACGAGAGGGGGCATACAACAGGTGCATCGTAACCGGGCCCGGGAGGATACAAGCACGCCAAGTTTTTCTGTAATCAAGCCCAAAATGGATGATCGGTTTCTCCAACCGCAGCACTGGTGAGTATAACCAGTGTTCCCTCTAAGATCTTGACAAATGGGAATTAAATTGCCCATATGGTAAATTTAATAAAACTTTGCCCAGGCGTTTAGCTGAGGGCTCCAAAAGGTAGAGAGCCCAGTATCAATCATCGTACCCCTTGGCAAAATTTCTCTCAGACGCCCTGGGTACCCGGCGCGTTCCCTTGATTGCTGTGCTACCAGATTGGTTTCTACGTGCCAGTTGATCATAGCTTCCGATGCCGGTGCTGCAAACGAACGACCCTAACCACGGCAACTTTCTAATCAGTTTTTCCGCAAAGAATTCGAAGCTCCGCAGCAAAACCGAGCGACAATCGCATGCAGCATCTTTTCCAACAGCTCAAAAAGAAGTGGCTCGCCAGTCTGATTGTGCGGAACGGCTAAAAGTGTGAGCAAAATTCGAATTACGTTTTGAGGGGATTGTTCTACACAACTCCTTACAACGTGCGAATTGACTACGGGTTAATGACAGTACTTTTTTTCAAACAACTGCAGCTTTCGCAAAAAACATAAAATTGTTCGTTGTATTATTTAGTGCCACGAATAATAAAATCTGCTGCCTTAATTCAACCCGAATCACGAGAGACGTTCGTTTAATACGTCACAGCGTGATATGGGATCGTTCGCCGCACGTTAACTGCAGCACCATTTAGCTTCGAGTCGGTCTTCTGAAACTGCGCAGGAAGTGCATGAAACTTGCTGCATAAAAACAATCTATAAATTTCTTCCACTTGCTAACATTACAGCACAAAAGTCGCATGTGGTTTATTTCGAAGTCATTCCAAACCTGAAGCACTGGTTGGCACTTACAAGTCAGCAAGAAGCGCTTGGCCAGACACCATTCGGCGAGCCATGTCTGCAATGCCATCGGTGGTGAGATCGTCGTCCATTCGCAAAGTTTTTTGAAATATCGAATGCACCAGTGTTCCAACCAGCATGACTGTGCTTATCTTCTCCGTACCGTCAGCAGCTTCCGTGTTCTGAAAAGTTGCTGACTAATCTTTCCTGTTTTTTCTTGCGAGCAACTGTAATTCGAGATCATGAGGGCTTTCTACTTGGCGATCAATGGCATGAAACAGCGTTTTTTGTTGTTTCGGTATTAATATTTTGGCGACGCAGCACTTGACGGTAGGCTGCAGTTTGCCTTGCTAAAGCCGCTGAAGTAAATACTTTTGCCCAAGGAACAGAACGGCGAGTCACTCAGTGGTCGCGGATCGATCACTGAACCTTCAAATTGAGAGGCAAACCCTGTACGACTAAGCTATCGCCGCCAAACAGCGTCTGCATAATAACAGCAGTCGAAACGTCAGGTTCGCCAACTGTAGTAGGTATGCAAAATACTGTAACATCAATATGGATCCTAGAGCATTCTGACAAAAATACCGGCCGTAGAAAGTGAAGATGAATGACACAGATGTTTTCACTGAGACATTTCGACCATTTGTCCGAAATAGCTTAAGAGCGTCTGTCATTTTTTCGTTTTCAGATATTTTTATAACTGGGAAAAGGCATTATGACCGACTCGACTTAATTTTTTCGGTCATTTTAAAAAGTCGGTCATTGACCGACAAATGACGAAAAACACAGTGTTTCAAAGCACACAGGTTGACTATTTGCACACGTCAGTTTTCGCCTTCTTTCAGTGAAAATATTGGTTTTATACTGTCAGTGGCTACTTTCAGAATGCTTCGAAGGCATAGCGCCGATTTAGGGCTCCTGCGCTTATGGATGCGAAGTGTGGGATGCAGCTTTTCCACAGCTTTCTGTATATTAAAGAATAACTGCGACTTGTTATTTAATCAGCACCCCAGAGTTAAGAATGCTGGAAAGTGACGTAGAGGTTCGAAGTGTTCATCAATCTCGTGACCAGGCGTGATTTTGCCGGTGGTGACTGTTTAGTACATTCCGATTGATAAATGAGGCTGATCCTAAAGTGATTTAATCTTTGCAGTTGGAAGCTGCGGTATAGCTTGGATTGCAGAATCTCAAATAAAAATGAATTCACCAACTGATGCAAGCATGCCACCCAAAGCAAATGTGTAGGCATTACAAAACAACGCGAAACACACGATCAATTTCAACATCTTGAACACAGTACGTTGATGCTGTCACTGCATTCATCAGGCAGTCTGTGAAAAACACACGCATATAATCAGCTGCGGTGGTCACACACCGCCCAGCCAATGTTTGAGCAATGCATGCGCTGGGTCATGAGCGAACGGCCAAAATAATGCGACTGCCAGACGAGGGTTGGGCGACCGAACTAAAAGCAGACAAACTGTTTCGTGAAAGCCTGTAATGCAGTGGTCCTTACCTTTTCTCTACCACGCCTCCCTTAAGTAATTGTCCTTTGTTTAAAGCCCTCCTGAATTTAAATAAGCAAATTTGGACGGAACCTTTTCCCGTTCAAAAACTTTCCGTGTTGTGTAGTACGCGAGGTCTCGCGCCCCCTAGAAATTTATTGACACCCTCCTGGGGAGGCGTGCCCCCCCCCGAGGTTGAGAACCACTGCTACAATGCATTAAATCAACTAACGAAAGCATACTTCCTGTATATGCGCAAATACATAGATAGACTCGAAACAACCAAAAATATCCCAAACCTTGAACCTTTCATTCAACACTGCTTTGCGCAAGCATCCAAGAGCGTTGGACACAGTGGTGCTGCTCACAAGCAGGTCAGGGTGATGCACGATTAGGTTTTGCTTGGAGTCAATCACAACCGCCTCAGCGATGGCGTCGTCGCTGGCCGTTTCAGCAGCGTCGTCACGCAATCTGTTCAACTTGTCGCCGACCTCTACGTTCAGTTCTGCCCTGCGGCGTTTAATAACACCAGTTGACTGTGGCAGCTGAAAATACTTTAATGCTTTTGGCGTTTCACAAAAATTCGATCCACGTTTCGCCAGAACTGTCAGCGCGAGACTCGCATCTGAGCACAAAGGTTGATGAAGTTTCGAGCCGATGAATAAATCTTAACAAATTGTTTGATAAAAAATAAATAAAATTATAAAAAATGTTGAATGAACTACTTGACAAATCAGATGGTCGCAAAGGTAACAGATACGCAATCTGGCATGTGAGAGTAAAGGACTACATAATAAAAAAGAAAAGAAAAACGAAAACAACAGTAGCACTCTCTCCAGCACCATTCATCACACAGCCGAATGTCTTGTTTGCTTTGAGTCCATTCGTTTTCAACTAACAGAGTCTTCACTTTACAACCACGTTCATCGATTGTGTCCTTCTTGCCAACAACCTTGTTTTGGTGAAGAAACAGCGGATTTTTCACTCTAAATATTGCAAAATATATTTTCAGCAGCTGCCAAAACTCCACCGCAACAACGAAACTTTTGACATCAAAACGGTAAATACGAAAACAAGCCGGATTGAAATGTTGTACTTGTAAGACTAACCGATGTCTCTTTCTACAATAATTTGGTGCTTTTTATTGTTTTCAATAGAGTGTTTGAGGTAGTTACAGGACAACCTTCTCAGCGTAGCCAACTGTTGGTATGTTGCGTATGTGTGACATTGCACGTGGACATAAGTCTTAACACTAGTGATAATCGCACTAATGACGCAAAAGTTACCAACCAACATCGAAAAGCATCTTAGCAAGGCGTAAACAGCATACAATCTGGGCATACGAAAAGTAGAGTAGACAACAATTAGCCTAAAATTGAACAGCTCGTTTTGCAAGCCAAACATGAACACTGGAATTTGCAATCATTGGAATTTACGATCCGTAAACGATTTTGGTGTACAATAAAATATTTCATACCCAGATGAAACTCTTTTTCGCACAGGCTGCAAATTCTCGTGGAGGTTTTGGTGCCTGCTGTCGGCTGACGTGACCCCATTGGGGTCGCATTCAGTTTCAGCAGAATGGATGTCCGCTTCAAAAATGACCAGATCTTTCTTAGTGCCGTTGCTGCACTGGATTGATTCGTGTTGGCCAGCTAAAGCAGGTGATGCCACAAAAATTTGATCTGCTGCTTTGCAATCACTTTCTTTAAAATTTGACAGGCGACCTTTTCCTTTAGCGCCATCAACAAGAATTCTGTCAGATGTATCAGTACAACCCTTTGCTTTTCTATTATCAGCAGGAGAACCTGGTGTTGCATTTTCATTTTTTAATTTAGAACAGTCAGGCGCACTTTTTTGTCCAGACACAGAGTTGTCTTTAGCACATTCTGATGCATCATTTGTCACCTCTGATGATACAGAATCAGAAGAATTTGATATCAGTGATTCCGATTCAACCAGGTTGATGACCTCCACATCATTCCCTGTCTCACAAATATCAGTTTTTTGCTTTGATTTCTTTGGACAGTGAAAACTTTTCAAGCTGTCTTTTTCTGGAAACCTTTTGGACCTATGGAAGTAAACAGAGAAACAATGAAAGGTCATTTATCCATATTTTGAAAAGTGATAAGTTTGCTTTCGTTCCTTTTACTTAAGGGTTTTCAGAGGTACGTAAGTTCAAAGATTTGCAGTATCTAGTTATACTAATGGCAAACCGCTAAGGTTTTTAAACAATTTTGAATCACATAATTCTGCAACAAAGCAACATGACTGTAACGTTTGCTGAATTCCCTATGTGTTTCTTCAGCTTTGCCACTAACGACATCCCTGCTTGATTATTTTATGCCTTTGATTGGTTGTTGACACAACCCTTGCATTTCGTTCTGCATTCCTTTGCGACTAACGTCAATCATTTAAGGTGGTGTCGCAAGTTTTGTGGATTATTCTTTTTTCCGCTTTGCAGCTGGGCTGTACGTATCTCGAATAAGTCGAGAGTTGTGTGTCATTTATTGCGCATTTAGATGGGGCAAGGTCTTTTTTCTGCATTTACAGCAGCATAACGCTGCATCATGCATTGGCATCACTCTCATGCATTGGCATCACTCTCATGCATTGGCATCACTCTCATGCATTGGTCAATCACTCTCATGCATTGGTCATCTTTCACGTGTACTGTGACTCAAACAAAGCTTACAAAGGGTGCATTAACTAATTTGTTAAGTTGTCTTGCTGTGGAACTGGTGTCAGAATTCTACAATGACTATTTTGGTTTGTGATACAGTATGTCATTTGCAGCTTAACACACTGCCAGTTTTTGAAGTTGTTATCATTTTAAGCATAAAGCTGAAGCCCTGATAAACAAAAATCAAAATCACAATTTAAGAAATCATGCACAGTTCTGGGACTTGAAAAAAAAATATTGAAAGTTTGTTCAACTATTTAAGATGCAATAAAAGTTTGTTCAACTATTTCGAAGACGCGGGAATTTCTCCAGCCCAGTCAGCGCTACAGACCCGGTAAAGGCTCAAAAGACGCGGCAAGTCTTCCAGACTGCACTCGAAAAAAATTTTTTTGCTTGGGGTGCGGATTTTTTGTGAGTGACGTCATAAGTGGAGGACTTTTAGGCCACCTTGGCCCACTTTATCTGGCCCTAGGCACCAACCGTTAGATGGTAGTATTTCGCCGAAGTTTTTATTGGAAACTAGGCTACAATCCAAGTCTTTTGATACTTTGGATTACTTGCTAGGATTTCGGGTTCAAAAGTTATGATCTAAAGCAGTGGTTCCCAACCGGGGTGCCATTTACAGTGCCCAGGGGTGCCGCGGCCTAACACGTTTTTTTACCATATCATTAAAAATACATTTTCAAACTGTCATCAAACCTCAAAGCAAATTGCTATGGGTGCCGTAAATTATTATTCTTTTCTGTAGGGTGCCGCAAGCCTAAAAAGGTTGGGAAACACTGATTTAGCTTATATGAAACCGTAGCGAAAAAATTTGATGTTGTTTGATGTTGAAGAAGGCAACAATTTGATATTAACGGGACTGACCCCAGTGGCAACATTGATTGACACGAAAAAGCAGTCAGCAACCACTAACTTTAGCACGCAAATAGTAACGTTGTCATGACATTTGTTCAGGACCAGATTTAACTGATGCGAGGCCCTAGGCTAATCAACTTTTGAGGACCCCTCTCCCATTGTTGCGAGGAAAAAATGGAAAGCGAAAAATCAATTTGCGAAAATCCGAAAATGACGCTCTGAAAGTTGCCTACAGTCAGTGAAAAATTCTAAATCATTACTGGAGTGCCCACGATCACTGCGTTTGTTGCTGCCTTCGACGCAAAAGCGTTCAATGACACGGAACTGTTGAAATCCTACTTGGCTGGCGAGAACAGGATTATTAACTGCCACAGGCAAACCAACCGAAATCGCCGTAATTAAAATATTTGACAAAACACATGGCCTACGTTTTTTATAAGAATCACATCGGTTTTTTCTTATCTGTATGTAAAAAAACAAACAAACACACTGCACCTGTGACCTATATAGTATGCATGGCGGCATAAAGACTTTAGCACAATGTGAGGACCACGTTGCAACTCGCTTACCACGGTTGTAAAGATCTCATACACACGAGCAAAACACTTCAAGTAAAATGCACCCAAATAGTTGCAACTGTTAGGTTCACGATTCGCGCGTTTCTTACTTTTTCAAACTGGTAAGAATCGAACGCAACTAAACTGTCGCGTGGAAAGATGTGAGGTTTGAAAAACAGAACCGTCGCCAGAAAGTCTTAAATATGGGATTTAAATTTGCGCAAGGGGACTTGACATTCTGAAAATTTGATAAAATCTTTGCTGATTTATAGTGTTTCATCTATAAATTTCGAAGGGCTGAGCTCACCAATGCCCACCGTAGCGACTGGACTGGTTTAAATTTCGTTTATGCTGTCATTATTGAAATACGTATGAAGAAATAGAAAGCTACAGTCATCGAATCAAGTAAGGCTGAACACAACACAGTAAACAGTTAAAAAGTTTTTGTCCTGCCTTCTTCATAACAAAATTAT
>Ga0210059_1017850_pt1 | contig 10061 bp, 5 predicted proteins | sample Ectturendosymbi2_FD_188042 | JGI IMG/M metagenome (GOLD analysis project Ga0210059, IMG submission 188042) | Ecteinascidia turbinata endosymbiont from Florida, USA - Sample 2 (SPAdes) (version 2) | ecosystem: Host-associated > Tunicates > Ascidians > Unclassified | place: Key West, Florida...
TTCTGGGTTATTTTCGGAACAATACTGCACGAAATTGCTCGTTAAGGCAATGTGACTTACTAAATGGCTCTGTGATGTAACAGTTGCCATACGCAACAGTGTCGGACCCTGTCTACAAGCCTTTCCTTTATCAGGCCCTGTCTACATGCCTTTCCTCTTCTGTAGTTGCCGGTCTCACGTGTTGTAATGGTTGCATTTCGTGATGTCCTGTCCCAGGCACAGCGCATTTAGTGCAATGGTGGAAAGCCAGGTTTTTATTTCAAGGTCTGGGTTTTTCGTGCCTTTTTAAGTTTTTCTTCTTAAAATCTGGGATTTTTAAGATTTAACTGCGTAGCGTGATTTAGGTTATGGTATGAAGTTTAACCTATTGTCTCCGTCTTTCCTTATCTTGTTTTATGAACCCATTTCAAGTGTCTTAGTGTTCAACGTAACTGATGAACAAGCAACTGATAGCCTACCGTATAAACTAAAAATTAGCAAGGTGCAGTAAGTTCAGCTTCAAGTGACAGTTGTGGCGGCAGGTAGATGGCGCCACATGTAAATGAATGGTCACCGCTAGATGGTGCCCATGAGTAATAAGTCACTGTGATAGTCACCACAAGGGAATTATCGTAGTTCACTTATCCCTATATAATGATAGTGCAACCTAGTAGCAGTAGAGTGAATTCGTCGAGGGAGCTCTATTGCTGCTGGTTGCTTTCCTGTTAGTTAATGCCCCAAATTGCCATCTTTTGCTTCTGCTTGCCTCTGTAGTTCAAGGCGATGCAGTCAACTGCAACACAGTGATGCTAATGAATCAAGCCCGAAGAAAAAGATTAATTACACATCCAGAAACTTGAGGTAGGCTTAGGCTAGAGTGGTTGAAAGATTCAGATGTCAAAGATTTGCCACAGCAGGACAATAGGAATGAAGATTATATTCAGGGTTCATTCTAATTTCTGCTAGTAGATAACCCTTAAAAATGTAAACAACTTACTAAGATTATGTGACAGCGACATAAAGATTCAGAGAGACAGAAAAGTTTATTAATACATTGGCAACTGCTGCATGTTTTCAAGCTATGTGTGTTTAATAACGGCTAATTCTTGGCCTTTCGTGTGATTAGGTCTGGCTTTTTCAGTTTTTTTTGTGACTAAGTTTGTTTTGTTCTCTTTTCTTGTGGCTAGATCTGGCTTTTTTGTGGCTAAATCTAGCTTTTTTGGCTTTTTTCATGACTAGATCTGGCTTTTTTGGTGAAAACAGGTTTGAAACTCTGATCGGACATTAGCGAACTGCGCAGTTGTGCTAAGCGTTTCGGGGCCTCGCGTTCATTTATTTATCGGGCCCTGTCTACATGCCTAGTTGTATACATCCAGTAGTCAGACTTCGACTTGATCACCGTATTTTGTGTAGTGATTGTTGTGAAAAAATGTACTATGTCTAGCCCAGGTAGCCTTCTCTTATTTTGCACTGCATAGCAGCAAGATACTTTCAGTGCTTACGACCAAAGTTACACATTTGCGCAGTCTGCCAGATGGAGTTAATTGTGGAGTTGATTGTGCAGTTAGAAGAGTCTATTTAGCAATCATTGCTAAGTTGTCCCAAAATAGAGTAGTGCAGTTAGTGCATTATGGATGTTGACCTTTGCGTCCGCGTAGGCGTTAGTCTGTATTTGTTGACAATTAGAGGCGATTTGAGATAAAAAATGTTATTAGGCTACACATGTGCCATGCACCAGGAGATTGACAAGTGCAGACCACAGCAAGGTTTATGCATGCGTATTTCGGCCAGTAAAAAGCCTTTGCAAGATTTATTTCAATTAAATGACAATTATTAAGACCCAATTCCTCGTTCAAAAAGTTTTAATTGGCAACTACAAGCCTATTATAGGTATTTACGAGAAAATATTTATAATTAATTTGCGCAATATGCAAATGCTGTTCATTGCTGTGAATTAAATACAAGTTTACAGAATGTCTAGCCCTCTGCACAAACATGAAACCACTAACAGAAGACTTTCTGGCGATGGTTCAGCCAAGGCTCGCAGACACGGGGGGCTATTTGGGGCAGTTCGCCCCAAACTATTTTTTGTGCCCCCCCAAATTTTGTTGTGCTCAGAAATATATGCTTTAAACATATGATAAAAACAAGTCTTTCCCCCCTAAACATGTACTTTGCCCCAAAAAACTTAAAACTTGGCTACGGGCCTGGTTCTGCCAAAAGAGTGTCTGCGATTAGAAAATTTTGTTTTGAAGGCCATTCGGCCTCGAGATGTAGCATCACGTCGAAATCATTTTTTTATAAATCACCTTAAGGACCCCTGTAAGAATTTGGGGGGGCAGAGTTGGGCTGATACGGCATTGCGTGAACCTCATCACACAAAGTGATAATAAAAGACGTCTCACCTTGAAAAGAGGGCTGTCACCGTTTCGCCAGTGCAAAGGTGACTAACAGTAGTGATATGTACTGTAGGCCTACTAAAGCGTTCCTGAGTGAATACTGCATACAGACAAAGGCATTACTTTCGCTGTTTAAGTGAACAGGTAGCTTAGCCTTCACACTGCCCTCAATACCTCAAGTATTTAACTAGCCTACCTACAACTTGCCCAATTTTATCATTGTGTTTGGTCCAGAGGTGTTCAGACTCAAGTTTTTTCGAGTCCGACTCCAGCCCTCAGCCAAGAGGTAGGAATCCTGATCCGAATCCTATTTGCAACACAACTATGAAATCCGAATCCTGAAAAAATCCTGTTAACATATTTGTCTCATCAATGTGCAACTATTAAAAATTTTTGTTTCTAAAAGGTAGTGGCTACAGGTCCGTCAGTGGACATTCATATTTGAAAAGTTGTTCATCCGTCATCTGTAATGTGACTGTAAATCACGTTGAGTGTGTAGTAGAGTGCACTAGGTTTGGTATAAATGTACTAAACCCTAAATCTAACCACTAAACCTAAACTGTGAATCTGAACACAAAAGTTTGGAAACATTTGAAGAAAGTAAAAAAGTGGTCCCTTGACATAAGTGCAACCATTAGACTGCTATCAAAATGAAAGGCGCCAAGGTGAGAGTCGAACCGAAAACCATTCATACAGCAGACGTAGACACATTCGCTACACTGCCACAACGGTGCTGTTAAAGAGACAAAGTCAGCATTTTAATTTATTCTCACCACATCACTCTGAGCGGACGTATAGCCACTTACTTTCTTAAAGGCAAAGAGGTTACCAAACACAGACTGAGAAAAATGAAACCACACATAACCAAAAATGGCACTAAAAGGCAGATCCAGAAAATGCAGTCAACCAAGTTGATGTAACGAAAGATGACGCTGAAAGCAGTATCACCTGTTAAACTTCTAATCACAAAACAACTTAAGCTTGCTAGATTCTGACTCACTACATCCACTAACAGGAACTGGAGATTAAGCTCTAACCAATAAGCACTAACTGATATTGACGCACACTGAAATAGATATTACAGCAACATCACATCACTGACCTCGACAACTCACAATTTACAGATATGATCTGACATCACGTTGTATTGAGCCTGATAGTGGACTGATGGGATGTTATGGTGGTTGGACCTACCATACGTTCCGGTTTGGCCGGGACTGTCCCGGTTTAAACGTCTGTCCCGGTGTCCTGCCCCGGTTAGCAAAATGTCCCGGAATTTCACTTCAGTGAAATTTTCAAAATGATCTCAAGCCTGATGATGCATTGTTACGAAATAATTCCTCGCAATGGCTATTTGTAAAATTAGGGGCTTATTGTTGCGTCAATAAGACAAAATTTAATCAAGTGCAATAGTTTATAAGTGTTCTCAGACAATCTTAAAGCAAATAAAGTATAGAATTTGCCAGGTTCAGGCCTTCGGCCGCTCGTCAGGTAATTTCATTCATGGTTTGAATTTGTCCCGGTTTAAGTCTAAGAAATTATGGTAAGTCTAATGGTGGTGGACTGGTGTCCTGCAGCAGAGATTAATGGATGTAGGTTTTTCAAATCCAAATCCAATCCGGTATTTCATTTTAAAATCCATATCCAAATCCGAAAATAGACCATTTAAAAATCCAAATCTTGTTTAAATCCGATATCCTTTTACATCTATATTAGTCTACATGTAATCCAATTCAATATACTTCGTGAAAAAAATTTGCATCATTATTCAAATTAACCCTTTCAGTCATGCGTGCGCAACTTTTCTTGCAGAGCTTTGCAATCCTATAACTTGCCAGGCGATTGAGCTAGAGAGCTGTTCAAACCCTCTACGGATTCAGCAAGTCTTGTAGTCAAAATCGAAAAAAACATTTTTCGTTTTGGGTTTGAGCTCTTCTGGGGGGAACGTCACAAGTAGGGGCGTTTCAGCGTTATTTTGGCCATCTTTGCCTGGCCCTGGGCGCTGTCCCAATGGACCATTTTTGAACTCAAAGTTTAGTTAAAAATTAGGTCAAGATCCGTGTCCATAGAGCCTTTGATTGACTTTGTAGCATATCGGGAGCGAAAATTATGGCTCATAAACCAAAAATGACCAAAATTTTGCTCCCTCAAAAGTCACTCTTGGGGGCATTTCACCGCAGGCAATAACTCGCCTTCAGATTGAGCTAGAGAGCTGTTCAAACCCTCTAAAGACTCGTGAAAGTATGTAGTTTGCAATAAAAAAAACGTTTCAGTTTAGGATGACTTTTTCTTAATGCTTGTATAATGATAGGTTGTTTATGTCATTTTTTGCTGACGTCAGCATTTTTGCCCGACCTCCCTTTAAAACCCGCAGGAGCCATTCAAATGACATAATTTTTTTTTAGTTTAGCAGTTTTTTGGTTACTATTTGGGACTTTGAAGGGTCCGAATAGGTTTTTAGCGTTCCTGGTTCCAAGATTAGGGCCAAAAAAACTTAAAATTAATTTGGGAAATTCCCCAAAAGTATTGACAAAAGCCCCTTGCCAATTAGCTGTTTTTTGGCCAAACTTTTGAACCAGAAACGCTAGAAACTCAATCAAGGGCTCTAACAACGCGTATTCTGCCCTAGAATCCAAAAATACTGCGAGTCAAAATATTGGCGCGTGGGATCGGATGATAACGTCATATAATTAACCAAAAAACATGCCCCTGTCATGATCCCATTGACCCAAAACCTCCCAACCAAATTTTAAAATTTGTTTTTTATTCTAGACTACACAACGCCACTAGTCATTGCAGGGTTTGAACAGCTATAGCTCAATCTGCTGCTGAGTTATGGCTGGCCAAAGTTTGCCCGGAAAGGGCAAATTATGCCTTTTCTGAAAAGTTTTGAATAAGGCCAAAAACAGGGTTTTTGACACATTATTCTGGCTAGAGATATGCTAGCAAGTCAATCCAGGGATGTATAGGCGCGGATTTTGACCTAGTTTTCAACTAAACTTTGACCTAAAGGAGTGGATCAGTGGGTTGGGGCCCAGGGCCGGCCAAAATTTCCAAAACATGTCTTCTTTGTGACGTCACCTCCAGAAATTCCCCCACCGAAAACGAAAAACGTTTTTTTTCGATTTTGACCACAAGACTTGCTGAATCCGTGGATGATTTGGATAGCTCTCTAGCTCAATCGCCTGGCGAGTTATAGGATCGCAAAGGTCTGCAAGATTTGGGGCTTTCGCGGGACTGAAACGGTTAACTTATGCTATGCCTTTGTTTTACAACACCGTAATAGCTGACACTTCAAAGACTTCAACGTAAATCGCAAACAATTTTACCGGCAATGTATTGTTATGCACAGTTAGTCATATGAGTCAGTTTTAACCACTCAAATCTAGAATATCCTGCAAAAATTGCAACCATTATGACCAAAAATGGAACCAAGTTTTTGATGTACACGTGCAACACCTCTAAAAACAATTCCATGAAAAAGGCATGCAGTAAATGACATTTGAACTTTTCATATTTGCTAAGGCAACGTCTCTTCTCTTTGTTCATTTTTGGCATTTCAAAACTTTTATTCAATATCAATCTACATTAGGCCCTCATTACTGCATAGCCTGTCGGACTAACTAAAATTATATTAAAGCTTCACAGGCAAAAAGTGCACGCAAAGTTTTGGCACTAGGCTGCATAAATAAATAATGATCTGATAAGATGTGCTAAATGTAACTATGCAGTAGGTATTACTGTTCTGTTACGTGTAGCAATCATGAGTCCAGAAAACAGACCGGGTCAATGAAAACCACTCCAAATCGGTAACTATGATGGCACGATACGTCTGAACCTGTGTTGCCGGTCTTTTGTTACGGAAAAGCACTAGCTCTCAAGATGAAAAGAAATAGATTCACATAAAACAAGAAAACACTAGATCACATATATGTGACAGATTTGTCAGATTAGAAGAAAATTGGTGTTGGCCTTAGGAGCAGGCGGGTGTTTCGAACATTATATATTTATTAGTCTCAGACCAGACGGACCATAGAACATACGCAAACAATTATTCTTTTATGCCTTACAATCTTTCGACGTGACTTGGTGAAGTGCAACACCTTCACACATGGTAAATTACCACATAAAGGAAAAGACCAACCACACATCCACGCCAGTGCTCTTGAGAAATTCCTTGGGGCCTGAAATGTGAAATTTAGGCAAATGGGTAAATGTCACCTATGTTTCATGACTGTCAGCATAACCACAACCCACAACCTTCAAGCAGCAACGCTTGTGTTTGTTTCTAGGCTGTACAGGTCACTGCAACTTTTCACAGATCACCACAGTCACTTCGACTCATAGCGGTTTAACTCAAAACAAATATAACTCAAAACAGATATGCCTTTGTGTATTTTAAGATGTATTTGGTAGAATTTTTAGCAAATTATAATTGCACAAAATCAAAGTCTCAATCACAGTTACAATTCACAAAATTTGTAATTTAATTATATTCAGCTTACCCATAAAAAACACTAGACACCTATTAAAAACCACTAAAACACTAGATGAAATGCAAAAACGCTAGATAGAGTGGAAAAACACTAGGAGTGGCACCAGTGGCTTGGACATGGGAGCAGACTCTTATCGCTGCTAGTGCTCCTGGTCATCATGAAGGCTGAACATTTGAATTGAAGCAGCACGATGTGTGTTGTGCAATTCCTAATGACGTCATATTTTCACAGAACCTGAACCAAACTTTAACAAATTTACAAAGATCAATGACATTATAACACATAATGTCATTGCTCAGATAAAATATAGTAATTTCGAAACTGAAACAAACGCTAACAAAAAAGTACACAAAATTATTAAATCCAAGTTCAAATCCGGTTAGTCAGAAATTATGAAATCCAAATCCAATCCAAATCCATCAAAAAACAGCAAATCCGCAGGATTTATATACAAATCCAAATCCATGTTCATCTCTGCCCTGTGGTACACCACACGTCCAGTGTAACAGCGCCTTTTTTTATTTGCAATTGATGTGAACTACATTACATCCTTTAAATCTTTGCAAAAATTCTTTTTATGAATGTGTTGGTGTCAAATCCCCCAGTAATTGAAATTTGAAAATCCTGATCCGGTAACTTGAGTAAAACCGTAGTCCGGATCCGATCCCGTTTGTTCAAAATGTGCTGAATCCTGCCCGTGTCAAGCGAAATTTCTTACTTGCGAAATTTCTGACTTCGAATGCGCAGAGTAATGTTATACATATGAAATACCCTGAGAAAACTGATGATTAGGGCTTAGGGATTCGTGTTTAGATAAGTGTGTCGGTTTAGGGTTTGGGTGAAAAAAAGAAAATAATTGAAGTCTAAGACTATGTCCAAACATTTTCACTGGTTAAAATTATTCCTGTACTATAGCTTGTTGTGGGTACCTGACATCTATCCAAAATGTTTTAATTTCCACAACACACATCAAAAAATTTATTGCCAAACTTTATTTTTTCACTCTGAGAAGCAAAGCAACTAGCAAAAAATAACAGGTCAGAAATTTCGCAGAGGTCAAAGATTTCGCATGACACCGGACTCTCGTCCTGAAATCCGGATCCTGTTCGTCTCTGGTTTTATCTTAACCCTAGGAGTACCATACGGGTCAAATGACCCTTTTGCAATTTTCTTTTTAAATTTTAAGAGAAAGTTTTGCAGCTAGGAACCTCAATTGTTTTGACCTATTATTTTTGAGTCTTGAGCAAACAACTAAGCAGAGGTGGCTGGAGTCACTTTTTCAGACTCTGGCTCTACTCCTGTTCCAAAATTTTTGAATCCGGCGCCGGATCCGGGTGCTACAATCTTCAAATTTGAGAATCCGACTCCTGTTCAGAATCCGGATGCAATCATTGATCCAACCGAAATTTTCCCATGTTTTTACTTAAGAGATGACCACACAGACTCCTGCTACTGCCGAAATCGAAAGATGACTCTGGCTTCGGGTCCGTTTTTTTACAAATTTTTGACTCCGGATCCGGGTCCGAAAGAAAAAGGAAGAATCCTGCCGGAGTCGACTCCTGCACTCCGGCTGCGTCCGGCAGGATCCGGATTCAAGTTTTTTTAATACGAACCGGATCCAGCTGGATTTGTATTTTGTAATTTGCTGATGAAGAATGCTTTGTGAGACTGAGCTGTGCGTCAGGTGTGCATGGACTGGATTTCGGATTTTTTGGATCCGGACTCCGGCTGCGTCCAACAGGATCAGGAGTTTGGTTTTCCTTCGTGTAGCCGGATCCGGACTGTATTTGGATTTTGTACTAACTGAAAAAACGTTACTGGTTGTTTACTTTACTGATGTTCAACCGGATTCAAACAGGAATCGGATTCCTTGAATCTAGTTGGTACCGGATCCAGAGTGAATTCATGTTCAAAATTTGCAAAACAGGATTGAACCCGGACTCAAAAAAATCAAGAGTCGGCACACCTCTGCTGTGCCTGTTTTTGCTAATCACGTAATACCTGGTATAGTTACTATAGTTTCCAAGTCTTCCAGAGTGTTTCACGCAATGACAGAAAAGTAAACTACGCTGTTGCAATGCATGACTGATTTTACCATTGTTATTTTCATGGCTGAGTGATATGGCAGTGTAATGACATATTAAACTATCGTGTGCTGTTTTCTAATCTAGGCTACTCTTAAACAATCCCATGCATTTTGGATTGGCTGTTCTGTTGTGTTATATTTGTGATTTTCCAATAAAAGTTCATACGCCCTACGTATATGTATAAGATTCCTGCATTAGTTTCATTGGAATTACATTTTTAAGACATGTTTCTTAGGCTGCTTTTTCCAGGAAATGGTGAAAAGTTCATCCATGATGATGTAGGCAAGGCACTGTACAGTACTGTACTGTGTAACTGTAAGCGTAATATTGCATCGTACAGTAGCCTAAGTAGTAGCCTCAAGTATTGTATTGTTGCGATCGGAAATCCTGAGCGGCATATACGCAAAGCTTGGCACTGTGGCAGCAAGCAACATTATGAATTATAGTCTATCGCTATTGAATAGATATCACCTGACGAGATCACTCTCGTTGTCACCGTTAGCAAGCACAATCAACTGTTCACCAGGTTCACAAGTATTATTTATTAGAGGTCACTCACCAAGATCACTCCATCGGGATCACTCTATTATTGCTTGTAGTTGTTCGCACCACGCATATATATTTTTGTTCTTCGCGCACATCCTGTTCATGGTGAATCACACAATCAACGCAGCGCCACCGGAGAGGTTGCAACAGTATATGGCAGAACACAACTCTGTGCTGAAGCTGCTAAAGGATGGAAAGCTGTCAGAAAAGCCTTATGCTGGTGGGAAAAGTGACATTGACATTTGACAAGACTTTGTTTAGGCTACTCATTCACCAACGATGATTGTACATTGATTGTATGTCATTGCTTTGGGATATGTTATATTCTAAATTAACAAGTTCTTTGTTGATATAGACTATCATAATGAATAATACTCGTGACTAAACAGAGGGCCGGGCGGGCTGGAGGGCCGTGTTTCGAAATGGAGAACATGAATTTTCTGGCGAGCTGCACAGAAGGGCTGGCCAGCAAGCTGAACTACAGGTCGGGCCAGTGGGCTGCACAATAAGGCAGACTGGTAGGCTGCACAGTAAGCTGGGCTGCGGAAAAGGGC
>Ga0210059_1017851_pt1 | contig 10060 bp, 9 predicted proteins | sample Ectturendosymbi2_FD_188042 | JGI IMG/M metagenome (GOLD analysis project Ga0210059, IMG submission 188042) | Ecteinascidia turbinata endosymbiont from Florida, USA - Sample 2 (SPAdes) (version 2) | ecosystem: Host-associated > Tunicates > Ascidians > Unclassified | place: Key West, Florida...
GATGCTTTTTACAAATCTTCATTTTTCCTCAAATATTCAACACTCCTGTATGGAGACCAAATGCAGTTGTTGTCCGTGAATTGTTTCGGAGTTTGCGTCTCACCAGTATTGCTTTTGTGTAGTAAAAATATGTGGACACTGTGTACACACCAAGCATAAAAAAGTAAGAAGTGCTGTAGAAGTGTCTTGCTCCTCTCAAGGCTGGACACGTACTAACACCGGTTGTGTAATGCCCTACTGTATGGTTATCCATTTACTGTGCTTTTGCGAATGAAGATATAGCTGTGGAGAGGATAAGCTGCTTTGCTCCCAGTGTTGGTCATGTGCAAACACTGTTTCTGTAATGTGCGCTGATGTATAGCTAACCACTTTTTGTGCTCTTGTGTCTGTGATATGGACCATGAGTCTGCAATAAAATATTATTATTATAGTGTGAGGCTCTTCTAGATGGAAAGCAATATCTCAAACTGATAGAGAGTTGTTGCCTCATATTTAATGTTTGTTTCATTTATCAAATGTGTTTACACAAGTTTGTTAAATTAGTCACCAGCAGTGTTCCATGTAAGAAAATTTTTCATTGAGAAAATTTTTGTTTTACTATGCATGCAATTTCACAACCATGTAGACAGTGGACGCAAGACCAGTTAAACGTTTCGAAAGGGCTATGTGATGTGTATGCGATATCAAATTTTGAATGTTGCAAATGTGCAAGAATGAGATTTCACTGTGTGAATGCTCTGGTCGTTCTGCGCAGTTGCACACATAGAGGGAACACTGGTCACTAGGAAGTCTGCGCGATTTGATAACAACCATTATGACAGTGAACCTGAATCGCAAGTTAGGCTACTTAAGTTCCCAGAAGAAAATTAAAATTTTTCAAAAACACGTATTGTCATTTTCTCAATGTCAGAATGCGAACGACTGTTTTTCTCGAAGAAGCAATTGCAGACCACAAAGTGGAAGAATACTAAAATAAATTGTAAGACTACTAGAGGAATTTCAGGCCAATATTGACCATTTCCAAGAGTTAAAAACATGCTTAGAATTCCTGTTGTAAATCCATTAAATGTTAATGTATCGGTGATGGCTGTCTAGTTCGCTAGCCGTTTGTTAGAAACCTGTCTGCTGTAGAAATAAAACTGACCGAAATGCAAGAAAATCTGGCTCAAAAAAAACTTAAGTCAATGCCATTCTACACTTTATTTTTGGCGACAGGTTCCAGAAAGTAAATACCCAGAATTTAAAATACCAGTGTATAACTCATTTCTGTGTATAGCACAACATATTGCTGTGAATATTTTTTTCTGTTATGAAGTTTGTAAAATCAAACCATCGTGCAAACCTGAAAAATGAAGACTTGGGAGAATTAATTCGCACAGTTTTAGCAACGTACTGTCCAGATTTTCGTGGGCTAGAAAATCAAACAAAAACTTAATACTGACAATTACTGTACATCATTTAGTGAAAAAGTTGTATTCTTTATCGTATTTGTATTGACACTAAAAGCTGGTTTTGCAGCTTGATGGTGTTTTTGGTTTTCTGCAAACGACTCTTCCATTGAACATGTTTGCCCACCCCTGGTTTATACTATGTGTGAAGAAGCATTGCTGCCAACAGAGCGCTTTTTTTGCAACCAATGGTCCCTCTAAATGTGTGCAAATGTGCAGTACCACCAGTCCTTTGGTGCAGTGTGAAATATCATTCTCGCGCACTTGCAACATTCCAAAACATTGGAGAAGCACGAAAACAAGAAGCTATTTGAATTAAATGTGTAGTTTGTTTGTATTTTCATACGATTTTACACTTTTTTTCACCAGCAGTGTTCCCTGTTCTAAAATTTCACAAAGTTTGTAATTCATTTAGAACTCTGCTAACTCAGTCTTAAATATCCATGCTCACTAAAACAAACATTTGTTCAGTGTAAAGTTCTTACAAGGAAAACCATGTATGCAACTGTTGCCGTACTGCTGGACAGTTTTGTATACGTCCATTTGCACTGCCAACAGCCTGAAAAAGATAAGCAAAATGTCAACCTTGTGCCCCCCTGGAAAAATTTCTGCGGACGCCCATGGGTTGCATGGTTGGCATTTTTTAATGCCAAATTTCAGAAATGTCAAATTTCAGAAATTTGGCCTATTTAAAAGTGGTTTGCCATGTACGTCATAGTTGGTATGTTACTGGCCTTTTTTAGTGATGTTTGCCATGAAAAATGTTGTTTGGCATATTTTAAAGGCAGTGACTATAGTGTGAGCGTCTACAGAACCACTTGAGGATCTTTTTATTTGAAACCTTATTTGACCACCAATTTAAAACCCGCAAAGATGTATCCTAACCCCAGCCTAAACCTAAACTCCTGAACTTACCTAAACCCTAAACTTTAACCCTAAACCTTGACCTAAAGGCCAGACGTAAACCATAAACCTTAACTGTAAATTTGAAGGGAAAAGTTTGGAAACATTTGAAAAAAGTAAGGAAAAAGTGCTCCCATGAAATGAAACGTGCAACATTGCCAAAATAAAGGTTGCCGAGATGAGAGCAAACCTAAACCCTGAAAACTACATCTAAACAGTAAACCTAAACCCTAAAGCTAAACTGTAAACCTAAGCCATAAAACTAAAAAGTTGTAGAAACTTTTAAAAAAAGTGTCACACTAAAAGCGCTCCCATGTGGGAAAGCAAAAGAAGCAATGCTGAGCACCGAACTGACGAGCACTCACACAATAGCCGTAGACACATCCCCTCGACTACGTTTGGCGTGCTGCTACAGTGCTAGTGTCATGAATTTAGCATTATCTACAGAAAAGTAGATGCCGTACTGAAGTGAACAGGTTCGAAGGCAAAATATATCCAGCGTAGGTTTTGCTGCTCTCGGCAAAATAATCACTACCAAAATCCCTACCATAGTGTAGAGATCACCCACCAGCAGTGGCAAGGTAGCAACCACGGCTACACAAGGTCAACTGCTAGGTACCTTGCTATGGCTATGCAAGTCAATCTGAGCTGTTATGTTGTTGATAATGATCACATGACTAAGGGCATGATTAAACTTTAGTTACGATTAAAGCTTAGGATTCATGGTTTTGGTGCCCTCAAAGTTGGTTAATGTCGAAATGTAAACTTTGTAAACTATGGTTTGAAAAGCAATAGGCCTAAATTCAACTCATAAAAAACTGAGATAAGTGGGAATTGTTTGAGTGTAGTTTAATCAATCAAAGATTGCTGAATGACCTATGTAACGCTAAACCTAAAAGCCTTTTGAAACAAAAACCTTAAACCCTATGCCTGTAGCCCTATAAACCTAAAATTCTAACATATCACCATGAACTGAAAACCTTAGCATAGCTTATGCATCACTCACCGATACCACTCTATTCGTACATGTTCAGTTGTTCACCCTACTATTATTGTCTAAAGCAAATGAGAACATGTTTTCTGTTTGTGGTGAATAACCCTATCCATGCACTGAATCATGTGGTAGCCAGCTACCTAGATGCCAGAGGTAGCCACGGATCTGGAGTGCCAGAGTCAACTCCTGCAGGATCCTGCATTTTTCTTTCAGATCCACACCTGGAGTCAAAAATTTGTGAAAAAGTAGACCTGGATCCAGAGTCACTTTTCAATTTCAGCAGTAGCAGGAGTCTGCACGGTCATTTGTGAAGTAAAACCATTGGTTATTTTTGGTTGCCTTGCTTGTAGCAAGAGTCCAAACAGGAGTCGGATACTCAAATTTGAAAAATTTCCGGATCCATATTCAAAAATTTTGAAACAGGAGTGGAGTACGAGTAGGAGTCTGAAAAAGTGACTCTGGCCACCTCTACTAGACACTTCCTAAAATAACACATGTTAACTTTTTTTAAAGCATTGCTGTTTTTCGTATGTTGTTCTATGCATGGTATTGTTATCTGTGCATTTAGCTCTCATTATAATTAATTATCCATGCATGTTTTCTTGCTTAAAGACTTTGTCATTAGAAGTATTGTTGTATAATATGGTGATCAGTTTTAGGCTTAAGAAATTTTATCAGATGTGTGTTACTCAATATTGAAAACAGGACAGGTTTTATTATTTGTGCATTCAGCTTTTCCCAAACTGATAATGCTTGCATCAAGTTTCCCACCCATGAAAAATGACCTTATCCTAAGGGCTGCAAATTGTGAAAAAGTAGAACGAGTTCCTGTTTGGGCAATGCGACAAGCTGGAAGGTAAGATGTAGTATGTGTGGTTTGCCAGTCTGTTGTAGTAAGTGATGGAATGTAGCAATTAGTAGGCCTGTATACATAGTTTCTTGCTATGCTTATTGTTGGTTTGTAAGTGGCTTAATGTGCTGAAACGGAGTCAAGTATGTGGAAAAACCTTTACAAGAGAGTTAATCACTTAGAACATTTCTGAAGCAACCCTTTTGTATCTTAGTTGCCTAGTCATTAGCAGACCTAACTTTGCATCTACCAGTGAGTCCCAAGGCAAGGTGTGCCCAATATTTTGGGGTCTGGCTCAGCTGTAAATGCTGCCATTGTGGAGAAAGATTCCCACCTCCCTGTGATATTCTTTACCTAGACTTATTTCCCTGCATGACTGAAGTGCATTAAAGTTTAGGTTCAAATGCCCTGGTGATTTTTATACCGACAAGCAATGAAAGAAATGTCAACTTGCTCTTTATTTTACTGAAAACTTGTTCCATATGTTACTTATATGTTTAAAATTCAAAGTAATGAGTAGCCACAACTGCTGCTGTTTCATATTTTATCAAAGTTCATTTTTGTAGGGCATATATGTACATCAAATAATCGTTATCAGTACATGCTTTGAAATAAAGCAATCACACAAATACAATACAAACTTTTTACTGATTAATTTTGTTATATTTGGGCACCAAACTCATGGAAAGCTTTGTGTTTGTTAAAAAACTTTGCAGAAAAGCAAACCTAGATGGGACTATGAAGTAGGCTACTTATATTAACATATTTGAATTGCAGTGTAACAAATGTTTTGTGCAGTTGAATGACTGTGCAACCATGGTATAAAAACGTGGGCTACTTAATTTTTGCATAAATAAGATGTGAGATAGCTCAATCTTTTAAACTAAATTGTTTGTCACAGTAGTAGATTGAAGTTCCTACATCAATGTCAAAATATTTTGTAAGTTCAAGCATTTGGTTCACACGTGCTTCTGCTTTCTGAAATACACATCAAACTGAAATGATTGTACTGCAAAAATGCAGGTCTTGAGATATGATAGCAAAAATTAATCAAGAAATTTTTCATTTGCAATTTTTTTGACATTAATGAAGTGGAAATAGGTTTCAAAACTTTTATTTCAAATGCTAATGAATATACTCTGCTGGTCAATTAATTGATAACACTTTGAGGAATTAAACTAAACTCTAAAAGCTTGTAATCAGACTAGAGAAGGAAAAAGTAACTTTGCAAGTTTATAACGCATCAATCCATATACTTGAATTTGTGTCTCTTATGTGATACAAAGTTTGTCTGTTGTTTTCTTAAATGTTTCCTTGGAGCATGATTTCGATAATAATTAATCTGTTGCTATATGGCATCATCTGTCTGTCTGCATCCCTAATTTTGTTTGACATCAGTATTCCCTGTTTCCATCAGAAATCAATTTACAGCCGACAGCGATGTTATAAAATGATGCATTTACCTTACTGTTATGCAGCATCTTCTAAACCTGAATGCCACATACAAGTTTTAGAAATGTGCTATTGCAACTAACTTGGAAATCGATTTTAACAATGATTGCATGATCATAACAGCAGTGTAAGCAGAGACACCCTGCCATTTATTTCAAGCATAATTAGAAGACTGAAAAACAATAAATGTACTACATACAAAAATGTATTATACCAAAACTATTTTAATTACAGAATGGCTGCCTTAAATTAGATTCCTGAATTTAAGCATCATAGGCTGGTGGCAAAGGAGTTTCTCCTTTGGGCCTTAGTCTGTCCCAGTGTTTTTTACCCAATAGTTTCTCTCCTGCATTCAAAACTGCATTTGCCTTTGAGACATCACCAAGAAGAGTGAAGTATAAGTCAAGTGGCATAACTGTTGTGAAACATTAAAAGGTAGAACATTCTTGCGAGCCTTCACAATAGCTACTGACTCTGTTCTCTAACGTTAGTTCAGTGAATGTAATTGTCATGATTACATTTCAAAATTTCGTTCCCAACAGTTTTTTATTTTCGCTTGAACCTTTGAGGTTCTTGCAGAGCACGTGGATTTTCTAAACTTGCACAATTTCGTGCACTTCCGTAAATCATCAGATGTCCAAACAAAATTCAGAGAGGATGCAGAACAATCCAAGAATGTCCAAATTTTAACTTACTGGTGTTGCGATCGGAAAGCCGGAGCGGCAAGTGCGCAAAGCTTCACACAGCGGCAGAAAGCAACAATAAATATCGCATGCCTTGATCACTCTAGTATTGCTTGTTTGCGCCACACATATATGGATGTTATCCTTCACACACATCCCGTTCGTAGTGAATCGCACATTCAACGCAACGCTAACCGAGTGTTTGCAACAACATCCCCTCCTTTCTACAACGAACCGCACCGATCGCACGTTCTTTTTGTGAAGGCTGCTCCTGGCATGACCTTCACAGCACCATTTTGTTGCGATCGGAAAGCCCGAGCGACAAGTGCGCAAAACTTCACACTGTGGCAGCTAGCAACAACAGAGATCACATGGCATGATCACTCTATTGTTGCTTGTTCACGCCACTCATATGGGTGTTATTCTTCACGCACATCCCGTTCGTGGCACATTCAACGCAACGCTAACTCAGAGGTTGCAACACTGGAATGCTGTTGTTTCTTTGCAGATATTTAAGCGAATTTCAGGAAGTCAGGGCAAAGCATGATTTCTTCACAGTTTGTCGAACACCAGAATTAGCATGTGAAGTAACTCTACAGCCTCTCCGACGAATGGATCTAGATGCTGCTATTATCTTTTCTGATATTCTTGTCATCCCTCAAGCGTTGGGAATGGAGGTTCAAATGGTGCCCGGTAAGGGCCCTGTGTTCCCATGGTAGGACATCTGTTACACTAGCTGCTAAAAAAGAGGCAAAAGCCAGTGCAGTATAATGTACCTGTTATAAATTGTGAATGTTAATGTTTGTCCGATTTCATTCTGTGAAGTTCAAAGTTGTGATATATTGCAACTGCTACATGTTTCATGACCTGTTTAGCCCACTTTTGGATCCTGCAAATATCGAACAATTGGATAAAGACGTTGATGTTAATACAAAGCTCGGGTACGTGTTTGATGCATTGACTCTTACTCGCCATAAACTCAACGGCAATGTGCCACTAATAGGGTTCAGTGGAGCACCTTGGACACTCATGTCATACATGATTGAAGGTTAGTTCAAAGTGCTTATTTAGTTGCTTAATTTCATGCTTGCTAACAGGCACTTAGTTGTTTTAAGGAGATTTGACGTTTGGTTTGTATGAGTTGCACTAAAGTGCAAGGCTTTTACTAAGTGCGATGTGCTTGCTTTCAAACAACAATAACTCTTGTTGGCGATAAAGTTATTTTTGCATGCCAGACGTACTTATTTATAGTACTCCCGTAGCAAAGCGGTACTGACTCATTGTTCTCTTCACCAGGACTAGCCTAGTAGCCTTGGCACAGCATTGATCGAGTTTTGCAATTAAACTAAGTAATGTACTTGGACCCTAGCACCACCAATTATGCTTTTGGTACAAAAAGTGTTCAATACGCTTTTAATTTAAATCGAGAAGAAGACTTGTTGTCATCAGTTGAAACTGAAATATGTCAAGTATTGCCTAAGATTCTGTTGTCACTTGTCTGCAAGTTGGCAGAAAGCAACAAATCTCGACGTATTTTTAAGGGGAAGTATATGATGAAGTAAGAGTTTTCTATTTGTAGTTACATAACTTCGACGCTTCAGGTTCCAGTTCATCAACTTTTCCAAAGGCACGATCGTGGCTGTACAAAAATCCCGAAGCCAGTAAAGCTCTACTGAATTTACTCACCGATGTGACTGTCAAGTACTTGGTTGGCCAAGTAAAGGCTGGAGCTCAGCTGCTGCAGGTAGATTTTATGATTCTTCGGGTCAAAATTTCCTGTCCATCTCTAATATTTTGCTTAAATTCGTTTCTGTCGAGCAGAGCAGTTATTGCGGTGACACCAAGTAGAATTTGTGTTGCGTGCTAGTAAAGAAAACCCGCGATGGCATGCTATAGCATCGACGGAGCAGTTGTTGCTACGGACGTACTGTGTGTAAACGACGGCCTGCGGAAGGCGGAGCCCCATTTTAACAATTCGTCGCAATTTTTCCTCTAATTTCTCCCAGTTCGAAGGCACTACCCATTTTATGCAGGCTCACTTACGTAGCACTCTTGCTACGTGGCAGGCTGTAGTCTTATTCATGATAACTCAGTCAACAGCATTTAGGGTCAGTTCATTCATTGATTCATTTTCACACCCGCTTTTCCTCTGGGGAAGGCTGCGGGGGCTCAAAAAGCCTCGCGGTTTTCAGCAACCTGTGGGAGTTCTGGCTCCACACATAAAATGGGACCAAGTCAGGTCGAAGATGTAACCATGCCACCTGGTGCTCGGTCGAACACTGGGTCGTTTTCCCGTGTGCAGTGTTGATCGGATAATGAAATTATCATATCCTTATCATACCCGATATTTTAAAATGATACCAAATTCTATTCGAATCCTGCTCATATCCGACAGGGTTCCCACGCGGTATTGAAAAACTATTGAATTGTGAAATCGGTTTTCAAGTTCTTGAAAAAGTTTTGATTTTAACCAAAATGTATATAAAGTATTGAAAAGGTATGGAAATTCCTAATTCAGCCATTTGTTTGTTCAACTTTTATTCTTTACCGTTGACATTTTTGCTGATGTTTCTTGCATTGTGTTCCATTAATTAAATTTTGGAAAATTGAACATAAACGATGGTTTTAAGTTTTTTTCAATTATTATTGAAAAAGTATGGAAAATGGTTTTCGAAAATGCGTGGGAACCCTGTATCTGAACTACTAATAACACTGTTATCAAATAGCCTGCTATACAGCGTGTTGTTTAACAACCTGAACTGAAAAAGCAACTGTACAACTATTAAAGTAAACTATGACCTTATCCAACGCCACAATAGTTTCAAACTTAATCTTAGTGGTACTATAATAGCAAACCTAATGTGAATAAAAAAGAAATATTCAATGATTGCGCTTCTAAATCTGACCACTTATCAGTTGTTATACCAACAAGACTATTGTTTTTCATGGTTGTCCTTAAGTCGGCACACAGCTTTTGTTAAATTTTATATGTTCTCTCATCAAGATTTTAACAGCATATTTAGAAGAGCTGCATCGACTGATAGGTACTCGGCACGAGTGTTGATGAACGTTTGCTTTAGATTTCTTTACCCTTCTGCTTCAAGGAATATTAACTACCCAAGTGAGCTGCTACCTATTCTACGCAAACGTCAAGCACATTAGCCTGTGCGCATTCTCGAAAGTTTGACTTGCAATGCAAGAATGCTGATACTGCTGCAACGTCTCGGTTGGTGTTGCATTGAATGTGCGCTTCACCAAGAACGGGATGTGTGCGAAGAATAACACCCATATATACGTGGCGCGAACAAGCAATAACAGAGTGATCTCGTTCTGTTGCTTGCTGCCACAGAGTGAAGCTTTGCGCACTTGCCGCTCGGCTTACCGATTGAAATAACACCTTTACCTGTGAATCACAAGTTGCTGAGATAGCCAGTTTTAGGTCGTTTATATCTTTGCACATTCAACTGAGAGGTGCATCTTTTTTTCGCTGTAAGAGAAAGACTAGGGCCGAATGGTTTCAGCAGTTTCTCTGAAGCTTAACTCGAAAACCCTCTTTTTCAAGCCGTGGTCCGAACCATTGCTCAAACTTCCCTGCAGGTTGAATTCAAAACCCAAGCTGTGGCTCTCGTCGCTGTGCGGTGCATCAGTACGTTGTCAACGACTCAGATTCTCATGACGTCGGCTAAAAATTACCAGGGCTGCGGAGCCGGAGCTCGGAGCTGGACATTTT
>Ga0210059_1017852_pt1 | contig 10060 bp, 7 predicted proteins | sample Ectturendosymbi2_FD_188042 | JGI IMG/M metagenome (GOLD analysis project Ga0210059, IMG submission 188042) | Ecteinascidia turbinata endosymbiont from Florida, USA - Sample 2 (SPAdes) (version 2) | ecosystem: Host-associated > Tunicates > Ascidians > Unclassified | place: Key West, Florida...
ATGTGGGTGAGGGGGGCGTACATGCGGATGAGGGGGCCATTACATGCAGGTGAGGGGAACATACACGCACGTTAGGGGGAACCCGTAAATGTCGCTGTGGAGCGCCCATTCATGCAGGTGAGGGGGACCATGCTGAAATGACCTTTGAACCCTTCGCCACAAGTTTCGTTTGTCAGCAGGGATCGTTGCGCAAGGTTTTTCTATTATATTTTTCACCACTTCTTGGCTTTGGTAATCTCCCCACCATAATTTCCCAAACACAATCCTGAAACACTTGTATGCAGTTGTAGAATGCCTTAGTTTTGTCGAATCACGTTTGCAAGTTATGTGGATGTTTCTGTGTCTGGGTGAGGATAATACATTCATGTTTGTCAGGAGAAGACGAAGGACTTCATTCACACTTTGTTAGAGTTGAAGTTTGTGAATAGTTATGGAACCCAGGAATACAAACAGATACTCAACGATGGGAACCCTGTCAAGATACAAGGTATTCACGTGATTTTGTCACGTGCTTTGTTTCTCATTGATTGGAACAATAGACATAAACAACGTCACAACTCATTGTGTTTACAACTTTCATAGCGCCCTCCTCACCAAGCACTGGTTGAAGCCATCGTGTTTTCATTTCACGCATCGCTGCTCATGTTTGCTGCTGTGACGTCACTTTGCGCTTTTTGTGGTTGCAGAGGGATCTTACCTCGCTGCTGATTGGTCGAAGCAAGCGTACGCTGCTTGTTTCCCTGGCCAATGGCAGAACAATGAAGTCAACCACAGTTCAATGACCCCTGATATGAAACCTTCTTCCGAGATTCACCTCCGGGATTGTATGGAGCTCTTCACGACCAAAGAAGAACTGGAAAAGGGCGAAGCTTGGTACGTATCATTAGCGGGCTAGCAAATAACACTGGAAGGATGGAGGTTTTTGCATAACTAGAAGGACGAAACATTGACGCATGCTTTTTGAATTGCGGAAATATGAAGCATTTTATACAGAAAAGTATTATTTTTCTTTTGTAAACTACTTTCTGCTGATTTCTACTTTTTTATTTGGAAATACAAAAAACTACATTCGAAACCGGTATTTTTGTAAAAACAACTAATACAGTAGGCTATATGCTATGTATGCGGTATTGAAGCTCATGATTTACACATTTTGTATGCAACAAGCACCTTACACAGACTTCTTATAACTTTGAAAAGTCTCAAAAGTGCGATTTATGCATTTTGAAGTAGCAGGGAACGTGAACCGTTGTTTGGCCGCAGGTGAGGTGTTGGAGTTTGAGGCCGAAAAATTCTTCTGCTGGACGCTTTTCAGACACAACATTCCCTGTCAGTTCTTCTGCCACTTTGTGCATTTGCCATCAGCGGCGTATATTGTTATGACAGACGAACTTGCAAATTGCCCGACTGTTGGTAAAAACCACATCGATCATCATAAAACACTTGCACGTGTCACCTTCTATTTCCTGCTTCATGGGATCGTTTGATGATTTACGTCATCTCCCGCTTTGGTGTCATCGCACTACAACAATACTGAGTCGGGTTTCTTTTTTGGATTTTCATTGCTTGAAACTGCAACATCTGGATGTAGGCAAAATTGCCACGTTTTGCTTTGATTTGCACTGGTATAATGTAAGCGTGGTTGACGTTGCACCATCACACCGACTCACTTCTGTTTCGTGCAGCTCCATTTTCTGTTTGGGCTCTTCTGGAACTTCCTGTTTTGTGACGTTGTTCTGATGCGACTGCACTTTTTTGCAGCGAGTCACTGTGCCAGGTCAAGTGAGGTGAAAAAATTTCACATGTGACATTACAACTTAGCTGGAAAATCTGGCCCATTAGCTTCATAACAACATCAGCAACAAGCACGTTCACCTCAGAACTCTGCGTATCATCTTTACCTACATAAGAAAGCCCGTCGAAAAAAATTTTTTTTCAACACCAACTGCCAGTCAGAACTTCAAACCAAACTTGTCTGGTTTATTAGCAATGTACTGGATGAATTTTACAACTTGCCCAGCATGGCAACAACAACTACTCATCCACTGCAATGTTGTACTTGCTGAGGAACAAGTACTTTTTTGGAAGTTTTCTATAAGATTAGTCCAAAGTTGTGAATCGAAAGCAAATCTTATCATGCAAAGATTTCTGCACCTTTCCGTCTTCAGGTTAAAGCGAAGATATCTCATAAGTTTTAAAATCTGATGTCACTGGGCATAGCTTGTGAGAACATAGCACACCCCCATTACTTACCCCATAAAATATTCACACGAAAGTTACGTCCTCCTATCACGTCACGAACAACCACCAAACCTATGAATTTTCCAGTTCAAAAAGAGCCACATCCCAGGTTTGGTCACCGATTTGTTTTGCACACCGGCCCAGAAGTGCGTTTTCTTATAGTTCGCAACATAGTCTCGACACAAAGTATTTTGAGCAATGTAGGCGGAGGTTGAATACAATAAAAGCTCAGGATGAAATTGCATAACGTTGCATGCTTGCGATCGCCCCTGAGTGGCAGATGTTATGGTGACCTTTTTTGCCTCGATCCAATGCCATTATCCATTATTTGTGGCGACTGGTGAATCGTAGTAGAAAGAAAATTACGAATAGATACTTAGTATAAAATTTTGCATCAGACTTTTGTTTTTCCTATGACAGCATCGTCAGTGTTGACAAATCTAGCGCTAGTGCAGTGACCCGGATGTAACGAAAGCAAGCTTTGGGGTCATAGAAATGATAGTGATGATAAAAGTTACAAAAGTACAGGGTTTTGGATGTTGAATTACTGTTGATTCAGAGGATATGCCGATTGATTTTGACTTTGGCATCGCCATATCGCAACATTTACTTGCATTTCCGCGCCTGCATCAATTGACGCATCCCGTCCTTCTAGGTAGGACACACTTAATTTTTTTTAAATAAAATCAGAAACGTTGAAATTCACAGGATGCCATTATAAAAGTAAAATAGAAAAAGTCATACAGTTCATGGTTTCAGTATTTACCACTTCAAAGTTATTCACCCGTACATGCCAAACGTTAGTCAATTGACGCGTCCCGCCTTTCAAAAGTCAATGAACAGTGCGTTGAAGATACAGCTTCACTTCATACTTTTTTACATCAATCTCGGCTGGCCTCAGATGCTTCCTGACTTGTGGAAAGTCGAAGTGTTAAGGTTGTCATTTGTGCTCAGTCCGTTGTGAACATCTGCACCTGCACTTCCGACACAAACAATCTTAACACGTGGGACAATGCTGCTGTTCATACGTAACAATCCCCATTGTAAGATGCGGCACCGCCTCCTCACTCCAGCCAATGAGAACGATCTGGAAACTGGCGAATTCACTGAACTAGAAGCTTGCGTCATGTCTCGCAGTGGTTTAAAAGCTTCCAAGAACCACTGGGGATGCTTGTTTGGGGAGGGCTTTCAGTATATAATGAATTAATAGAACGGTTTTATCGAGGGACTAAAGCTTGGTTGTGTGTTTAGAGCAGTGGTTATTAACTGGGGGGGGGGCGTCAACAACTTTCCAGGGGACGCGAGCTCGTACGCGCCCTACAACATGGAAAGTGATAAATAAATTTACCAAAAAATACATATGTTTTTACAGCTTATTTAATGTCTAAACAAAGGACAATTGACTGACGGGGGACGTGGCAGAAAAAAAGGTTAAAAACCACTGGTCTGCTTAATTAAAAAATGTCCAACCCCAGGATTCTTTAATAGATTTTTTACAAGAAATCAAGGAACCAAGATTCGACAAATTTTACAAACGTTTTTGTTCCTTAGACGTTTTCTGAACAAGAGAAAATTTTCTAAACTTTCTTTGATTTTTTGCAGCGATAATATGTTTTGACCTCCATATTTTCTGCTTTGTTTTTGAAAGTTCACAGAAGGTCCGACGCTAGTGAAGCTATCCGTGAAAGTTTTCCCGTCCTGTCTCCAGGTATTGCTCTGGCTGTAAAAAGCACCAACAAGCCTTGAAGAAGTTCGATCTTTGGATGCTCCCCCCCGTTCTTATCATCCACTTGAAACGATTCTCGTACACGAGGTTTTGGAGAGACAAGCTCGACACATTCGTCGGCTTCCCAACAAGGTTTCCTTCAAACTCTGCCGTTTGATTTGTTTTCACTTTTCATTTGAAATATACCCAGAAAACCATTCTTGATCAGCATCTGGCGTGACAACACTGTCTGTGGATTGTGCCCCTGTGTTATTTCCATGGATTTTCCTTTGAACTTTTGATATCTTTCTTTAAAAATTTTTAGTGAATCGCAAAGTGTTTTCTTTTACAGAGATTTAGATTTGTCCGATTTCGTTGTGAACCCCTTCAAAGACGGTTGGAACAAGGAGCAGAGATGTTACAACTTAATTGCTGTGTCGAACCACTTCGGTGGTCTTGGAGGGGGACATTACACGGCGTATGCGAAGAACCACATCGACGGGCATTGGCACTACTTTGACGATAGCAGCGTATCCCTTTCATCCGAAGACAGGGTTGTTGTAAGTTACATCTAAATTTACTGGTTTTAATAATGACGAAAATCGCGTGCTCATTCCCTGCGTAGTTTCCACCAAGATCTCGTGCGTGAAATGTGCAAAGATAGCTTTGACGAGACAGCATTTTCACCAACCAGGGTAACCCGTGGGACTTTGGGCATCGGCAGGGGGGCCTCGGCCCCCCTTGGATTTTGAAAATTTCAGCAAAAAATGTTGTTTTCGTAATTTGCGGTGGGAAAAAACAAATTTCACCACTTCTGCCCCCCCCCGGAAAAATTTTGGAAAAATCCCTTAGAGGTCCCCCCCCCTGGAAAAAATCCTTCTGACGCTCATTGGAAGCTTTTACTGTAGTTTGAGAGAATGCTGGAAAAACCTGAGGGACCGAAACAGTTTCTCAAAACACAATAGAACCTCTCTGCATAACCGCCACCAAAATACACAAGCACCTTGTTTTGCGACTATCTTGGTATTCAGATAAAATAAATGCTGTCTCTAAAACTGCAGGTTAAAGCTTAAAACATATGGCCTTTGTGATCAGGTGTCAAGCAAATGTCAGCAAGAAACTACAACCCTCGTGCAGTGCTTGTTGAGGAATACAGAAGCCGGTCAAGTTAACATCAGCGAACATGCTTCTGTTTCCACTGTTGCGTCAACAGCTACCGTTTAAGCTTAAACCACATGCATACTTTTCCCACAAACCTATCATTTTCAAATGATGCCACTACTCTACTGCGCAAAGCTGCATGCTGTTGTGTGCGGCATACATGCGAACTACACTGAGCTGCAAACGTTTTTGTTTACAAATTTCCAAATATGAAAAAAAACGTTTTTAGCAATTGAAATTTATTCACTAAAGCTTTGAAGCGTCCCGGAACCACCAAAAGCGATAAATGGGGGGCCAGAAATATGTTTGAGACATAGACCCAGGAAAGTATACAAGACGTACGTTGGGTGCTGCCAAACTCCAGGGACGTGTTTGATGCGCGAATAAGATGGTCTTTGAGCATTTACAGGTTTTGCTATAAGGCCGGAATCAGTGTTTCCTTCGCCCCAGGGACCCCTGTCTACCCCGTTGCATCCCTTTGTCGTCGCCACATCTATTGCGCATGCGCAGTGGGTAGATTTGTTGTTCTCGGTTGTAGTTGACAAATATTCTAGTGCCGCGCAGACCATCGTCCTTTCGATCAATGACACAACCCTGGTTCTTTGCCCCCCACTAGGAAAGTTTAATTCACCCCCATGAACCTTAATGTGCTGCGCAATGTCTAGAAATTTTATTCGATTTTCCAAAACTTTCGACCCTCTGCGAACTTTCAAACTATTGATGCATGACTCAGCATTCACTGCTGTGTACGGACTTCTGGAATGCGATATGCTTTTACTTTCCAATCATAAAACACGTCTTGACAATTTCTCGACCTCAACGAAGGTCATGGTACAGTGCATCTATGTTGTCATGGCAACATTTTAAACATTTTCTTGCAGACCAAGGCGGCGTACATGTTGGTTTACCAGCGCCAGGACTTTGAGAACTGGATCCAGCAAAACCCGGGAAAACCTTTCCGATATTTGGAACCCATTTTCAGCCCCAGGGCCATGGAAACCAACAGCCCGAACCCGTTCCAATATGGGGCGAAAAAAACGTGCAGTGACGTCGGCTCGAATGAAGATGATGACGTAGTGAATAACAATGTTGCTGATGACGAAATGGACACGAGTTGATTGTTGGTGACGAAACTCGGCCAGCGCGCATATTTAGCCTATTTTACTTCTGATTCACCAAATCGAGGGTCCCCACAACTTTGATTGTTCTAACCTTATGCACCGTCTGTATCTATTCAGCAGTTTCGCATAAAAATTACCACGCGCTTGGTGATGCCTCCGCAAGTATTGTGGCTGTGCGAAGTTTGTTCTTTGTGCATCGATTGGTGGGTTCACGTTGCTACCAAACTGCTGATTGGTGGGTTCACGTTGCTACCGAACTGCTGATTGGTGGGTTCACGTTGCTACCGAACTGCTGATTGGTGGGTTCACGTTGCTACCGAACTGCTGATTGGTGGGTTCACGTTGCTACCGAACTGCTGATTGGTGGGTTCATGTGAAAGTCATTAGTTGATAAACAACCTTGGCAAAAACAGCAATATCATTATCATTGCTTCATTATAAATATAATAACGTTATAAAAATAACAACTTGGTAAAAAATGAATTTTCGAAACAGTTCATTTCAGTCCAGGCATGTCGTTCTGGTTGACTGAGCAATCGATTGACGTGAATTTTGTTTGACGCCACAAGATCCACAGCGTGACGCATGCCATATCTGCAGATGTACACACGTGGTTTGGTTGCTATGGATTCTTTACTGCGAAAAGTTATGGGGAGGATTGTTGTCAAGAACCTCCGTCACTGGAAATGTGCTTCTGCTCCGACGTCATAGTTATGCAACTGTTGATGATGTAATGGACGTCACGCATCATTGCTGCCCGTGGCTCATGCAATCGTTGTGCGTCACTAACCCTTGTCACGTGACTTTAGACCATAGTGACGCTTAATTGGATACACATGATGTCATCATTCAATGAATAAAATCAAAAGTACCAACTGTCCTTGTCATGCTTCGGTGATCACTCAGTTGTCACTTCATCTCTTTCTGCAAAGTCCTAATATTTTGAACTCGATTCCTCTTGAAACAGTTGCCAAGCAACTTCCATTGCGTAGCGACCGCGATTCAGGGTGTTGGGATGTAAGTTTCAAGGAACTAAGATTCAACGTAGTTGTAATTTATTCATTTGACAACAATTTTGCTACAGGCGGTGGCATGGCTGATGTAGCAATCTTGTGTCATGTCGAGCTTTCAAAAAACAACAATGCAAGAAAACTTCAAAAACCGTTGGCACACTGCATCATTAGAATTGTTGCAACCTCTCCGGTGGCGTTGCGTTGATTGTGTGATTCACCACGAACGGGATGTGCGTGAAGAATAACACCATTATATATGTGGCGCGAACAAGCGATAATAGTGATCATGGCATGTGAACTCTATTCTTGCTTGCTGTCACAGTGCGAAGCTTTGCGCACTTGCCGCTCGGGATTTCCGATCGCAACAGAATCTATTGCAACCATTATCGGAGCCAGCCCAAGATTTTTTTGGGGGGGCCAAAATGCTTGATTTTAGGCAAATAGCACTATTTTGTTTCGGAAACCGCCTCTTAATGCACAAAATGACTATGTTCCGAAAATTTGGGGAGGGCATGCCCCCCTGGCTACGCCCATGATCACAGCATTTCAGAAACTCAGCAACAGCAACAAAAACAGCAACTGAACTGAGTTCGACGCATCAGGCACACCGTATTGGTGTAAGCGCAATAGACCGGTATGACCAAATTGTTCAAGGTCGCTCTCGTTCAGAATATCATGGACTTTATTATAAAGTGCTGTGGAGTGAACGTTACAATGAAAGATAGTTGTTGTTCGGCCTCTATGTCGCCGCATACAAACATGATTGTATTTGGTGTTACTACAGAATTGCTCTACAATGTCACTCCATCACACCATATAAGGTTCTTGACAAATCATGAAATTACTTGCGATACTGTTATGTAAGCTCGCCTTTGCCCCCCCTCCCTTTGAAACGGCAAGGGGCAGTGCCTCCTCCATGTCCCCACCTTCCGGCGTCCCTGTCCCGCGGACACCCCGGTTGATTTCTACGTTACAGGAATCAGCCCGTGAAACCCTGAGAAAGCTACAAAATTGAAGCCTACCGATTTTCCTGAAAAGTTCTTGCTTTCTCTTTGGTTCAGATGACTCAACAATCTGATGGTCTTTCAACTGTATTGCGCAGTGGTGTATTTTTTGGTTTTGTGTTAATGTCGTAAAAACCGAATATCAAAACCTTTTTTTCACTGAAATTTTATTCGTTTGAAACAAATAGCACAATCGTTGCGGAATTTCATACATTGCTTTCTCTTTGGAAGAAGGTTTTGGCTAGGGTTGCCAGATCACTTGAAATTTTTTTCAAAGAGATACTGTGGTCTACTTTCATGGGCGTCCGCAGGGGGGCGAAACGGGCATATTCCCCCCTGGAAATTGGACTAAGAACCAAAAATTTCTAGAAAATCTTAAGTCAGCATCTTGGTTCCGATTAATTCTTGCAATAGCATTTTGTTTACCGGCATGACACTCACACTGCACAAGAGTCAACTTCGCTGTTCTAGTGTGATGCAGTGATGAGCTAGCCGTTCACTCATGTCCACTCCTTCGTCTGCAGATTCAAACGTTACCTAACTTGGGAGCGCATTGTTCTACTGTTGCTGTTTGTTGTGTAACAATAACATGGCAACGAATCTTCAAAGGTCCACTCAAGTTACGATTAATGCTGTTTTCCGCATGTGGCTGTTAACCTCAGACATCTTTGACAGGTGATGCAGCGATACAGTGACTCAGTCGCGCAGCCAGCCCAAAATTTTTTGGGGAGTCAAAAAATTTGGGGTCGAAAATGTTTGATTTTAGGCGAGCAACAGTATTTTCTTTGGGATACATCCTCTCAAAGCACAAAATGACTACTTATTCCAAAAATGTTGGGGGGTCATGGCCCCTGGCTACGCCTGTGCAGTGAATGCTGATAACGGTAAGGCACGTTGTTTCATACTGTGTGAAAAGAAGCATGAATGAATCTGTAGCAGTGCTTCCACAAGTTTGAAAAATCCATTATAGTGTGAAATTGTTCGTGCGACCAACGTGACGAATTGAACAGCTTAATTAAGCTTCACTATTGCAGACAACTTCTCTTCACATGGTACAAAACTACGTGGCTTGTTAGAAATATCTCTGAAAGGCTTGTGGGAATAAGTCTTAATCGTTAATGCGTAGTTCTGACTTCTGAGCGAGCAAGGGCGTACGCAAGGGGGGGGGGGTGTTGGGGTTAAAAACCCCCCCGTGAATTTGCTATGTTACAAAAACGTCGTTACTTATGCAAAGGGTTTGTGTATGTTTTCGTACATTTTTTGCTTGTTTGATGTCAACTTAACGCAAAAACCACAGAATGATTTTGCATGAAAATTTCAAGGGACACTGTAAATGGACTAAAAAGAAATAATTACATTTTGGTGGGAATCTGGGTTATCGCCTGTATCCAAGAACCATCTCATCACTTTTTGCAAACCTCCCGTCGACTACGTATTTTCATGCTTGTGTTACGTAATAGTTCACTTTATTCGTAACAATTGTCTTTATTTTGTCAGATCAGCGCCTGCGCTGACGGTGCTGGCTTGACTTCTTTACCAATTACTGTGGCATGGTAGAACTAGTTAAACGAACTCAAAGTCAGCAATTCTTAAAACTCAGAACCATTTAGGCTTTTAATTATGTTTCAGCCGCGAAAAAGGAAAAATAAAGGTTTGCTGGACTTCTGTTCTAAGAAATCTCGAGATGATTCCACGGAAAATGTCACTGTATGTCGTGACGTGAAGGCAGCTAGTTCTGTTAGTGCTGAACTTGCGTGCAGTACTTCTAATGACAAACATAAGCTACCGGACAGTTTCACTAAAGAATTTCAGTCG
>Ga0210059_1017853_pt1 | contig 10059 bp, 7 predicted proteins | sample Ectturendosymbi2_FD_188042 | JGI IMG/M metagenome (GOLD analysis project Ga0210059, IMG submission 188042) | Ecteinascidia turbinata endosymbiont from Florida, USA - Sample 2 (SPAdes) (version 2) | ecosystem: Host-associated > Tunicates > Ascidians > Unclassified | place: Key West, Florida...
CCCCTCAAGCAAAAATTTTTTTTTCGAGTGCAATCTACTGGACTGGCCGATCCGCTTGAGCCGTTGAACAGCTCTCTAGCGCAATCGGCGGAGGAGCTAGGGCGTTGGTAAGGCAACCGAAAATTGCTGTTTTTTAGGCCGAAATCAAAGTATGAATATAACGTAGGCCGGCTCTATACGTGTTGCGCTTTCGCTATCAATGCGTTAATTATTTCCCTCCCTTCGATCCTTGTGTATTGGCATTGTCTTATCACATTCGGCGTCTGTGCTTATCTCTCGTAAAGGTGTAAAACCAAGAAAATCATGATCTGGTTCTGCGTTCAGTCGTGTTATGTAGAGTTGTGCCCCCGTTGCGCCAGTTTCAGGTTTCTCTGAGAATTGGGTTGCAAGGACTTCTCTCTTGCGAATGCTGTGCGAAGCAACTTTATAATTTAATTTACAATTTTGATAAAAGCCAGCGTATGATAAAAGCTACAAAGGAGACTAAAATTTCTTATGAACTAATAGTTCTAATGGACAAGCAAAATCAACGAATAACAGTTATAATATTCTAATGGACAATCCAAACACCAAAAATAAAATTTCTAACAGACCAGCAAAGTCAGTGAGTTGTCAGAATTCAACTCTTGCAACAAGCCACCAATTTTCACTGGTTTTGGAAGCGTAATGAAAGAAAAGAATTTCCCGTGACTTGGCTAAGTATTAAAGTGAAGCTGCATGTTTTGTATACTTATGTCCACATCATCATGATTATATCAGTGAGTGCGATGTTGAACTGCGCTTCCATTTCTCAATGACAAACGCGAAAGCGACAGAAGATTTCTCGTAATCTGCACTTATTGCGTCGCGCGCACAAGCAATACAGCAAAACTATTTTTGCGATTTCTCAGTCCATCAATGCGAGCATGAGCTTCACCTCCATCAATTCACTCAAGTTTTGAAAAATCACTATCAAACTTCTGCATTTCGTCTCATGCAATTGAGTCTTTAGACTTAAAAGTAATTGCATTAAGTCTTTAGGCTCTTATTCAAAATATATTTGAATGAGACTTTAAAACTAAGGATGCGTAGTGTTACATGAAATCAATTTCCTTAAAATTATTTGCTCGATTGATTCGCTTCTGTCACCTTTGCGAAGACCAGTTACTTGAATCCAGAGATGTGCAAGTTTCAGTCATCGCAAAAAGAAGAAAGCAGAGCCCATTTTTGCAATAGGAGGTTTGCAATTTTGTGACCTGAATTTCGACAATCGCGTCCATGGAGATGCTCATAGGCATGGGCGCATTTTTGTTGTAAAATGTGGGGGAACAGCTTGATGTAAAACCAAATATAGTCATCGGGCAGATGCGGAAGTGAAGTTTTGTAAATGCAAATTCCCAATCTTGTGTTTTAGATTTGTTTTGGAAGCAACACCAATCACGCTTTGCTTTATCCCTACAAATGGTTTAGAAAATTAATTAAACCTAATTTTGTTGTTGGACATGGTACTGCAGTTCAGCTTGGTTGCACAACTATCAGACTATGACACAAAGAAGCACAGCAATATAGTAGAACAAAACAATTGGGTTTTATCAGAGCTATCAGTTGGAGTGCACAAACCGTTGAATCGCATTGTCGCACGTGCATTTCACTCTTAAGTAGAACACATCGATTTTCATGCATTTTATAAGAAGTATTGGTTACAGCGCAATTTGATGTCTTGTTTAAGTTGCTTAACGTTAAAAATACGGTAAATTACAAGGTACGATATATGTATTGTAAGCTATGGTAGCTAAACAGTTTTCTTGCACATTTGTGCTCTTTAAAAATGCTACAAATTTTTATCTACTGGGCATCATGCATGCAGTCCCACCCCTAGCCAAATCTCTATTGATATTCTCTTGCAGTAGCAAAAAATGTTTGGCCACTATTAGCGCAGGCTACTTCAAAAAATGATTTACAATTTGTTTTTACTGCTGATGGGTGAAGGATTTGTCCTTTCAATCTCCCTTTGTCAGCTCCTGCATGTTGTTGGGTACCCTTTAGATTGTCCAAACATCGTTTGTCTAATACCCTTTCCAAAAATCAATCAAACTCCCAAGCAGAATTATCCAAGCCAACTAGAGAAGATTTCAAGATATCCAAAAGAAAGCGAACCAAAAGTGTTTCTGAATATGTACTCATTTACCAAACTAGCCTACAATGTGATGTCTGCATACCTAATCATCTGGTGACCAGGTCCGTAACTAAGGGAGGGCTTCGCCCCCCTGGAGAAACTTTCTCCTCCCCTGAAAAATGTCTTGGACATATTGTATGCATAACCATTGTTCTCGTACATGCTTTCGATGTAAAATTTGGGCCTCTCTCAGAAAATTCGCCGCCCCTCCTGGTGTGCCAGGCTGATTACGGGTCTGCTGGAGACTGTTGCCTTGTGACTTCTGTCAGTTATGCCACTCAGCTCAGTCTTTCACAATCAAAGCTTTCAGGTTCAACATCAAATATTAATAGGCGAAAGTAATGTCAAAAGTTTTTTCCAGAGTTGTACAAGCATAACAACACGAAAATGTATTTGAGATTAAACAGAAATTAAAATGAACAATGGTGAATTGGCAAATAGCAACCACGTTTCACCTGCAAAAACACGAAAAGAATGCCCAACAAAACTAGGTGTTGCGTAGGCTCATGGGTGGCGGAACCAGGGGGACGGCATGGATTTAGGCTCCCCACATTTTTTCTAGGAGGGCGCGGCCCTCCCACCTTTGAATTTCGAACTTTGCCTAAATAAGTTTAAGTAACATAATTCCTATTCGGTCCATTGTTAAAGTAAATGGTTTTTGTGAACGACTAAGAACAACTAGTTACATTTTTGTGCTCAAGTCAGTGTAGTGTATGATAGATAGGGTGTTGTGAAGATCGGGGTCGTTGAGGGCTTATCAAATTTTGAATAAACTTGCTTGAACATGCCGACAAAAGTTAATGACATCAAATTTCTGTGCTTGTGGTGTCACAGTTGCCAGTTCAAATCACAAAAACTTTCTAGTTTTTTTGACGTGCACTTGTGCCCCCAACTTTGAAAATAGTTCCACCATCCATGCGTAGGCTACCTGTAAAACAAATGTTTCACACTTGGATGAAAACATTGCTGCATTGTGGGCATAAATATCTTTTGAATTTCCTTTTCACCCTTGTCGTGGCATACAAGAAATAGGGCTAAATGTATAAGCAAGGCCCGTAACCAGGGGTCGCGAAGCCCCCCCTACAAAATTCTTCGCCTCCCCTGGAAAAATGTGTTGAGCATATTTGAAAATTATTGGACATAGTTTAAAAAATTTGGGCCCCTCTCAGAAAACTATTCGCCACCCCTGGTGTCCCAAGCTGGTTACGGGCTTGGTGTAAGCTATCTTTAATTCCTAGTCAAGTCATTAAGTTTTGAGCTACAGGACAATAGATAACAAGGGCAATACTTCTCTAAACTTTTGATGGAAATCCTGTTTACTAATGGTTGAAGACAGTCTTTTGCAAAACTACCCATCCTAACACTAAAGTCTCCACAATAGTGCTGTTGTTTGTCTTCGGCAAAAACTTTGCAGAGGTTTGCCTGAAAATGCACCTTTCTAACATTATACACTTACATCTTTAAATTTTACGCTGTCTGTTTCTGAACACGTGACAACCAACGTTACAGTAAAGTCAGTTAGCCAACGTTTTTGCACGAAACAAATCACGGCTGTACTGTGGTCTCTCACGTGTGCAGCCGTTAAGCTTTACTGTTTCAAGACAGTGGCCTTTCTTAAGTAAAATACAGTGGATAAATGTCGGAGAAAGGCAGTTAACAATCTTTTGAGGTCTCTACAAACTTGCAAAATGCAAAAAATCATTTTTGAAGTAAAAATTTATAAAAATATCGGAATCAGTGATACCACATCAAACTCTGTTTCAACATCAACATTGCTATGTGTAACATCTAACCTGAAAAACTCTTCACACAAAATGTGACAAACGTCAAATTTGGTTTTGAAACCTCTCCAAATACAAACCCTAGGTGAAAAAAATGGGGGGACATGCCATATTATGTCCCCCCCGTCTAAAAAAGTGAGGGGGACGCGTCCCCCACCAAATTGCGCCCATGCTCATAGGTCAACTGCATGTAAAACACGTGTAGAAATAACTGAAAAGTTCGCAATTATAACTAATGCACCGAACGTTGTTCCACAGTTACAATTAAATCCTTGCAAAAGTAATCATCACTTATTTAAATATTTCACAAATAAAAGTCATCCTAACTACCTTCAGAACCACATCAAATTCATTTAACATGACGTTTGTCAAACTAACAAAACTAAAAAAATTTTCTAAACATCAGATCTGTTATCGTAACAACATACTGAAAGTTTCATTGCTGCTCTAAAAGCCTGTGGCTTGTGGCGGTCATTGTTGCTGAGTGTGCGCTGTTTGTGACGTCACAGTGTGACGTCAGATTCACGTTTCAAATTCAACGTTTTGGCGCAGTTTTTTGACACAATGCATATCATTATACAAGCACTCTATTCATTGTTGTATAACGTAATATGTCACTGTATTGACTTTAAACTATCAGCGCTCCAATTTAAAATGCAGGTGCAAAATACACTCAAAGCTACGGCCAAGCAATCATAACTGCAAAAATATCAGATTACACGTTAAAACCGAGGAGTAAAACACACTAAGGCTAAGTCCTAAAACAGCGCAGTTTACAACTGCAAAAACAGTCTGAATGAATGTCTCTTTGAATACGAGCAGTCTAGCCCAGGTGTGCGCCTCGAATAGCGCACACCCAGGATTGCTAAATCAAAGCAACAAAGGAGTAAAATACACTCAACCCTGGAACAGGGTAGGTTGCAACTGCAAAAATAGGCTGCGGTTCTGCGCGAGCGCGAATGCCTTGTCGATTACAAGTTTTCGAGACCTGCAGGTGTGCGCCTGGAAAGTTGCACACCCTGGTTTATCAGATAGAAGCAACAAGGGTGTAAAATTCACTCAGCACTGGCATAGCCAGCTCACAACTGCAAAAGCAGTTTGCGCAAATATTTCTTCGAATACGGGAGCGAGGATTGCCATACTGGCGAATTTATCGCCAGATTCCGGAAATCTGGCGAATTTTGAAAGCGTTTGGCTGCAGATGTTTTGGTTTGGTGATTTGGCGAATTTCTGGCGATTTTTTGATAGTATTTGGCTCCAAATTTTTTGTTTGGCGAAATTTACGACCTGTATATTTGCACGTATTTGCTTATATACTCATATATAGATTGCTATTTTTAAGCTTACTGATGGTTTGAAAATTCATGACATCAAATTAAAGTGTGAAAGTTTTGAAAGTAGAAACATAGTATTGAACACCTCTTATAAAAGATGTTCGCAAAATGTTGAAACTGATTATTTAGAAATATTTGGAAAATGTTGAAAACCTATGCCCTTTCCAGTAAAATAAAAAGCGAAAGATAAAAGAGCTTCGAACGACTGATTTCAAGTGAAAATATTAATGTTTTGGTAAAGATGCAACCATTTCCAGAAGTTTGGCGAATTTTTGATGCGTTTGATTATTTTTGAAGTGATTTTGGCGACAGTTTTTTATTTCTCTCTGGCAACCCCGACGAGAGCAGTGAAGTACATAGATATGGCGCACACCTTTGGGTTGGAAACACATAAGTATCTTTGTAGCTTTTTTGTGATTTTGCCTTGATAGCACGATCTGGAAAATGTCACGTCATGTTCAGTTTCACAGGGTGTACGGCGCACACCCAACACACCCGGTGTATACACCCCTGCTAAATGCATGCGCAGTGGTATGCTGCAAGCACTGTGAACGCTAGGTTCACGCCCATTGCGACACAACTATACAATGAGAACGAAATCGGAAAGTTCACAACCCCGACTCTCTGAAAGCATTGTGACGCAGCCGTCAATCAAACCACATGCGGGCGCTGATTGCTGGAGACAGAAGCTCCGCCTTAAAGCGTCACCAAGATTCGTAACTGCTCAATATGCGAGCCTTGGTGATCTTGATGAGACTTCGCAACTGGGTAGCAGCCGCTGGAATTCGATATTTTATAATTAATATGTAATATTCCGACTTCAATATGGCGCCCCCAAAACGCTGCGCCCGGGGGCAGATGTCCCCCTTTGCCCCCCCTTAGTTACGCCACTGACCCTTTAAAGACTGCAAAGCCACATTTGCGCCTAGCATTTGTCTGGTCATAACTTTTCAATTGATGAGCTAGAGTGCAACAGCTCTCAAGTTCCATCGCTTGGAAAGTTATGACTGGACAAAGTCCAACGTTTTGTGGTCCTTAAAAGGACGTGTCAGATGCTGCCAAGCAGCCACGTCCTTGTTGCTGGAGGAGCCAGTTGTGCTTTGCCACAAATATAGTGGAAACGTTTTATCGAAGTATGGCGTTTCTTGCAACAGTAAAAATAAAAATTAACAATATTTTTTCTGAGATTTTCACAAAAAGTGACAAATTGCAGCAAACGACCTGGCATTGCACTGCTGGGAATCTCGCCATTATTCCAGGGGTACAATAACACTACGCCAATAGGACAATATCCGGGACTCTGCGCAAAAGTGGATTTCCAACGAAAAAGCAACAATGGCAAGCCTCTTTAACCAATACGCAAGATATAAGCTCTTGAAAAACGATTTATAGATTACAGAATTTTCTCACTGGATCGAGCTTCACATATCTGTGTTCCTCAGCTTTGCATATCTTATTGCAATAACAGAAAACTGCAGCGTACTGACCAACTTTACTCCACAGTTTCCACCTCACCCGTTAGTTCTGGTAGTGTAGGTTTACTGCAAGGTGTAGGCCAGCATTTCACAAATGCAGTTCCTTCCTTGGTCAATTGTCAAACTTTATGGCGAAATAGTTCTTGACAAGGGGTTAATTTAACAAATGCTTGTCTTCAGACACTTTATGCTAAAACTTTCTTTTCGAATATTCAAATGCTTTAGGAATGGTGGTTTCTAATGAGCAGGTAGTTTATACACATGGTCTGATGGCTGTACCACTTTAAGTAAACTACTAACTGAGAAAAATAAAGGAATGATGAGCAACTATTGTCCACCTTTTGGTAGGTGCATAGCAGGTAACTCTGCGACTGTTTAACGTCGGAGGTAACAAAGCTTTCCACATTTGCCAAATAAATTTTTACTTTGGCTATGTGGGCGTAATATCGTGATCAACCAAAGTTTTTGGCGTGAGAACCAACCTAAATATTTTTAGTAAGGTGCTTACCTTGCATGTGGTGTAGGTTGGGATGTAAAAAAAATGCCCGGGGAGCTTTTCACTTCCAGTTCTACCTTACATTCCTTTAGTGGCGAAAATTGCGTTTAAGAGCCTGAGCAACTTAATTTGAGGCAAACACATGTATATACCACGGTAGTGAGGTCTAAGTTGACTGCTGTTAGTCCAGGCTGTCGCGGAAGTAACAGCTACGACTATAGCAGCAAGCTGCGTGAACAAGCTCATAAAAATATCTGATCAAAATCGACATTATCCATTCAAAATTTACGAATGAAGTTAGAATCTGTCATGGTGCTCCCAAACGCTTTGCTTATCACTGTCTTTTCGGTACTGAACTGACACCGACAGTTTACTACAGGATAAAGACCGAGACATGAACGTACGTTTACAAGCTGACCAAATACTAAAGAAAAGAGATCTTACGTATTGAGTGCTGCAAAAAAGTGAATTACAAAATTGGAATGCAAAATCGGTTACGGTTTCTTGCCTATAAAACGTCCTGGGCTTCTTTGCTTCTTTCTGGTTTGCACGAGAGAGCGTTTTAATTGTGAAATATAGCAGCCCAGCAAAAGATAAGGTATTTACTGTACGTAAATGCCAATCACCGTAATACAAATAGAGGAAAATTTTAGCAAAACTGTATTTTTGTTGTCATTATATTTTGTATTTAATCGCAATTAGTTTTTCCAGTGAAAAGGGATAGTGTCGTGAAGGTTTATACAAAAGTGCCTCTTAAAAAGTAATTACATCGGTTTTCAAATTTTTGTTTGAATTCATCTGTTTGTCATACTACGTAAAATATTGTGAGAAAGCCACTGTTTTCACAAGGTAAACTGTTGACACAGGCCAAAAGTTTTGTTCCAGGGTATTACCCTTTGAGCAGCCAGCGTTCTCGTGTATGCATTGCTGCCACTCACACTAAATCCGCTGACAGCTAACTGAGCGTTTAGCTATCTATCGATGACGAAATAATTTACTGTAGCTTTTGGTATGCGATAAAGCTGACAATACAAAGATACTGGCATTTTACCTGCTCTAGGAATGAAAAGGCGATTATATGGTGTATTTATAAATTCCTTGAAAATCATGCTCACAAAATAGAGGAGACTGGGTAAATTAAATTCTTATTCGTCTTCAAAAACGGTATACTGTATAAATGCTTATTCCAGTGTACAAAGCAATAGCACATTATGCCAAGGACTTTAACACACACACATATACCGTTGTTTGTTTTAATTTTGAAGCAAATGTATTTGACGACCGCTGTTAAATATGCGCGAACATCGAACTAACTTCTAAATCATAGCAAAAGTTTACCTTAAGAACATGTCATTGGCAAAAAATATCTTTTCAGTTTAAACGCTTTGTTTAAGAGGTTGTGGCAACTTTTACCTCAACCAATATAATCTTAAACACGTTTGCTTCGTTTGCAGTGAACAAAAAATTTTTTCAACCAGTCGTATTTTGGGCCCTTTTGAAAGCAAGGTATTTTCACATTACAACTGCTGTTGGGGGCCCCTTTGAAAGCAAAGTAGCCAAATTAAGCATTTCACAACTGCATGGTGCCCCACTTCACGTTTTATGGTGACGGGGACAAGCTACACGCACCACTCGCAACTCTTCTCCCAAAAAAATTGTGGAACGAAAAAGTTGCAAAAGAGCCAAAAAGTAGCCAAATAAAAATTTTGGAGCCAACTGCTTCTAAAAAGAGCCAAATTTATGTTTTTTGGCTCCAAAAGAGCCAATCAGGCAACCCTGTGTCGGGGGCCTCGCGGTCACGATTTTGCCCTGATGGGCGTCGCGTTCATTTTCCGACCCTGCCGACATGCCTAGTGGTATACGTCCAGAAGTCAGATTTCCACTTGATCAACGTATTTTGTGTAGTGATTGTTATAAAAAAACGTAAGCTACTATGTCTAGCCCAGGTAGTCTTCTCATATTTTGTACTGCATAGCAACAAGATACCTTTGGCAGCCTGCTGTTCAGACAGCCAGATGGAGTTAATTGTGTAGTTAGAAGTCTATTTTGGGGGATGTCCCAAAACAGAGTAATGCAGCCAGTGGCGTAACTGGAGGACGGAGCCGGGGGGCAAAGCTTAGCTGAAGGGGAGCCCACTAGCCAAAACTCAGAAAAAAGTTAAGAAATGATAGTTATTCTCTGGTTGTCGTGGATGTCTATACTAGCTAAAAAAACGAAAACACCCCGAAAAACGCAAAAAACAACAACCTAAAGAAAACTAAATATCAAGATGTCAACTAGAGGGGGCCCAGTTTCTACATTTAGCTTGCCAGGCTGGGAGGCTCGCCCCCTTTCCCACCTGTCAGTTACGCCACTGAGTGCAGTTAGTGGGTTATGGATGCTAATCGTTGCGTCCGCGTAGGTCTTAATCTATATTTGTTAACATTTATAGGCGATTGGAGGTACAAAATATTATTAATCTAAGCATGTGCCATGCACCCAGAGATCAGTCCAGACATCAGCAAGGTTTATGCATGCGTATTTCACCCAGTAAGAAGCCCAATGGGCACGCTTTATAAGCATATTTCACTTAAGCTCGTGGTGAGTTTATCAGTTTGTGCTAATGAAAGAAAACGTTAATCGCGGCGCACATGCTTTGACCGGCCTCATGTTTGCTCCTTTAGTAATAATGTTTTCATAACTGAACGATAGGATTGATTCTGCTTTCCTGCAAATTTTTTTTTGCATTTGCATTTCATCACTACATCTCCAAATAATCGCCGTCAATTAAATGACAATGATTTACGATCCAATTCCTTTTGTTAAGCTCGTTCAAAAA
>Ga0210059_1017854_pt1 | contig 10059 bp, 6 predicted proteins | sample Ectturendosymbi2_FD_188042 | JGI IMG/M metagenome (GOLD analysis project Ga0210059, IMG submission 188042) | Ecteinascidia turbinata endosymbiont from Florida, USA - Sample 2 (SPAdes) (version 2) | ecosystem: Host-associated > Tunicates > Ascidians > Unclassified | place: Key West, Florida...
AGCCTTTCCTCTTCAACTTCATTCGGTGACACCATGCATCTGGTTGGGAACAACTCATCCATGCAACCCACCCAATTATGGTCTGTGGGTAAATCTACTTTTCTTCATGATGTGTATTTATAGACATTGTTTTCCGCCCATGCTACTTGTTTTTGCTATGAAATGTAAATGTTGTACCAAAATGCCTTGCCCTCTGCCTCATAACCATTATTGCTGCTTACTTTCTTCACCTGTGTGCTTGCCTCACCTGCTCATCTGTACATGCCTCATCTCTTCACCCATTATTGCTTGCCCACCATGATCTGTGTTATGTTGATGTCAATTGCGTTTTTTTTTTTTTTTTTTTTTTTTTTTTTTTTGGTTATTGTTTTGAATGCTGTTTTGGTCTATTTAGAAAATCATACAGCGATTTGCATATGAGGAAATTGACCATTCATAGAGCTTTTCGCATGAAGCTGCAACAACACAGAAAACAGCAGTACACAGCACACGTAACACTAAAATTAGTGAAAGTAAGTCAATCTTCCTGCTCATGAAGTCTGTACAACACCCAGTATGAACCACAAAAGAAATCACCTATTAACTGTGATTGCGCCCTGACCCTTGCTGCAATACGAGGATTTCGAGGCAAGCGAAGTGATGTCCACCTCCAGGACCTCACAGACATTGACTCCAGCCTAATTCCTAGGCCCACAATCATATAAAGCTGAATGATCGATGACACCGGTTTCATATCTGTGAAATAAGTGGTTAATTCACATAAATGATAAGTTGTGACTTTTTTTGAGAAAATCTACCTTAGAACTAAATACTTCTCGAACTTATTAAACATATTTTGTTTTCATGTACCTCACACTTATTGGAATAAATAATGTTTGCTGCTAATATTACTGTAACCTGTCCATACCCTTGTGTCTTCAACTTCGTTTGGTGACACCATGCATCCGGCTGGTAACAACTCATGCATGCAACCCACCCCACTATGGTCTGTGGCAGAGGTGAACACGGAGCCGGAGTGCCGGAGTGGACTCCGGAAGGAGTCTGCGATTTTTGCCGAAGTCGGAGCAGGACTCGGAGTCGGATTTTTAAATGAAATCCGGTCCCGCAGCTGGAACAGGAGAGAGAATTTCAGTTTTCACAGGAGTCGGATGTTTAATTTTATTAAATCTTAATTTTCTCTAAACGGCTAATTGTTAGATTAATGTATTTACTCTATTCTCATGGATAAATTAGTCGGTCATCAGTGCAGGCTGTTAAGGGTGAGGGAGGGTGACAGACATTGTTTTCTGCCCTTGCTACTTGTATTTGTTATGCAATGTGTTAAAATGCAATGTTTCTGCCTCATAACCCCTATTGCTGCTCGCTTCCTTCAACTGTGTGCTTGCTTCACCTGCTCATCTACACATGTATCAACTCTTCACCCATTGCTTGCGCACCATCATCTGTGTTACGTTGATGTCTATTGTGTTTTTTTCTTTAATTTCATTTTTGCTGTATTTCTCAGGTTTTTTGTTTTTTTTCTCTGTGCGTGTGCTTCTTTCTTGCTTTTGTTACTTTTGATGTTTGTGTTCATGTATGGTCCCTACATGACATTGAGACATATTTTCTGGCGTGCATCGCGTGGTTGTTTTATTTTGACAAGAGGAGAAAATCCTTGTTGGCAAAGCTGGATTGTTGGCATGCAATCACAAATGTAAATCGCTTGTTGGGTGAGATTTCGGTATTTAGGAATGCTGTGTAAAGGCGCTCAAAAATGGGCTAAGAAAGCGACATTTGAAGCGTAAATATTGCTTAAATTTTGCACTTTTGCAGCACTAAATTTTAGTGCACGACAAGAGTGTACAGGGTTTCTAGCAAATTTAAAAGTGTGTACCAATACAAAAAAACGTTGACAACCACTGCTCTAAGCCACAAGTTATACATCTTATCCAAGACAGGGTTGTCGCCACGGGGGGACCAATGGCGCCCCGCCCCCCATTTGAAATACCTAGGTAAAGTGAGCCCGACTTTTCCAACCGCACTTTTTTCAAGAGATGCGAGGTTCGTGCCTGAAATTAAAAAGCCTCAAAAAGGCACAAAATGAGCTGATACGACATAATAAACGCAAGCATATGAAAGAACAAGTTCTGAACACAACATCCAAAGCAAAACCTATTGATATGTAAAATAATCGCGGGAGTTATTTTTGTTTGAACGAAATGAGAAGAAAAATCGCAAAGGTACTCTAACACCAAAAATGCCTTTCGCTGCAGATTCTCGTGTTGCGCGACAATCGATTCAATTCAATATTTAAATACTTTCCGAGAGGGTTATGATAATAAATTTTGCATCAAAATCTTTGGAATTTATCCAACTATTGATCTCTAAAATAATCGCGGATGTTATTTTTGTTTAAACGAAATGAGAAGAAAAATCGCAAAGGTACTCTAGCACCAAAAATGCCTTTCGCTGCAGATTCTCGTGTTGCGCGATGGTATAGTGCTTATGTTTCCTGTAAAATGTCTTTTTCCAACATTTCAGGTGTGCACCCTCTAGTTGGTTGCAGTGTTTCAGCAGCGAGCTCATCATCTAACACTTAATCCTTTGTTTGTTTCTTACTGCGACATGATGAAATGCCTCTTTCTCCACAGTTTTTTTTTCTTCTCAATTCATTGTCCTGTGAGCAAGTCAGCAGGGAGCAAGTATCGCTGATTCTTGTCGCAGTTGAGGTTGTGCCTCCCGTCGTTTCAGATGAGTTACCATTGATGACATCAATGTCTTATTGTGCTTTGCCGTTTAGATGAAACTTCTAAATTTCTCACTCCCTTCATGAAAAGGTTTGTTGTAGGAGTGTGTTTGCTCGAAGCTCGCTTGTATTGCTTGTTGCATGCATTGCCAACTAATTTTTGTTGAGTACTTGCTGATGTTTGTTGTGTTGGATGACTATACATTACCATGCCTTCTTATAGTAAGGAATGTTATTTGCTCTCTTACGCAAATGCAAAGCCTTTCTCCTGTTGAAAAAGAAAAGTTGCGGCAAAGCTGGTATCAAGACGTTAATACTGAAATATCGTAACAGTTCATCTGCCTATAGCACTGTTTTGCGTGAACTCCAATATTTGTTGAAAGACAGACTTTATAAACCTGTTAACATATGCCCTATACGTTTCAGCAAGGATGTTTGGGACAGATGCATGATGCACGTTTACTCAGAAAGGTAGAGGTTTTACGGATTCTGCATGGAAGAGCGAGGTGATTCGAAACCTGAAACTTGTCAACATTACTTGCTCATTCGGATTCAAACGGCATGTTGTGCGACTGAAAGAATCAAAGCAACTTCACCTTCCATTGTTCAAATGCGAAAGTTATTGCATTTCATCCACGTGCAGTGTGCAGTTGAAGTTGCATGTAAATGAAGATTTTCAAGGAAAAGTCTCATTTCAAGGTAAAATGCCTGCTTATTACAATATGTCGTTTATGGTTATTTGTGGTCAGGACGCAAATCAACTCCTTGAAACGTGCTTTTATATGCTTAGCTGAGTCGCGTACAAAGTGCTTGATCCATTTCATCGTTACTTTAAGGAAGATGACCATCCTTGATCCTTCAATGTTTGACACAGTGGTTCAGAATCCTTTTTGTCGGCATTCTCTTTCCCACCAATGCAGCAGAGGTGATCATGGACAGGATCAGGATTGGATATCCTGCAAGATAGTTGCGATTTTTTCGAATCAGGATAGGATTTGGATATTCATTTTTGAGAAACATTGGATCAGGACAGAATCAGGATATTGGTTTGATTTCTATAACGAAATTTTCCTTAGAGTGATTCAAGATGTCACAAATGATGGTGGCAGTGTTTTCTTTGCCATGTTTTTTATATTGTCAGTAGAGTATGTGCCGCACTCTTCACAATAAGTGGTGATTCGTGTCACTTTATCGCTAATTTTTTCCAGCCAAGTGGAAGGAGTGAGCTGCTCTTATATTGCTGGTATGCTGCTTTGTTTGTTGTGCTGAATGGCATATGTGTGTGTTGTTTAGGTTAATATACTCTGCTTCATGGGCGGCCAACTTGTCTTTGATTGGGATCAACTAGAAAATTTATTGATAACTCGCGATCGACCAGCCGGTAATAAAGTCACAAAATGTAGTATCACATGCCAAAGTTGAGTATCGCATGTGCAAATACAGTGCACCATCGCCTTTAATGCACAGACAGAAGGCGAAGTCTCTGTTACGCCTAAATCATGATTGCCACGCAATAATCTGCCGAGCTAGCCTATGGTCAGCCACTGCAATAGGCACCAAAGAATATACGTGACCAACCAATTGATGGATGATCTTTATGTACTATCTAAGGGGTTCCCAACCTTTATTTGACCATGTACCCCTTCAGCATTTCAACAGATGAGCATATACCCCTAAAATTTCTTGTGACAAAAAGGCTGAGGAAAATAACGAAATCCACTGAATTTTTAATAGAAATTTCAGATTTTTGGAACTACAAAGGCGATATTCACTGATGCACGTATAACTGTTTGGAAATAAATAACATATTAATATATTTTCCTTCCATTTCTAACCATAAATGTACCCCTTCAGATAGGCAAATATACCCCCAGGGGTACATGTACCCCAGGTTGGGAACCCCTGTACTATCTGGAATATTGCTTGAAAAATGTTCTTTTTGGGCATCTTGTCAATCCAATACAAAATCAGATGCGATCGACCAAGTGACACTCGGTGATCAATCGGTCGATTTTAGCATTTAAAGCAACAATTTTTTGGTTAGAATTTTGAAATTCTACCTAAAGTTTTACACAGTCAACCTTTGCTAAAAGACAGTTTAAGTTTGTAGTTTTTGTAAGCTACATACTTTTAATATATTTCATACTGTGATCTCTTCTCAGAGTTACAAAATTTATTTTCATTATTTTAACAATTGATTGAATGCTGGAGCTCTTTTACAATTAGCTGAGCCAGATTGGTTAAATTGGTCACATGGCAACTACAAGGACTATATCCTTGGATTAGCGGATCGTCTATGCTGTATAACTTAAAACCCTAACCCAGATGTCAAACCTGTGTCTGATTTTCAAAACTTATTAAAAATTACTGTAGCTTACATCAAATATTTGCCTATGAAGCGTCGTCTCTATTAACCAAGCCGAAACAACAATGCTGAAAGCCCAAACAACGACCACTCGCACAGCAGGAATTCCAACTCGATCCGGTTCAATGCTCCCAATGCTAGTGCCAGGAACTCAGTGTTATACGTGGACAAAGCCAGATGCACTACAGTTCAAATGGAAAATTTGCCACAGCAGGGCTATACCTCTGGCGGCAAAATACACACTATTTTTTTGATTTTCCGATTGAAAGTGCACAACATGTGATGTTATTTTTATGGATTGGGTCACAAAATGACAGGGTGTTTTGGTTTGGAAGTGGCTATAGGTCTGTTGGCAGTGACATAGAATGAAACGTTGAGTTTGCAACATTAGCAGCACTGTCATGGAAGTCAAGTAGACGTATTTTACTGTGTAAATGGTTTTTGCGTTGACTCTGGCCACGATCGGGCACCTTTCGTTTTAGTAGTCGTGGTTGCACTTTTCAGGGTGCCATTTTTATTTATGTTTTTCAAAAAGTTCCAAACTTTTGTGGTCAGATTTGCGGTTTAGGTTTTAAGTGTTAGGTTCAGGGGTTAGGTTTAGGGTTTAAGCTGAAATGGTTAGGTTTACTACGTTTTTACCAAGCGTAGTGCTGTCTACTGCACACTTGTCATGGCTTAGTGTCATTTAACAGGCGACGGATGAATAAGTTTTCAAAAAGGAAAGTCCATTGGTGGATCTTTTGATTCGTATTTAGCCAATGTCGCATTCGGATACGGATGGATATCGGATACTAAATTTCTGATATTTTCGGATAAGGATTGGATATGGATATGCAAAAATTTTTTCGGATATGGTTCAGGAGTTGAAAATCAATATCCGCTCACCTTTGCAATGCAGTCTTTCATTCAACCTTGTATATATGTTGGTGCAGATCCCACAACACTCACACATTTTAACCTATCAGGATATTTGTTTGATTTCTATAACGAAATTTCCCAGCGAGTGATTCAAGATGTCACAAAAGATGGTGGTAGTGTTTTGCAGTCGGTGTTGCGACTCGTAGGGAAAAATCCCTACGGTAGGGATTTTTCGGATTTTGTAGGGAGTAGGGAATCCCTACGGGAAAAATCGCCACTTTGTAGGGATTTGTAGGGATTTTCCTGTTTAGATCTTTTATCGCTTTTTTTCTAGCTTTGTGGTACTTTACGGACGTGGTGATTTGTCATCAATTTATCACTGCACTTGCAAAACGCATACTCCAATCTAGAAGGTAATACATCCTGGTGGTAGCTAGGGTTGCCAGATGCGTTTTGTGAAATTACCAGCCATTTTGCCAACAGTGCCAGATCTAAGCTAGCTCTATATTACGTCTCGGTGTGTGTGTGACGTAACAATCTCACCAAAGATTGCATCAAGAACAGCAAACTTCGCTGAAAGAACTGAGAAGATTCACTACTAGAGTCATTATAATTTGAGAAATTCTGCGTCAGCTTTTTCCGAAATTACGGGAAATTGTTTATTTTCAAAATACCGGCTTCAGGCACTGATTTAAAAAAAAAACAGCCTTTTACCGGCCTCTGCTAAATTAGCAGTAAATACATCTGGCAACTTTAGTGGTAGTGTTGCGATCGAAAATCCCGAGCGGCATATGCGCAAAGCTTCGCACTGTGGCAGCAAGCAACAATAGAGTTCACATGCCATGATCACTCTCCGCGTACGCTAGTCGTTACGTTCAATGGTTCACAAGTTAATATCGGCAGAGCTTCCACGCCACGATCACTCTATTATTGCTTGTTCCCACCACATATATGTATGGTGTTGTTCTTCACGCACATCCCGTTCGTGGTGAATCACACATCAACACAACACCACCGGAGAGGTTGCAACAGTAGCCTACCGAGTTATTATTCTTGACGCAAGCACTGCAGACTGCAGTGTGGCCAAATTTTCTGGTGGCTACCGGCTAGAATTGCATGAGCGAAATACCACTGTGAAGCCGCCAGCAAACACCAAATCAAAACGAGAAAAACTGTTTCAGACTGAAAAGAAAGCATTCAAAACCAACGGATCCACATAAAGCGCATGAGGTTCAGCATCAGGCTTTGAACGGGAAATCGGAAGATCAAAAAAATTGTTTCAAAAGCAAAAGGCATGAGGTGAGCGTACAAGATTTACATTTTCAGAGAAAACAAATAAAATTTCGCCTTCACTGCACAATTTATATCTAGATAAGATCAAACATCGAGGTCAAACCGAAACATCGCCAATAATCCTCAAGACTGCCTTGAAAAACGACGAGGTACACCCGTAAATATGTCGCATTCAACTCCTTCAGAGAAAGATTATCAAAAAGTAAAAGCTTTGAGGATACAGTACAAGACTTACATTTGTAGTGAAAATATATATAATTTCGCCTTCACTGCACAATTTCCATCTAGATGCGATCAAACATCGAGGTCAAACCGAAACATCGGCAATATTCCTCAAGATTGTCATGAAAAACTACGAGGTATACCCGTAAATATGTCGCGATCAACTCGTTCAGGGAAAGATTTTTGAAAACAAAAGCTTTGAGGTTACAGTACAAGACTTACATTTTCAGAGAAAACAAATAAAATTTTGCCTTCACTGCACAACTTCCATCTAGATGCGATCAAACATCGAGGTCAAACCGAAACATCGGCAAAAATCCTCAAGACTTCCTTGAAAAACGACGAGGTACACCCGTAAATATGTCGCATTCAACTCCTTCAGAGAAAGATTATCAAAAAGTAAAAGCGTTGAGGATACAATACAAGACTTACATTTTCAGAGAAAAAAATAAAATTGCGACTTCACTGCACAATTTCCATCTAGATGCAATCAAACATCGAGGTCAAACCGAAACATCGGCGAAAATCCTCAAGACTGCCATGAAAGCCGACAAGGTGTACCCGAAAACATGTAGCTTCTTAACTCATGAAGGGAAAGATTTTTGAAAAGAAAAAAAAGAATAAAAAAAACAACTTTGTCTTCTTGACGACGCTTTGAAATTGGCAACACCAGGGCCAAATACAAGCTGCTTCAATCATTTCGAGATTTTATTGTGACGCAACCTACAAATTTTACAGAAATAAAATAACTACAAATATTCGCAACCTACAAATTTTACAGAAATAAAATAAATCACCTTAAAGAATCCCTAAAACAAAACTGCTATAGATCAAAATTTGAAAACTGTAGAAATGATGTCAAAAAAACCTGGAAAGTTATTAATGAAATTATTTCTACAAAAACAAAAAAAGCAAAATAGGTGCAGAAACCTACAATACTGACCTTACTAATCAAAACCATTGTGAAGAACTAAATAAACATTTTTCCAAAATTGGCAAAAATATATTCTCCAAAATTGACCCTCCCCCTGCAACTTTCAATGACTTTTTTATTGAGTCTTTCCCCAATTTGTGTACATTCCCACCAACCAGTGCTGATGAAATCAGACAAATAATTGCATCACTAAAATGCAAAACAACATCTAACTCCCATGACATCCCAGCAAAGTTTTTAAAAATTTCTGCCAGTAGTTTGGCCTCATGGTTATCTGAATTTTTTAATAAATATATGGCAAAAGATGAATTTCCCAATCTTCTAAAAATTGCACAAATTACACCCATTCCAAAAATAACTTCTCTCAAATCCCCTAACGATTATAGGCCAATATCCATACTTCCAACTCTCTCCAAAGTTTTTGAAAAAGTAATTTACAGCAGATTGTACTCTTTTGTCACCAGTAATTGTATACTGAGCCCACTACAATATGGCTTCCGTACCAATCACTCTACTGAATTAGCAATTGCTACCATCTATGATGATATGATTTGTAATAAAGACAACAAATTAATAACCTGTACTCTGTTTCTAGACCTAAGCAAAGCCTTTTACTGTGTTGATCATAAAATATTACTTGAAAAATTGTTTTACTATGGAGTGAAAGGAACACCCCTAAAACTATTTGCTTCTTACTTGGACAACAGGTTTCAGTGCACTAAAGTAGGAGATACTAAATCTTCTTTTTTGAATGTAACATGTGGCATGCCCTAGGGATCTGTTGTTGGACCTTTACTATTCCTTATGTATATTAATGACATTGTGAAAGCCTCCAACTTTAATACTGTTATATATGCAGATGATATCAACCTGCATATTTCGGGGAAAAACCACGAAATCATAAAAAAAACAGTTGACCATGAGCTCAAAAAAATCGATCATTGGGTTCGTGCTAACAAATTATGTATCAATTATTCCAAAAGCAATTTCATGCTCATGAACAATCATAAAAATATCAATTTTCAGTGTCAATTAATCATCACCCAACATCAAAGCAAAGCAGCTTAAAATATCTTGGCGTTGTACTAGAAGCCTCAAATTGAAAAGTTGGTAACACAGCTCTCCAAATCATGTGGAAAGTTGTTCAAATTAAAACACTATACTGTTGCAACCAGTGGCCCAACCATATGGACGAGTACGTACGGACTGGAACCAGGGCTGTATAATAGACTACTCATTGAGCTTTCCGGCTGGGCACAAACCGTTCACATGTTCACACAGCGTTTTACGTAACACGTGACTCAGTATTCACGCCGTTCGTTGAATGCGTTTGCGTTTTTCTTCTCGTCTTTTTGTTACGATCTCGCAGAACCTTGCTTTGCCCTCTTTTCGTCAGTAGTGCCGTGAGCGAGTTATCGTCTGCCTGATCCATTAACTGTTTTCTGCGATATGTTTGCTGCTGTATAATCGTAAAAGACAAGTCACCGTTTGTTTTAATGGTCAATAAATGCTGCCGTTTTGCATCATAAAAAACCGTGCAGAACTCGAGGCAATAAAGTGTACAGTGTCACCTCTCAACTCTCCTGCCTGTTTCGTGTCTCTAACAGCCGCGAGCCTGAATAACGCCTTCAACATCGCATAGGACAGCGTGAATCAGATTCA
>Ga0210059_1017855_pt1 | contig 10059 bp, 8 predicted proteins | sample Ectturendosymbi2_FD_188042 | JGI IMG/M metagenome (GOLD analysis project Ga0210059, IMG submission 188042) | Ecteinascidia turbinata endosymbiont from Florida, USA - Sample 2 (SPAdes) (version 2) | ecosystem: Host-associated > Tunicates > Ascidians > Unclassified | place: Key West, Florida...
GTAGCCATTGGAAAAAAGTATGATTTCACTATAAATTACCCTTTATGATGAAACAAAGGTTGCAGTTCAGCTGCAGTTACCTCCAGATGGCACAAGAAGTTACAGGATCATTAATACTAAACAGCAACCATAGCAGAACTAGCTTTAGCACGCAAATAGTATTGTTTTTGCAACATTTGTGCAGTAGGCATGATGTATGAGTAGATAATCATACCCATGCCAAAAGAACAATTATTAGGCAAAGTTACAAGCAAACTTCAAATATATTTGCAATGAACAAAACCAAAAATATTTATATTCAGTAGTGATTACTAAAACTGTTAGAAAGTCAAACTTGCAAGGAAATCATTAATGATACTTCACACAACATCGGAATATAGAGTTGTATTCTTGTATCTCTTCTGAATCATGACAATGTTTCAAACGAGTACTTTATTTGAAACAAATAAATGTCATCACGTGGGCCCCTTGATGCCGAGGGCCCAGGGTAATTGTTCCTGTTGCTTTTCCCTTAATCTGGCTCTGGGCGTAGGATACTTAGCATTGGCTTTGCTATAGTCTCAATTAGGAACTTACTAAATTACAGTGTCTATACAAGTAATCAACAATTTGGAGCTAAACTGATAAGCAAACAAAACAATTTATCATGCTGTGAATCAAACTATTAAAAAAACAATGGCCTATCACCAGAAGACAGACTACAATGCAGCATTTTAAAGATGTGCAATAATATGAACAGCATATTCAAATGATATAACAAACTATAGATGCAGTTTTTGTAGACTATAGAGCTTTTGTCACTAAAGTAAGACAAAAACAAAATTAGCTCCAGTTAGACAATCATGTATACCAAAAACATTAAAAAAGTTTACCTTTACAACCTGTACAATTATGTCGATAGCAACCAATCAAGCCAAAAATGAGCATGATGCAAATATTTTGTGATATGACTCATTCAATGCGATGAGTAGAGACAGCTCAATGAATCACAAAATTTCCACAATAAAATTTTTTGGCTTGAAAGGTGTAGCAGCAGATTTAACTGATACACTAACCAGTTATAAAGAACTTTATTTTTGTGTTTGAACAAGATACAAAATATGCAAATTGTGAAGCAACTGAAGATTAGTATGTCATAGATTTGTCAGAAGTTGAGTTGCTACCAAAGATAGAACATACAGGCTTACAAGAAGAGTAATTGCTAAGAAAGTTAGTCATTTGAAATATCGACACAGGAAAGCCAAACAATCAAGGTTGCTAAATTGTGTTGTATTCATGACAAATGTTGCAGCAGCACACCCAATTCAAGGCAAATTAATTAACAGCCACAAAAACTTTTTTAACATAGGAGGGTCATTGGTTCTAGTTTTGCAGGCCATGTTCACCAGAACTTCAGAGACATTGCTTTCAGTTTTACATGATTTTTTCATTAGTGTAGGTGCTTCAAAACAATATTTTTTCAAACAAGCATTAAGATAATCTCACAGACCATACATGTTTAAAATTTTATGTCTAGTCAACCCCAACACAATTGCCACACAAAAATATGATAAACTTACTTCACTAACTTTTCTTGAATACATTCCCAAACCCTTTTGTTTAGAATCTGCCCTACCTCCCACGCATCTTGTTCAACAACAAATGTAGGAGCTATGCGTTGCAAGAATAGGTAGAAGTCATCTTCAAATGTTTCTGGCACTGACATTTCTTAAACAATAAATTGCATACCTGCACATAAGTAAAATACAGGTACAAAACCTATTTTATCAAGTTTGTTTGCCAATCAGCCACTTTGAACCAATATCAACAGTAATTACTAATTCTATTAGCTACTAGCTAGGGAAACAAGAGAGGAGATTAGTAATAATCCAAGAGTTATTATAATCTAAAAAAGGTATATAGTTAAACAGAGTCCGACTACATGTTTTTCCACTATTTTCCAAATTGGTATTAAACTAGAATTAGACACATAAACATAAATAAAATGTATGCTTGAATTGCTTTCAAATCTACAATGCAATGAGGCTATTGGCAATGGCTGTAGTTGAGACGAAGTTTTACATGGTTTTGTTTCACAAAACCGAGTGAATACAGTACTAACATTGCTTGTAAGAATTCTAAACCATAATTATCCACAATATTTACATAACAACAATTTAGAAATGAATACCAACAAAAATATATTTGATTTGCTTTTATCAGAAATTTGTCAATTTTTGTCATCTTGAATGAGGTAATTGATTATACCTAAGGTAAGATTTTGAATGGTGCATGGCATGAAGGTAGGTTAATGTTTTGGACTGGTTTAATGTTCTAAAATTGCACATATTTACATGGATCATAATTTCTAGTTTTGCAAGTATGTTTGCAAAAAAGCATTTATATTACTTAGCTGTAATGAAACTAAACATTTGTGAACCTTGTACTTAAAAAGTATGTCTGGTGAAACTAAAGCTCACTTTATGTAAATTTAATACAACCTGACACTCCGCATATTTAAGTGTATTTCACAAATGCTGCATATCTTGTAAAGTTACAGACTTTGCACGTAGCTATATACTTCTAATACATACTTACACTCTAGCCCACTCAGCTAAGAGTGTCATGACTAGGGCAACCAAAAGTCAAAAGTCGAAATTTTTTTGCTTTTTTAAAAGTTTATGAAACGTCCGCAAACCAAGTTTCACGCTGATGCAATGAGCCGCTCCAAAGTTATTAGGCCAAAAAAATCAAAATTTATCATTAAGTTAAAATTTATCGTTAGGTCAAAAATATTTTGCAGCAGCGTTTTTTTCTCATTATCGATATTTTAATAAAGTTACAACATCAGATTTTGATATGTTTTTGAAAGTTTACTTGCAATTATAACATAATGTTTTTTTGTGACTTTTGAAACAATAATGTTGCTTAGCCCACAACTGGTCGATTGATTATTAAGTACAGACTTGGCATGGCAATGCAAAAATGTGGTCTCACAGTACTTGGTTTGGCAAATGCTCAATCCATTATGCATAGCCTATGTTGTGTTTTAACTTTGTGATATTCTCAGATTTGACTCTACTGTAGTTATTAATGTATTTACCTGTCAACATATCATGCATAAGGTTAAACAACCAAATCCTTCAAAAGTTTGAAACTCATGTACTACAGGGTGACACAAAAAACGGTCATCACCAAATAACGAATAACTTCCAAAATTTTATTTAGATTGATACAAAACTTCAGCTACATTAGGTCAAGCCTGTGTAGCAGACATCTCCAAAGTTTCAAGTCTGTACTACAAAAACTCTGTTTCACTGGCGCTCAAAAAATGTGCTCCAAATGAGCTCCCCGGCGCTGCAGGCACATTTGGATCCGGCAGGCAAAGTTCTCAATGACCCTCCGGCATTCCTCCCTTGGGATCGCTCTTATTGCTGCTGTGATTGCTGCCTTCAGGTCAGGGATGGTCTGGGGGTTGTTGCCATACACCCTGTCCTTAAGGTATCCCCACATATAAAAATCTGGGGGGTTCAAGTCCAGTGAATGCGGCGACCACTGAGGGTTACACCTGCGGCTGATCAGTCGGTCAGGGAAACGCTGCTGTAGCCATGCCAATGATTTGTTCGAGGTGTGGGGGGGTGACACCATCCTGCTGGAACCACTGGAGAACCCTGACAACCCCTTTCCATCGACCAAGTGCTGTCCGGAAATTGCCAAGCACCTGGACATATTGCTCGATGTTGATTGTCACAGACCACTCGTTGTCGTCCTCGAACCAGAATGGTCCAATGATGCCATGTTTGGAGATGGCAACCCAGGCAGTGTACTTCACAGAGTGTAATGGCCTTTGCAGAGAGTGCTCAGGGGCTGTGCTACCCCAGAAGATGTTGTTCTTAGAGTTCAACATCACCCCAGAAGATGTTGTTCTTAGAGTTCACAAAGATGTTGTTCTTAGAGTTCAACAGAAAATGTGCCTCGTCCGAAAACCAGACATTGTCAAGAAAGTCTGGCACAGCGTCAATCTTGTCGCAAAGTCACTGGCACATGATCACTCACTTCCTCATGTCCTTAGGTGTAAGATTTTGTTTAATCTGTATCCTGTAAAGATACATGTGGAGATCTGTGATCAAAATTCTCTGCACGAACTCCTGGTTGATTCCAAGCTCCTGACTTTGCCGACACACAGACTTACTTCGGCTGTGAACAACAAAGTCTCTGACAGCAGCAACGTTGTGTGGTGTCCTTGATGATTTTGGCCATCCAGAGTGTGATTGTCTGTCAGTGTCTTTACGATTGAGGTTATGCACAGTCCCATGGGTTCTGAACTTGTTGACCCATCTGTAGATCATTGAGTGGACAGGAAATTCACAACATCCGAACCGTTCTTTGAACTGCATTGAGCTGCGTGGATAGACTTCTGCCGAAAATATGCCGCAACTATAAATATCTTTTGCTCAGTAGTCCATGGCATCTCGAAGGTCAAATTTGGTAGACTCTTAGAGCATTAATTCTACTTGGTAAATCTGAAAAATAAAAAGAATTAATTATTTCAAAAGTAATGCAAGTGATGACCGTTTTTTTTGTGTCACCCTGTACATGAATATGCTTCTGAGTTGACCCCAACACCTGACAGTGAGCAAATTTGCCTAGTGAAAAGTAACAAAAGGTTTCTGGTGGAAGCACATCGCTGCAGTGCAAAGCATCAACAAGGTTTCTTTCATGAAACTGAAAGTAGCCAGACATTTTGAAAACATGCTATACCAGATTTTGCAGATAAACTACTTTTTGTTTCATTTTTACGGAACAAACCTAACGGTTTGTTTTCTAATACTGTATATGAATATGCTTTGTATTCCGCATTTCAACTGAAAACGCAGAAAATTGATAGTTCAAAAAAAGTCAAAATTTGTAAATCATAAAGTCTCAAAGTTTTAAGTTTTCAGGTCAAAAAATTGGTTGCCCTAGTTATGACACATTGACATTACCAACACACATAGGCGTACAAGAAGGCATTTTAATGGGGGGGCGGAAAAACTTTTCCCTGAAAACAACAATTTGCCCAAATTACACAGATCACCCTAAGTGAATATATACTGAATACACCGTATTGGACATTTTTTTACCATTCAAGATTTTTGAGCAACTCCCACTCGCCTTGAAAATTTTCACTGCATTGAATATATTTTTTACATTCAGGATTTTTAAACAACTTGTGCTTGCCCTAAAAACAAAGTTTACCCTGCAATGTTTCATTGTATTGAATATACTTTTTACTATCAAGATTTTTGAGCCACTTGTGCTTGCCCTGAGATTTTTCAAACTGGGGTCTGCTTCCCCCTCTGCCTCGTACGCCTATGCCAACATAGTCATGCCATTGTAATGCATAAGTAAAAATTTCGATGTTATTAAAGCTTGTCCTTTGAAAAGAAAAGTGTGTAATTGATTTTAAACAGTTCCAGCTAAAACAACAATTTATCAGAGGTGATAACTAAAAAAGCTTGGAGTGCCAGACAGTAAGTTGTTAATTTTCACTTCCACTTTACCTGTTTTCAACAAATTCTCATCACATGACATCTAAACTAGAGATGGTAAGGTTGCTTACAGTCCAGTTTTCAGCCCGTCTGCTAAAGGTTTGAAATAGTTAGCTAACAGTTTTTTTAGCAGTGACATCATTCCAGATCGCTGCGGTCTGCTTGCCAATTAAGCAAAAATTTTTGTTTTTTGCAAAGTTTCAAAATCTAACAATGAAATATTTTTGGTGCTGTTTTCTCTATTTTACCGTTCTGCTTACGTTCCATTTTACTTGTTTCCACACAAAACAGTGAACCATGTTATGAATCAATCAAATCAAAGTACAGGGTTGCCAATGTGACTTAAAATTCTGGCTTTTTTTCAATGCACTTGGCTTATTTGAAAATCAAAAAGCAGGAGTCAGATTATTTTTGAAAATCAAAAAAACCAGACAAAACCTAGCTGTTTTTCAGTCGGAAAGGGCTTGGCTCTGACAAAACATTGTTTAAGTTGCATAATCATCATAAATTTCTTTTGGCAAGAGTCTATGACCATGCAGGGTGCAAAGAATATTGCAAAGATTGTGCTGTTGCCCTGAAAATGTTCGATGTATTTGATTAGAAACAAATGTACGGCAGTGCAATTACGAGGAAAGAAAATGCTTTTAAAGATTGGAATTGTATTAAATCGATGTTTCTGATGAGTTTTAATGTCTGTTTTGTGTTTGTTTATGCACATTTTACGTATTATATGTCTTAAGAATACCATCTGGCTTTTTTTGACTTTTTTGGGATAGGGTCTGCTTTTTTTGGTGAGGACAGGTTAGCAACCTTGTCAAAGAAACAAACACTTTCATTCTGTCACTGTCGCAAAGGTTTAGGAGTTAGGTTTAAGTTAGGGTTTAACACTTAGGTTTAGGGTTTAGTACATTATTAGCAAGTCTAGTGCACAAACATCATGCGTTAATGTCATGTTACATGGCGGACCTTGATGCCATAAGACTACATGGCTTCAGTGTCCAAAAGACAATGAAGTGAAAACTAAAGTGCTGTTACTACTACTTTTTGCTTTTGAGGTTACGTTATATTACAGGGCTGGGGCATAAACTAATTTCTGGTCTGGTTTAGAATAAGCAGGCTGGGTGGTTTCTTGTAGCTCCGGGCGGGCCGGGTTGCAAAAGTGCTGGCCTGTGTCATCTCTAATCTAAGCACAAATTTTACACACAGCATTTGAACTATACACCATGCCTTTCCAAGTTCCTAGCGAACAGCATTCATTTTTTTAAAATACTTGGTTACTTTGCCATGTGTATCATGCCTAATAATATGCTCATGTCAGGCATGATATCTCATTGAGAACTGTCATGTTTTCTAGATTGGCTGCCTGTCAGCAATGTTGATTATTACAGCCAGTGACATATAAGCATTAGATTTTAATTAGGCTAAACTGCAACTCATAACTAATCTGCAGTAACAAAGTGATTTAACAACCAGGGGTCTCAAACACACAGCCCACGGGCTACATGTGGCTTGCGAGGACCTTTTGTGTGGCCCGTGATGCTTTTTGGGGATTTTTAAATAATTAACATTTACGTTGCCAAGTGCCTTGAATAAAGTGCAATGAAATAATTAAATCAAACCTAATGATACCCAGTGCAGTTTTCGTCCCAGCCGTAGCAATACAGACCACATTTCACTCTCCAGCAAAATTTTGAGAAATCTTCTCTTGGGGGTATGCTGAAGACATCTTCACATGCTTTGTCGGCCTCGAGAAAGCATACGATCAGGTTCCTTGCGAAAAACTTTGGGGGAATGTTGTGTGCGTGCGGTGTTGACGGCCACCTGTTAATGGCCGTCAAGTCACTATATTCTTCCTCATACCTGTGTCGGGAGAGTTAAATCACAACCGTTCGCAGTTGGTGTTAGAGTCGGACAAGGGTGTGTGCTGTCTCCACTCCTTTTCATAGTTAACATCAATGGTTCTCAACCTTCTCGCTGAAGAGAACCAAATCCAAACCTACGATTTGATGGAGAGACTCATTCAAAATTTAACCCAATTTAATTTACACATTTTTTTTATAGCAGAACGAAGTCTATTACACAAAATATTAGACGTTTTATTGAGAGACTGCTCAGGGTGACACAAAGGGTGCTTGGGAGCTAAATGCGGCCCTCAGAACTAGAGTTGAGAACCACTGGTCTACATGAATTAGATAGACAGTCATAGCCAAGTCGACGGTGATGTCACAGTCAGAAGGTGCAAGATCAACCGTTTATTTTTTCCAGACGATTTGGTACTGCTAACATCTTCTCAACAGTCTTCAGCATGCACTCGATCGGTTTTCTGCTGTGTGACACCGATCCAGAATGAAAATTAGCGTTAAATATACTGAGGTACTACTGCATGTCTCACTACAAACCCATGGCAGTGTATGCGGCAAGTAAGCAGCGATACACTGCAGCAGGTGAAGTTCAAGTACCTAGGGGTAGTGTTTATGTGTAACAGAAGGCCGAGCACCAAGAGATTGATACATGGATTGATAAAGCTAATGCAGTTCTGCATGAGCTTTAGCGCTCTGTGGCCACAAAATGGGCGCTTTCAAACACCACAAAGCCGCAAGTTTTCAAATTAATCTTTGTTCCAATCCTTACCTATGGTTATGAATCTTGGGTAATGACCGAAAGAATTAACTCAGGTGCAAGCACCAAAGATGGGATTTTTGTAAAGAGTTCACGGTGTGACAAAGAGGCGTACCGATCTTAGATTGCACCCAGGGCATGAAACAAGTTTGGCACCTCCATATTTGAACGTAAGCTATTTTGGGATTAAATGTCCTGCATTGAAAAAAAACATTTGCGACACTGTTGCAGCTTTTCGGCGCCCAAGGCATTGTGGCCCCCCTGTTGCGCCCCTGGTGTGACGCTTCGCTGCAAAGTATGCAGCTGTGAAATTCGTAGTGCCCTGAATGTCGAAACAATTCTCTTAATTGCGAGAACACAACAACGTTAGTTCGGCCATGTATCCAGAATGTCCAACGGAAGACTGGTGAGGCAAGCCTTGCTGGCTAAACCCACGGGACAGCAACCCAGATGTCGTTCAAGGCTGGAGTAACTGCATCTCTGACCTTGCTTATTCCCGTCGTGGTGTGAAGCAAGCAGAACTATCTGAAATTGCTGTTGACCGTGAGGTATTCCAAGTTCTCCTATGGATGTTGCCCCTGCAACCATCCCTAGAAGAAAATCGGCATGAAAATGAATAACATTTACGTTAATCTATTCACCGGTGTTTAAAAAGGCTCAGCTAATGTGAGAACAAGTTCCTTAGATGGCTAGATTTGATTAATACAAATGTAGAGAGGGCTAGAAATGATTACTTATAATTCATGATAATTTTACACCTTATTTCTTGCGAAAGGTAAGTAAAGTTCAGGTACTGCTATTGTTGCGTCAGCGTCATAATGCAGCCCGCAGGTTACCTTGTAAGTCCTCATGTGGCCCATGCAGCAATTTGAGTTTGAGACCCCTACTATAGACTCTGCTTGAATGCGTTTCAAGGATGTGTGCAGGATTTTTACAGTTTTGGGAAAACTGGAATACTTTTTACATGTATGGTAGTTATCATTGCGGTATTATTAACTTACTGGCCTTTCTGGCTCCCCGAGAACACACAAATGACAAGCAAAAATTTGGTGTGTGACAATAAAAAATTTCATTTATCCATCTCCATGTGCTGCTTTTGTAATTCAGTGTGAAACATAACACAGTCTGTCCAAGGAAAATTGCAGCAAAATTTTCATCAATGTGCATGTATGTCCCAAGCAGAAATGTTCAATTCTACTATGGAATTAGTTACTAGGTTAGTTCTGACTCAGAGTGGTGATGTCTGACACTGACAAGGCTTGATGAAGTATGAACCAAAATGCAATAATCTTTTCAAATGGTTGACTCAGTTCTCCAACCATATAAGATAAATTTACATAAATTTCAAGAATGTGTGCATAAGGTTAAATGTTTAGTTGTTTGCAAATGCAACTTGAAACATACTCAAAGGCTGTTATCATGCAAGAATATTAGTGTGGAGCATATAACATAACTAGTGAACAAAATATAATGCTTTACAATGGAACACACGCACAATTATTACAATTGTATTAGACTAATTGAAGAACAATGAGGTATTTTGTGAGAAAAATTATTTACAAAGGTTGTGCCAATGCTGTCAAAGTCAAGGTCCCTTAGCAGGTCAGGATGAGACTACGAGACTTATTCATCATAAACCGAAATAAACCACCATTGCACGGAATGAGAAATAACAGTAATCAGAACAAGCTTAAATTATGCATGCCTATGAAACAACTGTTAATCAGAAACAAAATGACATACAAATCCCAAGAAGAAAAGGACTATTATTGAGGTATCTTCCTTGCCCTGAAACGTATGTCTCTTCGGGTCTCGTCAAGTGTAAGTCCGACCATTCCTACTATTCTCACCACGCGCCGCTCACTGCCTCTCAGCGCCTCCAGGCGCACAAAGAGAATGCTCTCACAGAAAGAGCGCGTTGGAACCGAAG
>Ga0210059_1017856_pt1 | contig 10058 bp, 3 predicted proteins | sample Ectturendosymbi2_FD_188042 | JGI IMG/M metagenome (GOLD analysis project Ga0210059, IMG submission 188042) | Ecteinascidia turbinata endosymbiont from Florida, USA - Sample 2 (SPAdes) (version 2) | ecosystem: Host-associated > Tunicates > Ascidians > Unclassified | place: Key West, Florida...
CACTAAGAAAGGGTTCACAAAGGTGCATCACAAACTTGTCACACTAAACAAATAATTTTTACAAAAACTTTCTGTTAGGAAAAATGAACTATTAACCAACCAATGACTTTCAGGATTTAACCAAGAATTTGCACAATCTAAACTGTGGTGCATAAGCATCACACCACATCAAGCTAACTGTAATTAGATGATTATTTGTGATTCATAAGCAACAGGCAATGAGCCATTATCAATTGAATTATGTTGCTGAGTTACTGAAATAGGGGACTTGCTTATTTACACCAGGGTACTTGCAGGTATGGGCGTAATTAGGTGGGGGACACGGGGGAAGTGTCAGTAAATAGGGTGCATGAGTTTAAGTGTTTAAGTAAATAGGGTGCATGAGTTCGTCAAAATGTCTTTAAGGGTGCACCGTAGCAAAAAAGGCTGAAGAGCACTGGGATAATGTACGCATATTGGAAGTTGATCAAAAAGGGTTAGGGAATTCTGTGTCTGACGTACAAATGCTTCAGCGTGTGTATAGATCACTGAAGCACTGACTAGATAGATAGATAGATTTATTTGGCGGTACTGAATTAATTGCGCTAAATGTATTCGCTAAAACAGAAAAAACGCCGGGGCACCAAAAAAACACAGAGATTATCTAGTCAGGTGCCCATAAATTACGTGAGATTGATGTTTCCATGGTGAAGGTTGTGTCGACCGCTAGACGTGCTGTCGCAATCCTATGTATAGATTGCGGGACTAATGGCCAATTGCGAAGAGGTTACTCTTGTCGGGCACAATTGGCCATGACGCTTAATTGTCATGGACCGCAAGGTTCCAGAGGAAGAGGAAAAGAAAAACCCGACAAAAAAGAAATCCTCTTCGGGTTGCCATAACCATTTCTTGATCCACGCACACCCATTATAAAGATACCGGTAGTTTGATTTGATTACGACCGCGATGCAAATTCCATGGAGATTGAGTTCATTTTTGAAGATAATTTTCGTAAGAGAGTTTTCTGCTTCTTCTGCAGGTGTTCTTGATATTCTATAACAAAAACTGGATCGCGGCAGCAACGTATTCACGAAGTAATGAGCTATATTAAAACACACAAAAATAGTATACTACAAATACACACATTTTGTACTGTAGTAGTTTACTACAAATACACGCAAATACACACACACGAGCATTTAATTGCGAACAAGCAATGACAGACAGTCGTATTATATTACATATACTATAGTGATTCAGGCTAAGAATATAGATGTTGACTTTCGGGGTGATTCTTTGGCTACAAACAAGAGGATGTGGAAAGCATTAGTCGTGATTCTTATAACTTTCTATAATCGAGTTTTTGTATCGTTTTTTGAAGATGACTGCTGGCAATTCTTTTAGAGAGGAATCTATTTGCTGCCACATTCTTGGACCTTTGCATTTGATTGATCTTTTTCCATATTGGGAGCAGACTGGATGACAGAAGTATTGGCCAGAGGTGGAACTTCTAGTTTCATGGGTGTGGACAGAATTAACAGCAGTAAATAGACGGTCAAACGTGTTGGGAATTCTGTTGCTGTGGAAGTTGTGCATAAGCTTAGCAATTTCTAGTTGATGTATGTCTTCCAGTTTCAATAAATTTAATTGGCTGTAAAGAGGTGTTACATGGCATCGGTAAGAGCTCCAACTGATGGTCTTAATGATTTTGTTATGGATGGTGTTTAGTCTGTGTAGGCTGGTTTTTGTTGCTGAACCCCAAGCACCAATGGCATACTGTAGATGGGAGTATACAAGGCTGAAATATATCATCTTTAAGTTCATTTGTGCTCAAATGCTCTTGAATTCTGTAAAATTACCAGAATAGCAAGAAAGTTTGCTTTCGAGCTTTGAAATATGTGTATCCCAGCTTAGTTTATGATCTAAGTGCATTCCAAGATATTTTGTTGAATGGACTCTATTAATTAGGTTGCTACCGATTTGTACTCTAAATGGGGAGCTCTGCTTCTTGTCTGAGTTAAATATCATGTAGACAGTTTTACTATAGTTTAGTGATAGCTTATTATGACGCATCCAACTGTCAACTTTATTAATTTCCTGGTCAACCATCTTTTCCAAAATATCAATGTTCTTGTTTGCCAATATTAGGCATGTATCATCAGCAAATAGTGTAGTTTTAAAATTTGATACTTTTGGCAAGTCATTAACATATAGTGAAAAGAGCAGGGGAGATAAAATTGATCCTTGTGGCAAGCCACAATTGATCTGCTGGATTTGGGATCTACACTTATTTACTACTGTATATTGTTCTCGCCTATGTAAATAATTTTCAAAAAGTTGTAGTGGGAGCCCTCGAATGCCATAGAAATGTTCCAACTTCCACAGCAGAACAGAATGGTCAACAGTATCAAAAGCTTTTGAAAGATCAAGGAAAACTGCACAAGTAGGTATTTTCTGGTCCAGGTTTTCTGAGATACACTCAACTATGTCATAAATTGCAAATTCTGTTGATACTTTAGCTCTGAAACCATACTGATGTTTTGATAGCATGTTCTTGCATTCCACATAGTGATATAACCTATCATAGAGGAGTTTTTCAAATATCTTGTTTAAGGGTGATAACACTGATATAGGACGATAGTTGGTGCACACATTTTCCGGCCCACTTTTATGTATGGGAGTAACTTGGGCACACTTAAAGTTCTGTGGGTATATACCTTGGTTTATGCAATTGTTAAAGAGTTTTGCTAAGAATGGAGATAAAATTTCACTGCATAATTTTAAGATTTTCACAGGGATGTCATTTTGACGAGTACCCTTTTTCTCTGTGAGTGTGTCTATGATGTGCATGATTTCTTCAGCTGATGTTTCATGTAAATAAAATGAGGACTGACAGCTCATTTTTGCAATGTGAGTCTTGTTGCTTTGGGGAGGAATTATTTTGCTGGCCATGTTTTTTCCAACAGATACAAAGAAATCATTTAAAATATTTGCTATATCTATAGGATTTTGCTGGCATTCTCCAGATAAGGGATGGGTTAAATTGGGAGAGGTGGAGGTAGCTTTGGTTCTTCCTGGCAATAGGGTATTAATGAGTTTCCATGTTTTTGCACTGTAATTTCTTGCAATAAAAAATTGGGATTGATAATATTCCTTTTTTGACAATACCAACAAATGTGTTAGTTGGTTTCTGTATCTTTTGTAATATGCAAATTTGACTTTATTTTCAAAACCATTTTTTACTAGACTCCGGTAAATTTTGTTTTTTTCTTTGATGGATTTGTATAATGCTTGTGTGATGCATGGCTTGTTGAGGCATGTAAATTGTTATGATCAAGATTTGAAATGCTTTGCAAGACATTTAACTTGAGGATGACAGCCCATCGTTTTCACTGAATTTAAAGCAGGATTTAACGGTTGGTGTTTTACTAGTTATATATATTCACTCGTTACACGCTTGGCTTGCACATCGTCTGCATGAGTGTGTTCACATTTGCTCTTCTACTTAGTTCTTTTGCTTTCATGAAAATGAAAAAGGCTAGTGAATAAACAGAAATCTGTAAACGTTTTGCATAGTCTCTTGGAAAAGATTTTCTTCACAGTTTTTTTAAAAAAGGTAAGTAACTCTTCCCCCTAGGAAAAACTGTTACCGATAGAGATCTTGATCAAATGCAGGTGCTTGAATTGGGGTTGAACATCTGTTGTAGTTGATTCCAGTAAAATTATTTTGTTTATTTACAATTTTGTAACTGCAATTAATGCTGTCAAGGACCTTAACCGTAGAAACAGTTTTCTGATTTATTTTTTTCTTTGAATTATATCATTGCAATGCCACCCTTAATTTGTGGTCAACAGATTTTCTTGTGGTCGTTCCGTTACTCTGACTTTCGGAACGTGCAGCCATGTAGACCTTCGGTTGTGTCCTTAAAGCTAGATTTTATGTTTAGGTTATAATTATCGCGAAAATATGCACAAAAGACAGTACAAGCATGGATGGCAAAGAAGAATGCAGACGACCAATGGAAAGATAACTATAATACGAAGAATGATAAAAGGTGTTTCGAAAAAAGACTTGACTCCTTGAACACTCTTTCATTCAACAACACCGGTTCGAGCATGAAGAAGCAATGATATTGCTATATTCGTACCATGATGTCAGGTCTTCATTGACTTATGCAGCTGATTGTACTTAAGCAATTGTGTGACAAAGTTTGATGTGTGATAATTCCTACTCGGAAACCACTTATAAATGAAAACGTTTTCACGTAATATTGCAGTGCCTAAATTTTCTACGTTGCAAAAGTGGTAAACAAACAAACCTAAGGCGATCTGTTAAAAGTAATGAACGTTACTAGTGGAAAAACAAAACCGTAACAAATAACTTTCTCTAAGATTCGCAGAATTCTACTGGCCGCAGTAAAGTATTCCCTTTATCACAGCGTGTCTCAAATTTCTTCATGTGACTGAGCCGTAAATCATTTCATTTTTTTTGCGGACCGCCAAACACTAAAAAAGAATTTAACAACAGACGGGCTACACATGACCGAAATGCACACTTCTATTCATCATTTATTTATTCATGTTAATATTAGTACTGTTTTTCCCTAAACGGACTTATCTTAGGTTCAATGAGATATGCGCTCCTGATAACATTCATTTACAAGCTTTGATATTCTAGACTTGATTTTTAACAAAGCTATTCGAATGTCTTATCTCACATCCATTCTGTTTCGATTAAAGCTTGACCGACAAGGTTTTTTTTTAATTTAAGATAAGTATTTTGAAAAGGTGTAATAATTTCAAATGCGCGCTTCGGCAGCGTTTGAAACTTCGCCCAATCCACACCAAAATTTGGAAAAGTCGCAGTTGCAAAGTATGAACTTGGAATAAAGCATTATTTAAACGAAGATCAACCAATTCATCTCACGTTGAAATAGGATTGCCAGATGATCGGTATTTTACTGCTAATTAAGCAGAAGCCGGTATTTTGAAAATAAATGCATTGATTAACCCCAAAAGAACTAACGCATAACTACTGAAATCATAATGACTGGTAGTGAAACTTGTCAGGACAGTTCCTTCAGCGAAGTTCATTTAAGGCCAAAATGGGAGCAAATTATTATTACTTGTAACTTAACCATACTGATAGTCTCTGTTTAGTCATACTGTGGCGTTGTGGTTCGCCACATACAACGTTGAATTCGTGGCAACAATAGTACATGTGGAGTCTACCTGGTCAAGTGGGGAAAGCTCTATTTATTGTTACGTGGAGGGTCGTTGGTTTCGACTCTCACTTATGTTTTCTCAGGGTGACACAGCATTGTGGCTGCAACAATACTCTTTGTCTTAAACGTAGGCTTACCATACGTCCCGTTTTAGCCGGGACAGTCCCGGTTTTAAGGGCTTTGTCCCGGTCAGTCAACCAAAATGTCCCGGTTAGGCATTCAGTCACCCAGGATAGTCCCGTGTGGCGCGGCGAGGCTAACGGCCGGCCAGTAAAGTGCCGCCCTTTCCTCAACTCAAATTAGCTTACAATAATTTAAAATGTTTAAAGATCAACGTTAACTCTGTCAACACTTGCACAGAGCTTTCTTAAGGTCCAGGAACCATTTAGATAAATAGGTGAAATGGGCCTAAAACCGCCTTTGTTGAGAAGCGCTTGCAACTTTGATCATGATCTGTAAACTTGGTATAATTCAGGGGCGTGCAGAGGTCTTGTTGATGCCTGGGCCCCGGGGCAACTGCTTGAGTGTATGCCCCCCCACCAATTTCTAATATTGAGGAATGTAAAGATACAAGGACAGCAAAACTACCTGCCCGAACCCTTGCCACGTACAAAAGCATTACGCCACAAAAGCTTCTCCTCAAGTGAGAAATAAAGAAGCGAAAAAAGTTGTCCATGCAACAATAGCAAGGCGCTTGAACGTTGTGAAAATAATTTTGCACGGCACTGTTGACGAGAATAAAGTGAAATACGTTTCTGATGCTAGAGCACTGCTTAAAAAAACATGTACAATTTGAACGGTATCGTACTTCCTTGGCGCCGAAGTGTTTTAACAGCTCCGAACGATGTTCATTCTGAGAAATTATTTTGATCTTTTTTACAACAATTGAAAGCGAAGCATCTATGATTGCATTATTGCAAACTTTGCATTATTGCAAACTTTCTCTTGAATCAGCATGATAGGCAGTAGTTAGCACTGAGCCAAATTTCCAATTCTGAATCTTGCAAGCATAGCCTACATATCGAAGCTTTTGACAATAGTGTATTGCATTGGCTTACCAAGGAATTTTTTTACCAGACATTACTACTTACCGCCACCAGCGTGCCAGTTGGACATATCATGTGTGTCGTGGGATGAAAACATACCCTACCAATGTAATCTTTTATCTTAATTCGCTGACTAAGCACGTGACAGAAGCAAATCATTTAAAGCTTCACCAAACCATCTAAATTATTACGACGTAATTATCTAATTGAAGCAGCTTAGCTGCGTCATAATAAAAATTATAAATGATTGAAGGCAGATGGTTGTGCCTGTTCCTGGTTTTGTCAAATTTAAAGCGTTCTGAAGAAGATAAATTATTTTATGATGAAGAAGATGTAAGGTTTTCATCTCCAAAAATTGTTGAAACATTTTTTGCCAGGAATTTGTTACCTGCCAAACGATTTTCAAAATTCTGCTAGAAAATCAACTCACTGCTAGATTGAACATTTTACAGCTAACAGTGAGAAAATCCTGCTAGGCAGAAAATCAGCGAAAATGGCAACTCTGTTATCTCACTTCAAGAACGTCGTTTTCCGACACCATTACATTATACAGAAAAACAGCAGATCTGTTGAAACTGAGCAAAGCTAACTTTTCCGGGTTCTTCATTTCAACAGCCAAAATTTAATACTGATAAGCCCACCTAATGATCAGGCTACACTTACTGAAAATATCCCACTGCACATTAAAAAAATAGCATGACGCATGCCAGGAAATATTTCTGGCCAATGCCCAGTTGTCAGGCGATATAATGATGTGTCGTTAGAGTGTTGCTAAAGATCGAACGATAGGAGAAAAAAGATTAAGCTAGCTTTCACTGTTTACCGTGATTTCATGCAGGGCCTTTTGTATTGGATTTTGAGTAGAGGGGCAATATAAACCTCGAACTACCGGATCAGTGATGCTTGCTAATCTGCGGTCGAATGTCATATCTTTGCTTTGTTCAAAGGATTTTTAACTGGCGTGAGGGATGTGGCTTTGGTTGGAGAGGAAGGATGAGGGATTGGAGGAAAATTGTCCCCAAGTATGATGAAAAAGCCTTGATTTCAAAACAAACATTGGGCACTTCAACAAACTGGATTTGACTGATAGTTTTGTGTAACCATTCAATCCATTTCCTCGCTCCACAGCCACATTGCTTATTTTTTACGGCTAGCTTAGGGCTTCTAAAAACAAAAACTGAAGAGTTAAAACTTTCAAAAATTTATTTACTGTAAAAATAATAAATAAGGGATGGAAATACCAAACTACTTTCAAAAAATAATTTTAAATCAACAAACTTCCCTCCAGAAGGTTGTGCCCTGGGTCCGGATCCCCCAGGGCCCTTCCCTTGCTACGCCACTGGTCCTACAGTTGGTACCACAGCTCCCACTGAGAGAATCTGCTCTATCTTGAATAACATGCGGTCTGATAACAGAAGCAGAGTGCTGGAGCAGAATGTAAAAGCCCTTATCAGCAGTAAAATTAATACTGACATTTCCTCGTGTGATTTTTACGAGAAAATAAAATCGAACAAAGACTTCTTGAAGAAAGTATTACCTACAGAAAAGTATGATTGGCCGAATATGTAAATTTACAAATGCTTAAAACATTGTTTTGTTTCTTAATAGTGAAATGCATTATTTTTGTTTTTCTTGGTGCCTCAACTACAGGAATCCAAAATGGCTACGTGCTCAGTAAGATATGGACCACGTTTATCTGATCAGGCTCGTTCTTCTGAAGCGTCCCGGTTTTCAATCGCAGAAATATGGTATGCCTGTTAAACGTGACTTGCATGAGCATTTCTTTTGGCAATTAACCGCAAAACCAGATGGAGTTGTTGTCTGAACTACCACAGACTATTGCAGAAGAATGCAGGAAAATCATAGAAATGACGGAAAGAGAGTGACAATGCAGCGACTAGTGAACCTTATACTCCACTGCGGAAGAAACAGAGATTGAGAAACTGTATTAATAAGTCTTGCAAATTTTCGTTGATTCCGTATTTTCTTAAATTAATTTTCGTACAAAGAAATTTTCATCGTGACTGTTATTAATGTACAAGATTTGATCTCTCTGATAAAGTTTTTACCTCAATCATTGTTACTATTGCCAATGGCAAAGATATGCCTAGGCTGTGTTTGATTGCGCAATGTTCACCAGTGACGAATTAATGGGGCGCTCACTGAGCTACAGCCAGGGGCCCCTTAATCCCTAAGTTGGTAAAAAAGTGTAATGTGTGAACAATGCACAATACGCTGTAAAAGATATCATCGTGAATTGGAAGTATAATAAGCAGGCGTTCTGTGCTCAGTGGCCGCAGCCAGCCCAAAATTTGGGGGGCCAAAATGTTTGATTTTAGTTAAATAGAACAACGCCTCTCAAAGCACAAAATGACTATATTTTCTAGAGTTGGGGGGGCATGGCCCCTTTGGCGCCCTGGCTACGCCTATGTCTGTGGTCACTCATTGAAATTGCTTTGTTGAAATAAAAGTAGTTGATCCTTTGGCGTGTTATCTGGCCGACCCTCACTAACAAGTTAGAGCCCCAGGTAGGCCTATTCAGGCCCGTAACCAAGGGGTGCTTTAGCCCCCCTGGGAAAATGTGTTGGGCATATTTTAAAACCATTGCACATAGTTTAAAAAATTTGTACCCCTCTCAGAAAACTCATCGCCCCCTGGTGTCCCAAGCTGGTTACGGGCCTGGGCCTATTCCATCCGCTTGTCTTACTTTGGTTTCTGATGCGCATGCGGTATCCACGTCATTTGAACATCGGTCCTGCAGACAGTCCCGAAGGAAGTTGTGAACTTGTTAAGTGGTGTCAAGTCTCTCAACAATGGTGAAAGTAATGAGATTTTAGCTTAGGATAATAAATCATGGTGTTATAAGGCAGGACTGCCGGAGTTGATATTTACGCCAAGTAGGCTATATACAATGGTGGGTTTGAGGTTGGGGTGCCCAATGCAAGACTAAAAAGGGAGCCCCTTTGACGACGTCACCATACTCAGCCAACCGTGACAAGCACTTTTGGCCAAGCCTAATATGGCCACCGAAGGATACGTTCCTGAGAATACGGCATGACTGGCATAGCAGAAGGAGAAAATGCAAAAGAGTGTTAAATGATACAAAACTTTGAAAACACTGAAAGGTGGGAGGAGAAGGCTGGCAACACATAAAAGTTAGGTTATATCAAGTTGACATCGCCTCCACTTCTTTAATTTCACTCCCCATTTCTCTGCATTCACCATCAACAAACTACAAAGTTTACCCCTTTGAAAGTTTCACACTTTTCCTCTTTGATAAAATGCTTGGTAATTTGTATCCTAAATGTGTTCACGTTTATGTCTTTATGGGAATACATGAAACCATAAACAACAACCAAGAAAATTTAAAACACTAAATTTGTTTTAAATTTCATCCTATTAACTACAAGAACATAGCATACAAAAGCATTCAACCTGAGACTTGTTTTGGAAAGCTTTGAGGCTGGATGAGTCAAGGCTGCCCTCATCTTGCATTGACACTAATATTTGAAAAATGTCCAAAAGTAGGAAATAATTCATCATATGCCTTATCTCAAACATTTCTAGTAATTAGCCTACACAATTGATTAAATCTGTGCTAAGAAAAAATGGTTGAAGTTATACTGACTAAGAGCTGGCAAAAAAACTTTACTATTGTACACGTCGATTTCGGTGGTCTCTAATGAGACTTAGCCATTTCGTTGTGCTTTAGGTTTAACTTTACGCTAGTACATGGGTTCGTCTTTTAGCAGCTAAACCAAGGGGGGCGCTTATGAGTCTGGGCTCACGTAACCTCCCTAAACCTTCT
>Ga0210059_1017857_pt1 | contig 10058 bp, 7 predicted proteins | sample Ectturendosymbi2_FD_188042 | JGI IMG/M metagenome (GOLD analysis project Ga0210059, IMG submission 188042) | Ecteinascidia turbinata endosymbiont from Florida, USA - Sample 2 (SPAdes) (version 2) | ecosystem: Host-associated > Tunicates > Ascidians > Unclassified | place: Key West, Florida...
TCCCGAAAGAGGAGTGTGTAAAAGTGATTAACAACTTTGCCAGACGAGTACAGGTTTGCTTGCAACGAAATGGTGGACATTTGGAACACATCTTGGGAAAGCCATAAATTGACTAAAAATCGACAGATATAGTTGAAACTCTGGTGAATGGTCTTCCATAAACTGAATAATGTGTGGTTGTAATTTGAAATAAATAGCTTTTTAATCAAAGTCACAATTGAAATTTTCATGGGTACACATCTTTTTGGGTCACCCTGGTATCAAACGCTATCAGAGCGCTCCAACCACGCGCAAATGAAGGAAACGTCAACGTGATAAATATGCTTTCCGACAGTAGAAAAAATTATAGATCAAAACAAAACTCGGCTGAGACATGTAATCAAGGTTGTCGAGTTTTGCGGTCGTCAGGAGCTACTTCTACGTGTTCACAGAGACTGCGGTCGCTTTCGCACTGAGGAACCTGATCACAACTTGGGTCTTTAGAGTTACAATAAGACGGTTCTTAGATGCAGCAGATAACGCTACAATTGACGCGTTCAAGAATGCTCCACGCAACGCTTCGTACATCAGCTGGTAAACGCAAAACAAGATAATCAACTTATTTGCCAAGCAAATTCAAAATCAAATTGTGAAGGATGTGGCAAACGTGAAGTTCTTCTCTGTATCAGCGTACGAGACATCTAATAATGGTCACATTGAGCAGCTTAGTTCATCTCTCCGTTTTGTCAAAAACAACAAGATTCATGAAGAATTTCTGTTTCGTCAAAAACAACAATATTCACTAAGAATTTCTATGTTTAGTTCGACTTCCTTCAACCACTGGGGAAGCTCCAGCGGACTGCATATCAACAAATCTGTCGCAGCTTGGACTTGACTCAATATTTTTACGGGAGCAAGAATACGATGGAGCCAGCACCATAAACGGTGCATACAGAGGTGTGCAGGCAAGAGCAAACATGCTCTATCCATTAGCAATATATACGCACTGCTGCAGTCATGTGGAAGCAAGAAATTTTTCCGAATGTTAGGAATCTCCTTCAGATACTAGCCACACTTCCTGTTTCAACAGCTGCTGCTGAACGAAGTTTCAGCACATTGAAACGCCTGAAGATCTATCTGAGAATAACCATGGAAAGTGACTGCCTCACCGGCTTGGCTCTTATGTCAGTGCATACAAACCGCCCCGTCAACAAGGAGGAAATTCTTGAAGACTTTGTTACGAGTGAAAAGCGTCGATCAGACTTTGGTGTTTAATTAGACTTAATTGTTTAATTGCACTGACAGTGATTCTGCAGCCAAAAAATCATATCTAGTGATTGTTAAGCCTTTCACCTGTGCTTTGCAGAGGCTGAAGGTTTTAGTTGTAATTCTTTGAAGCGTTGTGCTCAAGGTATGAGTGGGATGGAAGTTCCCGCTTATATTGTTGTGCAGAGCTCATGTCAATTGTGTTTTTAAATATTGTGAATGAATGTGCCACTCTGCTTGTTTGCGTTTGTAAAATGTGAGTTTTTCAGCAGTTTTACTTAGCCTACTGTATGCGATGTTGATCATCTACACAAGCAGGATCTTTACAGGCCTTTTTGTTTTTTGAAGGGTCATGGCTGCTTAAAACATTCTCGTAATTTTTACTTTACGCGTACATTGGCTTTTTTAGAAGATCACTGTGGTGTAGATTTACAGTAAATTTGGACATGACTTGTACTACTGTACTATGAAAGAATATCGAAAAAACAAGATGGCAGTTTAGTTGAAAGGGCCCCCTGTTTTCGTGGTGAGTACAGCCAATTGTTTACCCACAAATTATGCGCTTTCCTTGGTTATTCTAATCACAAGCAAGCATTCCTTTTCAAGGCTTTTTGCTTCCATAACTTCGGCCCTCCTTGGAACAATCCTGGCTGCGCCCCTGCTTAGAGGTACCTTTTGATACAATGATTTTCAATAATGAGATGTGTTTTTTTAGCTGCGTTATACTGGACAATCGACCAAATTTTTGTACTGGACAATCGACCAAACTTTAATAAAATCCAATTTGAAATGTTTTTTGCACACTTGATTTTTGTAGCAGCTCTAAAAAATATTCGTTCCTCTGTATAATTGTATGCACCGAAAACATATTATTTTCCGAACTTACCAAATCTTGTTTTATTTAGGCGGAAGTTTTGCGCTGAAAATGTATGGATGTTAATCCAACTTTGAAAGGCATTCTGCCCAATATATCGGATGAGCAAGTGAAGGCAATTAATCAAACCTTAGCAGATATTGGCGTTGAATCAACTGAAGATCTCAAGGAAGTGAGAGAGGATGACATCGTTCACATATTGAAGCCAATTCAAGCAAGGAAGCTAATCAAATTTTGGCAGAATGCTCAGGGTAACTTTGCTTATATGGTTGCTGCAACAATTTAACCCAACTAATATCTTGCAAGATTGCCTTGCAAATAAGTTAATGGCACCCTTTGCTTCTTTCATTAAAAAAAGCTTTTTGCAGTAACGTTTAAAGTATTTCTGATTTTAAGAAACTGGAAATATTCTAGTAAATCTTAACAGCTTCTGGACACTCGGTAGCTGAGACTATTATTCTGTTCCAACCGTTGGTCTACATCGGTGGTTCCCAAACTTGTTTGAGCCGTTACCCAAATCATAGTAGCGATAATGTCTTATTACCCTCAATATTTTGCGTCATAAAAAGAATAATACAGAACAACATTGTGGTTTTGTTTCCGCGTTACCCCTCAAAGAATTGCATATTACCCCCAAGGGTTAATTTTGGGAACCACTGGTCTACATGTTCTTTTGAACGATCAAGTAACTCCGGGTCGGACCATGTCTACGAATTTTGTAGGATAATTTAAGCTTTAACGCCCGAGCCGGTCACAATTGTGGCCGGCGAAGTTGTGATCGGCCATAACTCGTGAACGGATTGGACTAAAGAGCCAGTAAAAACATTCCTGGATGCGGAAGACAGCAAGGAACCCCATAAATTTGACAAAAAGTACCTTTACATTTAAAGTGTTTGAAAAAAATCCATATTTGTGAATTTACCTTACTGATTTTTTGGCAATTTTCAGATAAAACAAAAAACTGATTTACCGCATTCCATTCAGCTTTTGGCTTCGTTTTTTTGCTTCGACTACGTCCGAAAAACCCCAAACCACAACATTCCCAAAAACGTGAGTCCGGGTGGTTTTTGGGGGGAGGGAATTTTGGGGGTGAAAAAGGGTGGGTTGGGTCAATTAACTTCCAAATGATGTTCTGTGGCCGTGAGAAAAAGGTACAAGAGGTAATTACTCGGCTCTTCTTTGAAAATGTTCTAGGAGCAAATCGGAAGCTAGAGACCCTGATTAGCCTTCTAGCCTTAGGCGTTGGGGAGTTAGGGCCTAAAAAAACAAAAAAATAGCTCAGTCACCAAGCGAATTTTTGGATTTTCCTCACTAAGAGTTTTTTCCTGTCAGTAATTTGGTGGGATGTTGTAAGATACCCAAAAACACTTGTTCTGCAATTTTGAGACGGTTCGTGAGTGTTGACTGGCAGAAAAGTGGCTTCAAAAACATAAACACAAAAATCTTTGGATATTGCCCCGTTTGACCCCCAACCAAAAAATTACTTTTTTTTATCATCATCGCAAAGCTACGATCCTTACCGACATTTCTTATGTAGAAAGTTGAGTTCCAACGTTTTTGATTTGAGCTCTATGGCTTTTCGATTGGAAGCAGCTCATTTTTCTTGGCAAAGTGAAAACCGGGTCTCGCCCCCAAAATGACGCAAAATGTTGTCACCTGTGCGCCCAACCTACCTCAAAAGATTCGTTGCTGTGTTCCGGATCCGACGATGTTTTCCCTGGCTCTTTAGTGTAGCCCAGTCCGTTCAGGAGACAGGAGTTATAGCCGATGAAAACTGCACAGGCCACTGCAATAGTGGCCGGCGTGAGCGTTAAAGGGGATCGGCAACTGGTGGATGGTAGATCGCATCCGACTTTTTCGTGTTGATTTCGGATGACCTGATGGTGCCAAATATTGGCAAATCGTTGTTTGCTATCATGCGATGCTATCTGCCCACCTGCCGCAAATCGTAGCAAATAGCAGGTTACGTACAGGTTATTTGGGTAGAAATATTATATTGGCCAATATGCTTCCAGCGCATAGATGAAAAAATTTGCATAACACGTCAAATAAGGCATAAAGATCCTGCTATAAACTAGAGATGCACTAAACAATAGATACTCTCCAACAAAGGTTGTTAGTCAATGTGAAACGGGATGTTCATTCGCCTAAAATTTCCTGGATGTTTTCCACTGACATTTTGCCTTCATATATAACTGGCATCCTGTTTCAGGGGCTCAGAACATACCCCGCCTAATGTAGGGGCCCGGGATACCTCGGTCACATTTTAAATAACAAATGCTTTTCAACACGTGAAAAATCGTTTTGGCGTCACAATTATGACGGACGTGAAATGGAGTCTGTAGCGGGCGAGACGGAGAGAGGCTGTGGTGAAATTTCATTTTATACTGGGAATGGGCAAAAAAACGATGATCTTTTTGCCCTTCACTTTAAAAAATCTACTCGGCCTTCCCGATCCTAATTTTACGCCTTTTTCTGTGATGTGAATTTTTCACGTATAAAATCTGATCAACATGATACTTTTTAAACTACGAAAAGAATCAGTTGAACTTGTAATTAACAAAAGCGATACGGTGTTGGGAAACATAGTGTGGTAATCTGGCTGACTACTTCCTTAACTGCTCGACATTTTGTGTTTTTTTGCTTTGAAATGCAGCTCTTGCCTCCCCAAGTTGTGAAGCAAGCGTAACAGTGACGGTTGGATCTGTTGGGTCTGGTTCGAATGTTGCTGGTCGAGACATATCGTTTACTACCAACTACGTCAACACACAGGAGAAATCTCCTACACAAGAAGAAGCTCTTCAGTTAGGTACATTTGTGATTTTGTGATGATAAACGTACATATTTCATGAGCTGAGGCTTGCTTCTGACAGTACGCAGTTTTCACATCAGTTCCACAAAACTTCACGCAAGATTATTGCCACACACGTCATGCTGGCAGACAAGTCTTGCACAATAAACATCAAAGCAAAACACTGCTATAACTCTGTTCATCACCTGCTGTTGCGTCGTGTCTCATTGCAAATACAAACGGCTGCTGACGTTGAGCAATTCACACTTTCCATGAACTTCCTTGCAACACGTGTTCTTCACCGTGTGAACCAATTCCTTCAATGCACTGGAAGGCCGAACTAGATCTTGGGACAAGTGTTGAGCACCCATTCAATTGTCCGATCATCCTGAATCGTCAGGTCAAGCAGTCCATTGGGAGGTCAATGGGTTGGACATTCGAGAACAACATGGTCGACGGTCTGTTCTACGCTGCACTCGCAAGCCGCAGAGCGGTCCATATCCCATTTGTGTAAACACGGGCGGAAACGCCCGACACCGGTGCGGAGGCGGTGGATTCCATACCCCATTTGTGTAAAGGTCCGACACCGGTGCCGGACACACGCTGTTCTTGGAAAGGCCATTCCAGAACGGTCGGTCGGGTATCAAAGTACGGAGTCTGTGATAGCTCTTGCGACACGTGGGCTACATTGTTTAGCTGCAAATAGCAGGTTCTTTCGAAATTCCTCGTATGCCTTCTCACTTTGTTGCATCCGGAGGTGGCAATCTATCAACGGATTCACTTGTAAGAAGGCAAAAGCGCTTCCAATCAGCCTTGCCAAAGTTCCAACGTTTCACCAGATCTCTGCAGGCAAGAACTTTCAGCTTCGGTGGCGTTATGAGAGAGTTGGGTCGGTGTTGTGACCGCGGAAACTTTCCTAGAACACATCTGTCAGGCACGGAATGGGACAATTCGGCAATGCCTTTCGGCGATGGACGTGTCAGCGATAAATCGGTTATAAACGGTTATAAGACAAGACACTTTTGATGGGAGCGCTTTTTATGTACTTTTTCAAAAACTTTTGGGTTTAGTTTTAGGGTTAAGGTTTTAGGGTTTAGCTTTAGGGCAAACAAATATCCTTTGTAATCTCACCCTTGAAGTACAGTAGAATTCGCCTATAACGACATCGACCATAACGACAACGCCTATAACACTTTTTCTTCGGTCGCGGTAGAATCCCTATCTTTTGCGTGCATTAGAGTTCGGCTACAACGGCTTCGGTTATATCGTCACTTCGCCCACAGCGAAGCGTTTTGTCGGTCCCTGCAGAATATTTTGTTCGTGTATAACGACAGTTGCAACTTTTCTTCACAGTCTGAAGTTTAAGCACGGCTGTGAAGCCGCCACACAGACCTTTCATGACCGAAAAGTAACACAGGTCTCTTGAAGTGTCGTTATAGGGCAATTCTACTGTATTCCAAAAGCACGCTTTTTTCGTATAAAACATTTGTGACCACCATCGCCGAAACGACCCGTCGCTGTACTGGCGTCGCCGAAACAGCATCGCCGAATTGTCCTGGACCCTGTCAGGCAGTCTGTTGTCATGGCCGACACTCGCGAAGAACATTTCGGGTTGGTGCCCGCGTTTCATCGGTGAGAGAAAAAACTGGCTAATACCTTTGTGTTGTACAGCAACTCAACGTTGTTGGCTTTTGCTCAGGAGTCCAGGCTCTCATCGTCAGGAGACGTTGTGCTGTAATCCCAGTTGACATGTTGGTAGTTGAAGTATCGCCAAGATACAGATTAGCGTGTGGGAACATCGGGATGGGCACAGGTGTGAGTAGCGAGGGTGGAGATTTGTAGACGTTAATGATCTCATATCCTGCAACGTTTACGCACAACCACTCAGTCTCTGGTTGCTCTTGATCAAGGGCGGATCCAGCCAGTGAGTTTAGGGGGGGCCGACTTCAGAAATATTTTGGCAGTCAAGTCTCATTACGGGTTCACTACTTTAGGAGAGATGAAGTACACTTCACAGCATTGCTGTGACAAAGCAATGGAAGGTAAAATGGCCTTATATCGCGAATGCTGTTTTCCGAATTGTACAAAATGAGGGTGAAAACAGTTACTTTGCTAGGTTTTAGGGGGGCGATCGACCCAATCACACCCCTGCATCCACCCTTGCTCAGGAGACTGGTCGACCAGTGTCCACTCCAACCGCTCGTGAACATACGTGGAAAGGCCGTGCTTCCTCCTCAGGACTGACCCAGCTAGTGAGAAATTTGGAATCACTAGTTTGTCTGCCGTTGTGCAGTGGATCTCCTGAAGGCGAAGACGAGTCCCTTATTCTTGTGGGATATCTGCTCGATGACGCTGATCTTGCTTGCGGTCAGCCCCTAGGTGTTCAGCTCAGTGGCGTAGCAAGGCTATGTGCCGTCCGGGGCCGACCATAGAAATGCCGCCCTTTCCGCTCAAATTTGCTAACAAAATTTTAATAAGGATTAATGAAGCATCTTCAAAATCGCAATTAAACACTAACAAACTGAAATGTGTCTTGTTTTTGATTGTCGATTATGATTCTTGCATTTTCTGCTTGTCGCCACCTTTTTCATCATTAGTTTTTCTATTTTTTGCTTTCTTTGCATAGGAATATACGAACCCCACATGTTTGGTCAAACTTTCCTCCCTGTTGGTTTTTAAATCTCCGGTAAGCTCACCGCATGACATTTTCATAGTTTACTCATTCCAGGGGATCAAACGGAAAAATTAAGGGATGAGATGGCGGTATACCTACTTTGTAAACATTTATTTTTGTAAAATTTCGTGTAGTATCCCCGTCTTTAACTAAAAGTAGTATATAGACTGCGTATGGCAGGCTATATAATCAATTTGATAATATGATCTTTGTGATGTAAAGAACGTTTCATTGTTCACTGCACGTTTTAGTTGTGGTTTAATCCTCTTAGAATATATAGAAGGCTTCAAACGTTAACTCTGTGGGTAGGGACGGATTTAGGGAGCGCTGGGCCCTAGGCCATCTTAGTTTTTAGGGCCCCAAAATGCGACCTATTTGGCCGTTTGTCTGTAAAGGGTGAAAGTAAGCCGCTCTTATGTGTGGTGCCCTCTCAAAAATCTATCTTTTGTTGTGCCGCTTTTGGTTCAGCAACTGCGTTATATCTTAAACAGAAATTAAAGCCTTCCCTACATTCTTCTAAAAAACAAATGACATTCCAATCTTTTCTTGGAATTTATAGCTTTTTCGTGTAGTTCAGAAGTTCTCTTCGTTAATTTTCCTTGATGTCTAGCGTTTTTATTAGGTTGTTCGGATATATACATTTTCATGCGTGACCGTGTTGCCGCTAGGGTTGGCAGATGGCTGGTATTTCACCGGCCTGGCCGGTAGTTTACTGTTAATTTTGCAGAGGCCGGTAAGAAGCCGGTATTTTGAAAATTTGTGCCTGAAGCCGGTATTTTGAAAATAAATGCATTGGAGTGGCTTCAAAAAGAACTAACGCAGAACTTTTCACATTGTAATGACTCTAGTAGTGAAACTTGTCTGGAAACTTCCTTCAGCGAAGTTCATTTAAGTGGAAAATGGAGGAAAATTACCATTACTTGAAACTTAACAACACTCACAGTCTCTTTGTTTTCTCTGTTCCTTTGTTTAGTCATACTTACCATACTCCTTCGTCTTAACGTGATCTGTATGAGCATTTTTTTGGCAATTAACCGTGAAACCAGCGCAGGTGGAGTAGTTGTCTGAACTACTACAAGCTATTGCAGAAGAATGCAGGAATATCATAGAATGGTATAGTTTAATCATGCAAATTTGTGACTCAAATCACAAAATAACACGAATGCAGCAAGAGGAAATACAATAACATCAAAGATCGCACGTTGATTATGTTGATGAAAATATAAAAAGAAATTTCAGCTTTCGCAGTTTCGTCATCGTGTTCTAACATGTTGAATCACAAAGGGTTGGTGAAAGACCACATGGGTCAAGTTCTCAGCCAGCCCTGTCGCTAGCACAAAGCAAATTTTATTGAAGACGTTTTACAAGTATTGTAGTAATAAAAGTAATAAAAAGCATCAAATCAACGTCAGGTAAAATAATCGTAAAAACGACAACAAAAGACAGTGGGACAAAAGCATGCCTATGCACAGGAGGTATATCGGAAATGGAAAAGAGCAAAGTAAACAGATTTGAGCACTGAGATGTTGGTGGTGCAGTGCTTTAATTTGAACAACATTAGAATGAACGGGAAGAGAATGACATTGTAGCGACTAATGAACCTTACACTCCACTGCGTAAAAACACAGAGATTGAGAAATTTTATTCTTAAGTCTTACCAATTTTCGTTGATTCAACGTTTTCTTAAATTTTTTTTCGTACAAAGCAGTTTTTATCGTGGATGTGATTAACGTACAAAGATTAATCTCTCGGATAAAGTTTTTACCTCAATCATTGTTACTATCGCCAATGGCAAATATGGTTAGGCTGTGTTTGAATGCGCAGTGTTCACTAATAACAACAATATCTTGGCCTACGCCTTATTTCTATCATTTTTTCGATGATAAATTTGTGTCACTGTTGACAAAAAGGCCGATATTTTTACAAAACACATCTGGCAATCCAAGTGGCCACCCTCGAAAATATCGTCTAGCTGTCGATCTGATTATCTGTACGTAAGCTCCTTTCTTTTTATAGTAATAGTAACCACATATTTTATGAACCAAACAAGCACAATCCATTCAGTGGACACAGAGCTTATTTATGCCGTTTTGAAGTTGTCATTTTCCAAGAAATACAAAATATAGTGTTTTAATCCTCTATGTAGATGTCATAGGCCGATGGTAAACAGCCTGAAGACAAGTTTTGCACAGCAGCAAAGTATTGTCGCAACACCCTCAGCTAACCATCTGAAGCAAGCCCAATGTAGACACGTTTTTCCAAGTAAAGCTCAAGAGAAACGGTTATAGCTGATTTAACTAACACATAGAGTTTCAACAAGCAATTACTGTTTTGCGGGAAATCTTGTAAAAACGGATAACACTAATTGGAGGGCCGGCGGGCCGGGCGGGCTGGAGGGTTGTGTTGCCAAATGAAAAACGTGAACTTTCGGCGGGCTGCACAGAAGACAGAAGGGCGGGCCGGAGGGCTGCTTA
>Ga0210059_1017858_pt1 | contig 10058 bp, 3 predicted proteins | sample Ectturendosymbi2_FD_188042 | JGI IMG/M metagenome (GOLD analysis project Ga0210059, IMG submission 188042) | Ecteinascidia turbinata endosymbiont from Florida, USA - Sample 2 (SPAdes) (version 2) | ecosystem: Host-associated > Tunicates > Ascidians > Unclassified | place: Key West, Florida...
ATAGGTTCCCGGAAAATCTGGAGAAGTATTAATTGTTGCATAAATTTTGTAAGTCTAATACAAAACGTCCCCCACACCCACGTACTTGTCTGGATGGTCCGCGTTAGACATGAACGGAGTATAGTTGTGCCGGCCCCGCCGGATACTTCAAAATTATCAGTTCCAACCCTTTCATCACTGTGTTACTTGTATAAATATGCCTCTAGGACCTAAAAGATCTTGTAGTAGCGGCAAAAAGTATTCTTACTCTTCCAACATAAATCCACTTAACTTTCTAACTACGCAGTGGTGTTTTTAAGGGGAGGCGAGCGAGAGACTTGCGCCGGTCCCCTCTCTTTAGGGACCTCCCCTCGAGGTGTTTCGCACGTGAATTTTCCTCTTTTTTGTGAAAAAATTATTATCCACTCATATAATATAGTCCGAAGCAGATCATAAGTAAGTACTCTGCTTTCAACGGGGCCCTCAAAAACAGCAACTGTAAAGTGCTGGTGCTCTGCTTTCAAGGGGGGTACCAGTGGCCAATGTAACGTGCAGGTACTCTACTTTCAAAAGGGCACACAACCCCAACTGCAATGTGCAAGTACTCTGCTTTCAAAGGTCCCAGTAGCCACTGTAATGCATTAGTACTCTGATTTCAAAAGAGGCCAACAACAGCAGCTGTAAAACTAGAGAAGTGGGGGACGATGACAGCTTGTTATCGCTAAACGTTTATGTGCTGCTAACTTTATCTTCCAAGATTCTATTTGAATAAGATCTGATGATGCCTACTTCGCAGGCGAAATATATACTCTTTAAGATCTTAGTGTCTGATTCTTTGCTGACAAAGGATTTCTTTCGATAAACAACTTTTAGTTTTTTGAAGTTGTGCATCATGAATATCCTTTTGCAGGGACCGAGTTTGCTAGAAAACTTTGGGAGGGACAAACTTTGTGTGATGTGCATATTATTGTGCATATCACACAAATATAACATTATTGTTTGCGTTTCAATGACGTCACCATTTTCACAATCACCCGTAGTACGATCTTTTTGTAAAATTGGAAAAATGGGAGGCAATTGTGGAAATGATATATCGTGGGCACCATGGCCCAAGCGCCCTCCTGGCTACGCCAATATTGATAATGTCTATTTCTCTTATTTATTCCCCTGATTTATTCTGGAGGGTGTCAACAGTAATGTAGCCACGAAATTTGTACAACTACATTATTTTTTTAAACAAAGTATTGGGGAAAAAATATTTTTTCACCCCTTGTCCAAACGTGAAGGAGACATGTTCCCCCCGCCCCCCGAAACTCGGGTCAATGAAAGGTCTGTTGCATTTTCTGTTATGTCAGTCATGCTGTTGTCCCGACACACATCCTTGGGTGGCCCGCATATCTCTTTCCTAGACTTGATCAAAAGGTCTTACCGCGGTTGGCTGGGTATGATGACGTCATCGGAGGGCCCCACTTTTCATCCTTGCCTCGGGCCCCCCAACCCTAAGTCCACCACTGTAACTGTGGATCCTAAAATCCAGTTCAATTGGCTGCAGATTGGCTTCACTGGAAACCAAACCCCCGTTTTCTCTACTACGCTGATAACAGTGAGGATGGAATGACCATAAAAAAGTCTCAGTATTTTTTGCGAGACTTGAGTCATTTTTGTTTTTAAATTATTCGTTCGGTTGTCGTGGCGTAATTTTTGAGTATAGAGATATACATATATTTCAAAGCAGCTCGTTTTTTCTAACTTCTGCCATTCGAAGTTATTTATTGCCTTTTTCCTTACTTTAAGCCGGAATCCGTAACAGAATTACAGAAAACTGCACAAATAGGCTTGTCACAATTATCGCGATTGACATAACACAGCGGATGGAGTACTCCATCGTGACACATTTTTTACATGCTTACGGTCTGCGGCCATGTGTTAGAACATTATTAAACCTCATCTCACGAATCCAGTTTTTGCTTTAACAACTTACGGCTTTGAAAAAGAATGATTTGAAATGTTTCATCGAGCAAATCGACTGCCTAACAAGTCTTAGTCTAGTATTGGACGCACTTTCAATAGTTTTTTTATATTCACACTTTGACTAATACGTTTGAGATTAGTGCAATAATTTTGTGCTTTTTGCTGTTGTGTGCAGTTTTACGAAATATTTCTAAAATATACATTGCTTTTCAATAAAGGTTCAAAAAGGATTTAACTGCAAAAGTATGCGAATCCTTTCAGCAAGCGAATGCAAAGTAAACGTTTATTTACAAGTTTTCACAACTGAGTTAAATTCCTGTCTATTTTCATTACTACCGTTTCTCACAGATTTTATGGTGTTGACTATCAACTTGGCTGAACATATGCGCAAACTGTGGAAAATATTTATAGCAAAGTCAAAAAGCATACTTTAACTGTAAGTGCAAATGTGCAAATTGAAACATACTCCTTCAACATCTTTTTTTAGGCATCTCTGCTAATACGATTGTTAATTTGACGATCAACTCTGGAGTCAGCGAACCCACAGGTGAGAAAGTGGAAATACCTTCTTTTGTTAGAGTAGATCTACAGTGTGCTCATCTTTCGAATGCGTTGTTAACAGTCGACAGAAATTTCAGTGTTTAGCGGACTAGCCTCACGTTTTTCAACAAGATCATCGGTTTGCTTGGTTTTTAGTTTTCCATTTAAAACGCCCCATTCAGTTCTTTTTTGAGAGTAAAACGACGCAGAAACTTCTCTTGGGTAAAAGTCGGCATTTTCAGTTTGTACAATTACAAATAGAGAAGCAGTTGTGTTTGCATTCGAAAAACAGAACAAAGTCAATTTAGTTACCATAAACAAAACCCAAGATAAAACATAATATGTAAGAGAGAGAGATTTCGGAATCTCCGCTCGGCCCATTTTCAACCTACGTTTTCAGTTGCATTCAGTAAAATCCAGTGTAAAGACGGTACATGGTTGACAGTAACGCTCATTTCGTGCTGTAATTTTTTTTATAAATCTCATTAGTTGCTGTAGGCGCTAAAGAGATAATAGTTAATAATGAAGTCAATGTTTTGTTCAGAGGAATGTTGTTGAAACAGCACGATAGGTCTCCTTAACATATAATTCTCGATAATTTTGTCCGGTGTCCAAAATTTCGGTTTGAAAGAAATTGATATGATAGTTGCTGTTGCAATTCAGATGCTTGGTCACATTGTCTTCGTTTTGTTAAGCGGTGGCATTGCACCTTTCATTTAACTTAAATTAAATGTCATGAGACCTTTACCCCTCCCGTTGGACAGTAGAGTACGTGGGATTTAACCTTTTGTTAGAGATAGCGTGACTGCCTCATCAGTTTGTGTTCTAATTTCCTTTCTTTAGTTATGTAGCCAGTTAGTTGAAAACATTGCAACCGACCGTAAATAATAAAATCATAGCAACTTGTTTTCCAATTTCGCTTCATACACAACTTAAGCTGCAGTACTTCAAATTTTGCCCGATTTTAGGTACGTAGTCATGCAGGTGCTTCATCTTGTATAACAGCTTTCTGTTTGATGCAGTAAGTTCCAGTGATCAGCGGTTGCGCCATTCAAATTTGGTTTAAACTTTTACGAAAAGCTTGTGCAGAAAACCTTGTGAGTGGCAATAAGTTGTATCGGTTGGTTGGTTGGTTGGTTGGTTTGTAACATTGCCGCAAAGAGAGCTGGGAGGATTTTTGCGTTTTACTGACATACAAGCTCCTGATCAGAACGTTACATCGTGGTGCCACGTAAAAACTTGGGTTCCTTATGCTTAGTTTTATCAGAGATCGGTGTTAGAAATGCAACTATGTAAAAAATGTCGGAAAGTTTTAAACATGCTGCTGCTTTCTTACACAAAAATAGTACCAATAAAACACTCCTTATCCTTGTTAAGCGCCTTGTGTCCGAATCATGAATAAACATGAACTTAAAGACATTGGTAAGGCAACTTTCTTGAAGTAAAGTCCTCAAGGCAACTTGATGCACAAAATTTTAACTTTACAGTGGGTATGTTTCATTCTTTCCCATTTTAGGGCTTTTCAAAAATATTTCTAAATTTAATAATATTAATGCGCTAATCTACTACCCACTTTCGTTTTTTCAGCTTGTCAAAAGAGGCACAGTGCTCTGAGAGGTGGGTTTCTTACAGGGTTTACATTTAAGCAAAAACCGTTTGCCTCTTTCTTTACCTTATCTGCTGAAATGTGGAAATAAAACTGTCAACGACAGCGCCAATATAACAAACAGGGGTGTAGTGCTTAAAGAGGTGTGGGAACGGCGATCCCACACCAAATAAAAAGGAAGACTGCACCGAACAGTTCAAATAAAGTGAGCATTCGCCTACAAGAATTTCCACATTGGATCTTACTGTTTCACTGTAGACTTTTGACTAGCAGTGCGAATCTGCGTGTCGCTAGCACATCTGTGAGATCGCAGCCATATTTTAATGTAATCTTGTGCAAAAAGGTGTGGGAACGCATTCCAACACCAAAAAATGTGTGGGAACGCCGTTCCCACGCTTTTCCACTCCACTGCACCCTCTGGTAACAAGTTGATTTTGTAATGACAGCAATTAGTATATGATGGAGTAAAGACCCCATGCCGTTTTGCTCTAACATAGATATGAGTAGATGACGGAAAATATATGGTTGTTGTACCAAATGCTTCGTAAAATTCAATTACTTTCCTTCCTGAACAGCATGTTGTCTGTTGTGAGAAGAAAGCATATTTATTTCAATATCGTGGTAGTTAAATCACACTGAACGACACTATCACATGCAGCTGGGTCTATACAACAATCATCAGTGCACTGGGAATAGGAAAAAACAAAGAGGGTTTTTTCTAAATTGTTTAGAATACTGGCTTTTTTGTTCGATTTCCTACCATTATTTCCACTCATAAAGCGCTACTCTTTGTTTGCATAACTACATAACTTTTTCAAAATGCTGGATGGAATGCAATTCCAAACCAAACTCATGAACCACAAATCAGTATTTTATTACACGCAAAACATAAGTCCCTTCGTGAAAGTTACACCTTTGAAAATAAAGGGTATTGTAAATTTCAATGAAGTCTCATTTTTCTCACGAAGCGTCTGTGTTTGTTTCAAAGTAATGCTGTGGGCAAACTAACAATACGCGTTCGTATGATTCTTGAAATGTGAGATCCGACGCTGTTTGGTGGAAGAGTGAAAAAAGTTTGCTTTGAACTCCAGTTTTTAAAGTCGACAGTAGTAAGTACTTTCCTGCCAGGTGAATGACTGGCCATAAAACATAGAAGCTTTTGTTTTTGGGAAACGCACGCCAGACAGCACGTGATGCGAATCAGTATCCAATACAAAACTTGTCATTACGACTTAAAACTCAATTTGTAAAAGTTTTCTAGTCTTTTTCCAGAATTCACTGTGAGCCCTTACAAGTTTGCTGATAAAATATAACCCATTGGCGGAGTTCACAAAATCTCAGATACAGGAAGTCAAAAGGGGATGGCAGAGGGTCAAGGCACCCCAGGATTTTGAAATGTGATATTTTCCTATTGAATGTTTAGCAAAAAAGGTTGTTCTCTTAATTTGGAATTGGTAAAATTAAATTTCACCACTGCTTGCTACCCCGGAAAAATCCTTTTAGCCACTCCTGGAAAAATCTACACTAGAAAAATCCTTCCGACGCTCATCCTCAGATATATTGAGTTGCTGGCGTTTTAGGTGACACAACACCTTTCGCGCATTGTGTAAAGCTTCTTTGTATAACGTACTGTAGACCTCAGCCACAAGCAAAACTACCCCTAACACTTACATGGGTTGGCAAACTTATTGGACTACTACGGGGTCAAGTAAGTCCACTAGTCCAGAAGAAACAAGGTTTCCAAAGACTGATTGTTTAGTACACTGTAAATGAGTCAGACACGAAGTTCATTAAAGACATGCACAGTAGGCACACTAGATGCGTAATGCAGTTTTCCAAAGAAACAGGTACAGAACATTGTTTTTGATACCGTTGGAGTTAAGCGCACAAGTTAATGTTAAATTCGCAAAAGCTATTGGTCGATTACTCTTAACGTTTGGCTGAACACTTTTACGCATGTTATTTCACTTTATGTGCAACTTACACAGGAGTCAGACCCGTGCCAAAGCCCAGGCGGGATGCAAATGTTCTTTAACTTACATTCAGAACCGAATACTGCGGAACCCTCTCTCTCCCGGGGTTGTGGAGCCAGAACCCAGCTCCGACGTCTAAAGTTTTTGGCTCCAGCTCCAGTCCTAAATTTTTGAGTTCCGGTTTCGGATCTCGGTTCAACAGCCTTGCTCTTAAGACTAGCTTCAATTACGTTTCAATAACTCACAATGTAAGCTGTGTACTACAAATGCATAACGTATTTAAAACATCCAAACCCTGCACCGAATGCGTTAAAAATTCCGCACTCCACAGTCCACACGGTTCAACAGCAACGAAATAGAAAAAATGGTTCCGGCTCTGGCTCTAGGCCTTTACAGTTTATGGCACCAGCTCCGTCTCAGCTCCAATCATCCAATATTGCGCCGGGTCCGGCTCCAAAAGCCCACGACGTGTTGTTGGCCAAGTCGACCGCGCCCTTGCGAAACAGCAGCGATTGAGCGAACAAACTCACTTGAACGATTTTCCGCGCACAAGCAGAAAACATTTAACTGGAACAAAGCGTAAGATCAACGACGTCAACTTGACGGCAGCATTTGCAACCATGAACAAATAAGTCCACCTAAATACAGTAAACCTTAGCATCAGCGACCCACAAATGGGCAGGCTTATCTACTTAATCGGTGTGTGCCAGAATGTTTAGAATCCAGGCGCCCCTAAATTGGAAGGTGCCTGAACACCAGCACCACCAACGACTACGCAGCCCAAACCTACCTACGACCACCTGCGCACAAAACCCACATACACCTTTCTGAGTCGTTCGTCGTTGTACTTTGAAGAAACAAATGGAGCCATTGTGACAAAAAGTAACGTTGTGAGGTTGGGAAAGTAACAGAATATCGGGATAAACGCAGAACTGTAAGTGCAACAGAACAAACGTAAAAGGAGTTTAGAATGCCAACGTAGACGTTGGTCTTGCTCTGCCGCAGTAGCAAGCACATTTAGGCCGGATACAATAATAAATAACTAGAAGTGCGTTAGGCCGAAGTGGAACACAAGCTAGGCCGAGTTTGCCGTCCCCTGCTAAACATTTCAAACTTAAATGAATCCTAGACACTTTCTTTGAAATCCTTATACGCCGATCGGTGTCGATTCGCCACGTAGCATTGCATCGGTGATCAACGTTCTCTCTAATCCAAACTAAACGACGATAATTATAAAGGAGTAGCTTGCAATCGTTGTTTTACAATATCGTAAAACAGCTTGTTGAGAAAGTAAAACTTCGCGTTGAAAGTGTTTGTTCACTACTCGAAGCTTTCTCCTGGCGAATTAACTTGTAGTTGCACTCGCATTCGTTAATCAGCTAGATCACACAAACACTGTGCTTTTTTGAGAACGTAAAGTTCTCAATGAGTAAAAAGCGATTTGAAACGAGCCAAAGTGAGCAGGACCGTAACCACAGGGGGACAACCGGGAGATGCCTCCCGAAATGTTCAAAAACATGTATAGTTGTAAGTTACAAAACAAGAAGTTACAATCATTGTGCCCACCCCGTTTTTGAAAATATCAGGTGGTTACGGCCCTGGTAGTGAGCCTAAAAGTAGATGTGCCTGGGAAGCTACTTAAAGATTGTGAAAAACGACAAGAACTGTTTTTTCTGACACTTTTCTTTTTCAGTGGAATGGAGTGATGAAGATATACGAGAATATCAATGGAGGTGTCGACAAAACGCTTCTTCGTACAAACCTCCGGTTCTGACAAAAAGCGGAGAATACTCAGGTATATAAAACTTTTGAAAAAGGAAGATGCTAACTCGAAATTGTTTTAATAAGTTCAGTGGTAGTGGCAGGCTTGCGTAAACGCTGTGGCTATTGAGAAAATTGGGCGCGCTTCAACAGCAAAAATTTTTAACATTCTCTCATTAGTTTTTATCGACTGGTATTTGTGGAGTTTTTCATCGAAACATTAACGTATAGTTTACTTCCATATATGGTACTGCGTATTCCAAACAATATTTTTTGATTGGCAGAGGAAAAAGAATTTCGCAAGCTCTACGTGCCAGTAAAGGTCCTTTACAAAGAAGATTATTTTAGAGCCAGCAAACTTTTCTGCCGAGATCGAATTTTTCGGTGGTGGTCAAAGCAGTGGAAAAGCTCTTCTACAACTTTGTATGCAAACGTGTCTCAAAGCGCCTCCTGCCGAGCTTCCACCAATGAAATCGAGCCTGTGCCACTAAACGAAATATTACGCATGACTTGCGACGAATGGCGCTTTGCTTTGGTTGTGGGCGAGGCCGGGTCAGGAAAGACCTCCATTTCTAATGAACTTGTCCATCTTGGCACTAACGTTGACAACAACCCAGATTGGGGTAAGGCAGGTAGTGCGACTCAGAGCGGAAATGTTGTGTACGAATCGCAATTTGAATTCGTCTTCATGTATCAGTTTCGGGAAGCTAGTGGACGAGACGCCGAAACAACATTGGAAGACTTTCTTTTCAGTTCAGCGGGTTTGGCGAACCTTGAAAAAAGTTCGGAGCAGAAAACTGCTTTCTTTAACCATTTGATCCAATCCGCAGCCAAGTGCCTGCTGGTTTTGGATGGTCTCGATGAATTTAAGTTCTTCAAGCGTCTGCTTCAGGCAAATACTAATAAGAACATTCGAGACAAAATGCCCCTCTCGGAGCTATTGAAAAACCTCGTACTTGGCAATTTGCTGCCAAATTGTCTGGTGGTGGTGACCTCACGACCGGCGCGCGTCAACCAGCTCACAATGAAGTTCAAGAAACTTGCCAAGGTTTTCCTTGTTCAGCCTCTTAACGATGAACAGAAGTGTGAAGTGTGCCGGAAACTGTTACCCCAGTTGAGCAGCAACATCATCGCTTCCGCCCAACAAGTCGATGTTGTGTGGAATTTCATGACAACTCCTTTCATCAGCCAGATGGTGTGCAGCGTGTTTGCCAGGAGCGAATCTTTTACTTTGTCGGAAAGCTGTGGCGTTACTGATTTGTATGAAAAGTTTCTTCTTCTTTACATGAACTCCGGTCACGTGATCATCGAGCAAGATTTGACCTGGCGGCAACGAAAGATCCTTGTATTTAAACTGGCCGAATGTGCCGGACTTTGTCTGCTGCAAAAAACTTGGTCCTTTTCCGAAAAATCTTTGTTTTCTCCCATTCCCAACGAACGCCAAGAGTCTGCATTTATTGGTGAGATTCTGCCGTGCGTTTTAAGGATGGGTTACAACAGCAAGGACGAACCCGAATATTACTTTGTACACTACACATTCCAGGAGTTTTTTGCTGCCATGTGGCTTTGGATCTCAGAACCAAAGTTTGATAATAGAGTCAAAGAAGTGCTTGGCGATCCATCTTCCAACCTTCTGTTGTTCTACTGTGGATTAGGGAGCGAGCGAGCAAAAGAGTTCTGGCAAACGTTTTTCGGGGTGGAGTTTCTTCCTGCACCGCGGGGTCGAATATACCGCTACGCTGTTTCGATTTTGGAAAAAAACTGGAAAATGGACAACCTTTACGGTTGCTGGAAACTCATGCAAGCGGCTTGCGACAGCGGGGACTCGAAGCTCCTCTCCAGGTTGGCTGATTCATTGCCGGACTCGTTGGTCATCGACACAAGGAAAAAAGGTGGTCGCGTTTATGCACCTTTGGGTCAAGTTCTGCAACATCGAAAGGATACAGTCGAGGCGGTGCAGATTCACCTGCAAGAGCTGCACATTGGCTTGTTGGGGCCTTTGCTACGCAGCGGAGCAGAAAAAATTGACTTGGGAGGAAACAATTTGACCCCCCGCCTAGTTTCGACACTGCGCGGTCATTTTGATGTGGGCCCTCGCCTGGATGTTCGCTTAGTGCTGCAGCATAATCCTGGCATTGGCGACGCCTCCGCTCCAGATTTAGCGAAAATGTGTTTTTATTTAACTGCGCTGGACTTGTGGAACTGTGGACTAACTGCCGATGGAATGA
>Ga0210059_1017859_pt1 | contig 10058 bp, 5 predicted proteins | sample Ectturendosymbi2_FD_188042 | JGI IMG/M metagenome (GOLD analysis project Ga0210059, IMG submission 188042) | Ecteinascidia turbinata endosymbiont from Florida, USA - Sample 2 (SPAdes) (version 2) | ecosystem: Host-associated > Tunicates > Ascidians > Unclassified | place: Key West, Florida...
AATGAATCTTACAGAAAGAACGAGGATTCGGAAGGCAATAGCTACACATTGATACAGGGGCAAGTGGTAGGCAGTGATGGTGGTCAGTACGTTAAAAGCAGCTAGAAAAAGAACAGGTGAAATCAGATCAAACTTGCACACAAGCCAATATGCTAGCAGCATTTCCTCTGGCCACAGCCAGGGACATACGCTGGTGGAGCCACTTGTGCTCCCTGGGGCCGCCAGACACATCAACAAGTTCATTCGAAAGACCACTCAAAAAAGGGGCAGTGGATTTGCGACCTCAGCTTTTGTGGCCGCAAAACCAGCCTGTTTGGCGGAGTCTTAATAGTGGCCCTGAGCAAAAGTGTTCACAGCTGTTGCGTCCCACACCATGCTTTGGCCTCTGTACCAGGGGCCCAAAGTCAGGCCATCCGGCCTCCTTCCATCGTTAGTCAGGTCGAAAGGCTCCAAGGTAGAGGGGAGACCAATGTGGGTCAATGACGTCTTGGGATGGAGTTGATGGCTGAATGGCTTGGGAAGCAGCCTGCATTTTTAATACAGGAGAGGCCAGGAGTACCAGCTCATCAACAATTTTGCCGCAGTGGCATTTTGTGCTTTGAAAGATTTTGGCATCGGTTTGGAGGGCGATTGCAATACGGAGCTCATCAGGAGTGAGCAAGTTTCCAACACTGGCAATTGGGAATGCTTCTGACCAGGCACCAGTGTGACTCTCTTGTGCAGCAAGTAACCGACAGTGGTTCCAAGGGTTATTGGTGTTCAGCAGGGAATTGAGTGTATCCCTGCAGGTGACGTCATCCCAGGCTGCTTGTATTCCCTTTTCTAGTGGTGATGAATCATGGTGTTTGGACCAATCGTCAATTGCATCGCTTACATCCCCATAAGGGGTTTCCAGGTTGAGAGAGGAAAGTAAACAGTAGATGAGACCTTTACAGGCATGAGACGATGACAGGAAACATGGTAGGGATAGATCTGACGTGGAACGAAGGCCCATGCCTGCATGTCTGATTGGTAGGGATGCTTGTGACCAGTTTTCTTCTCCAAAAGACACATTGCATATTTTTTCCATGTTGGTTTTTATGGCTGTGTCGAACACCTCCAGTTCCTCTTTGCACTTGAAGTATGGTGCACTTCGCAGTAGGTATATGAGTTTGGGGATTGAGAGGCAGTTTTTTAATGTGAAAAATGCTTGATGTGGCTCTATTAGCTCAAGGTTTTCAATGTTGTCAAGCATTTTAGTTTTTGCCTCTAGATGTAGTGGGGTGGAATCCTGATGCAGAGGGGATCCTAATAACCGCCATAGATTGGGAGCAGGGATTGAGATGGATGGGAATACATCCTGGAAAAGCTTAGTTGTTTGGGACTGCTCTTGGCTAATGGCTGGTTGTGTTGTTGACTATGAGCAGCTCACATTTGGAGTTATTTATTTCTAGGCCAACTGAGGATAGTCCATTCCTAATGATGGCAGCATTACTGAGCATGGTCTGCGGGTCACCACCGATACATTTGTCATCAAGGTACCAAACATTTAGGTCTGATTTGACCTCAGATGTAACTCAGGGAATGGCAAGGGCAAAAAGAGCCGGGCCGAGAGGGTCCCCTTGTTGCACCCCAATGGCTGAGTCAAGGCAGAACTCTCCATGACAGAGAGATGTTTTTGAAGAATAACAGTCCCAAATGAAAGGATAGATTTCTGGGAAGTGTGTTTGGGCTGCTTGAAGAACTGTGTCATGGTGAATGCTATTGAAAGCATTTTCAACATCAAGTTTTAGTAAAACTTTTTCACCTTGCGTTTGTGCCATGAAATAGCGTGTGGCATGGACAGCGGTTTCACAGCCCCGGGGGGTGCCTCCCCCAAGCTGGGAGGGTTGGAGTAACTCACGCAGATGTAAGGTCTCAAACAGACCTTTGCAACCAGGCGTCAGTAGGTGCACCCTACAGCGATAGGTCTCAGGTCTCCATTGTTTTTGCGCAGACCTTGTAGTTGTGCACCATAGAGGAAAGGCCAAAGGGCAGTTGTCCATCCGTGAGGTGGTTAACTAATTCGGTTGGGCTGGTGAAGAGGGAAGTTCTGGCATCACATGCAGAGATTGATATGAAATCTTTCAAATGTTGTGGTCTCAGTCGTTCTGGTCCTGCCCCGGAGCCATGGGGGAAGGAAGAGATTGCAGCCTGTATTTGGTTTTGACTGAAGTATTAAGGTGGAGTGGTAGCGTTTGGGGAAGGGATAGCATAAGGTCAGATGGGACCTGGGGGTGTTTTTGTTCAAGGGTATCAAGGGATTCTTTGCTGGGGTTAACAAAAGAGCTACCACCTGACAGTATTTGTAAGGCACCTTTGATATTGAAGTCGGACAGTTTTTGGTTTACCAGACTTTTCATATTTGTGGCTGGGTCCCTGTGGGCTTTGTTTGGTTGTGGGGTTGCATGTCTGGGAGAAACCTTAGGCTTCGGGAGGCTGTCGGATTCCAGGTATGTGTTGATTCTTGACTTTATGGAGCTGGTCAGGGAGATTCCCTTGGATCCTGGACCTGATGACAGGATGGAGAGGGGGAAGCATTAGACACTGCCAGTCTACTGTCTAGTAGTGCGTTTGAAGATATGGCCTAGTGCATTTGAAGATATTGATGAGTTGATAAATGTAGGATGAGTTGATAAACTTTATTGATGAGTTGATAAATGTAGGAAAACCTACGGTTCCAAAGGCCTTGAGGGCTGGGGTTTGGGAAGGTTTGGTTAATGGTTCTCACACCACGAACGCACCCCTGCTAATCTGCAGTCCCGTAACTAACTTCTTGAGCAAGCCGTGCAACAAACAGACCTGCCTGACTTACTAACTCTGAGCTGCCAGCACGCAGTGCGGACAGAGCCTCTTTAATCAGAAGTAGACCTAACACAAAACGGCAGAGAAACTGTACAACACGACACTGTCTCAAAACAGCACACGGACTAAAACACAGACGTCACAAAAGGACAAAGCACCCCGGAAATCGTTAAATCACACAAACACGGTGGAAACCGTCTGGAAGCCGATAAACACAGACTAACACTAAAACAGTAACACGGACGGTGGAAAAATATAGTAGGCTAAATATAGATGTTTTCAAAAACAGCCAACAGAAAAAATTTTCGGCCAAACGACCTTCAAAAAACGGCCAAAAAAAGCCAAACGGCCAACCCAAAAATCGTACGGCTATCCAACTTGAAATACGGCCAAATTTCTGAAATTTGGCCGCAAAACGGGCAATCTGGCAACCTTGCCACCAACACTAACAGTGAAGTTGCCCAGCATATAACTTAGCTCACTTCTGTACTACGCCACCAAACGCTCAATTGACTTGACTATGACGAAGGGCAGGAATCCCAGCAGCTTCAATACACTGCAGAGGTGGCCGGAGTCACTTTTTCAGACCCCGACTCCGCTCATGTCCAAAATTTTTTAATCCGGTGTCAACCGAAATTTCAGACACACTTACCTAAACACGAATTCCTAAGCCCTAATAATCAGTTTTATCAGCGTGTTTGCCATGAAGAACATAAGTCTGTGCATGCATACATGGTGTGAAGTCAGAAATTTCGCTTGACACCGTGTCAGAGATGAGGGACTGTGAAATTTTTCAGTCAGAGTCCAGTCCTGATCCGCAAAATTTTTTAAAATCATCAGTCCGATCCAGTCCTGACCGCCCATGTAAAATCATGTATTTTTATTTGGCCTCATTGAAACAAAAGAATTACTGGAGCTATTTTGCCTTAAGCCAAATACGATTGGTTGAAGGCAAAACAGTTCCAGCAGTGCTTTTGTCTCATGAGGCAAAATAGACGCAGTCATTTGCATTTCCAAAATTTAACAAGGAAGTGTTTGTTTGGCATCAGAGGGAAAAGCACTGCTGGAGTTATTTTGCCATTAGGAGAATACAATTGCTTGGATGGATCAAGTGATAAGGACGATACACTTTGATTAGCGTAAGGTCCTTGTTACAAGACATAAAACCCAGTGATGGAGTCTCGAGACGCAACTCGAGACCCGATTATTGGAGTCTCGGTCTCGAAGGTCTCAGGTCTCGTCTCGGTCTCGAAGGATTTCGGTCCCCGTCTCAAGCTCTCTGTCTCGAGACTTTGCATAGGTTATTTTTCATGAAGTTTTGTAAGAAGGAGTTCTTTAAAAACGGTTTTAAAAAATGATTGTTCAAAAATTAACCGTTCAAAGAGGTCAGTGGCTAAGCTTTCTTTGTTGTTATGTTGTTTGCGAGATGGAGAAAACAATTTGCCCTCCAAACCGTTTGAAATTTATACTGAATTCAATAAAAAATGTGCATGCACCAATGAAACCGCAGTGCGTAATCTCTGCAACAAGAGGTTGCGCGTACTATGCAAAGGACTATCTTTGAACTGTTTTTTCAGGAGTTTTGTTATGAAACCCATAGGCTTATTCAAAAGAGGTGGGAGAGTGCCAAAAATTTCTTTTTTGAGAAGCCAAATGAAACCATGTCTTTTTTTCGAAGTGCTTTTCAAAGCACTCTGTTAAAACACGCTGGTGAAGTTTTTTTGTTCTGTGTAATGCAGACCTTGCAAATTCATAAATGCCTCGGAACTCTCCTGAGGAAAAGTTTTGCTCATAAGAGTTTGACACAGAGAGCAGATAATGCGTCATGGCTGATCAGTCACTTTGACGTAGGCTACTGCTATAGGCCTTACTGCCTTTCTGCGTTTTCTAACCAACATGCGGCGTTGCGAAAATTCTAAGTGTGTCAGCAAAAACGGAAATTTGTAACAGTTGTGAATATCAGTTTAACGTAAAAATATGGAAATTATGAAAAATTTAAAGATATAAAAACTTGACAATAAAAAGTAGCAAACTCAGGAATTATACATAGAGCCATGCAATCAGCGGGAAGCCGCTACACCATTTCACTGCTAGTCAGCTACACCGGTAATCCCGAACTTCGCTCATCCTGCTACAGCATGCTGCATCCCAACAATGCCTATCGAAAACATCTAATACTTTTTTTTGATCAGAGAAAGAAGAAATCTTCAATACGAAGGCAATGGTTACTTGCAAAAGATCTGCCGCAGTTGTAATAAAACTGACAAGCTACGAGCACCTTGCTCTATGCAAGACAAAAAAGCAAACCCAAGTTTCAGGAGTCATGATTTTCTGACCTTCTGCCAAATATGTTAAGTTTAGCTTGATTCCTTAGTTGATTGCCACGTGATTTTTGTTGACAATATTGGTGTGACTGCATGACAGAAAAAGTTTGAAATTGTTATTGTGACAAGTTGTTGCACTTGACACCAGGTATATAGACATATGCGTAATAGTCAGTAGAAGTTATAGTGTGAAAGGGCTCAAATCCTTGTGGAGTGTGCCAGATATGTTTCGCCACAAAAAGTGTGGGAATTTGCAGTCGCAACTCTTGTTTGGTTGGTCGTCAGTTGACATATTAGGTGTCGAAATTGCATGTTCTTGCATAAAATTGTCGTCGTCTGAGTTGATAAATCAACGACAGTTCGTATTGCGACGCTAAGTTTACTTCTTGTTGGACTTGCAACACTGAATTTTGTGACGGGTTGATTGCAGATGAATGTTTGCATTCAATTATCGTTTTATAAGCCATAGCAGGAAGTTGATGAAGTTTGTCTTCATGCGTTGTATTTTTATTCATTGTCTTTTGTTTTAGGAGTTTAGTTCTAATTTATTTGATTCCTGAACTCCGATTTGTTTATGGAATCGTTTTGAAACAAAAAGTAGAGGTTAAGATATTTTTGGCGCAATCAATCAGTATGATAATTTAAATTCATCAAACTGTTATAATGAGGTTGACTGTATGTAATATGTATTACTTACTGAGTGTAGTGCATGAATTATTTCAGTAGGAGTTTGAATGCAGTGTAGTAGTGACGTGTAAAGCACCAAGATAGACGCCTCGCGGGAAAATTGCTTGTGTTGTAGCCAGGTTCGTTAATTTTATCTTGATATCGTTATACAATCTTGGCGGCAAAATAGATGCTGCCTACTTTATATAACGAGCCACGGGCCGGGCCGGGCCAGAAAATATGTTGTAGTTTGGCATAAACAGGCCGGGCATTTTCATGTTATCTCCGGGCAGGCCAGGCTGCAAAACTGCTGGCCCGTGCCATCTCTAATGTTAGTTATTAAGCCATACATACATGCATATGTAAAGAAGGCAGAAAGAATAGGAAAAATAATGACGAGAAGGGTGGCCAACAACTAGAGAAAGCAAGATCCATAATCGAAAATTAAAATCAAGACTCCTTTCAGTTTCTGAGTATTTGATTGTGATGTTCAACATGCATTGTTATTCCTTATTGTTATAATAAGCATGACACATTATTTTCTCTCATTTTATATTGTTGTAAGCAAATGTGAGGAGTGGAAAGTGGAAGCATTGTTATGGCCGGCCCAGGCGACGCTTAACATCACTATGCCACTGCAGCAGAGATGGGCGGACTGTCATATTTTGCGATCCGGATCCAGTCTTAAATTTTTAAAACTCAGTCCAAGTCCAACCATAGTCCAAAAAGTGTAAGATATTCAAAGTCCAAGTCCAAAATTAATCAAATACGGATTTTTAATGGCAAAAATTACGCAATTATTTTCCATTAACTCAGTCCAATTCCGGTCCTGTTCCTAAAGTTATGAAGCATTTTGCATCCCGGATCCAATCCAAAAAGTAATCAAGAAAGGTGTAGGTAACGTTACGAAAAATGGCAAAGCTTTGTTAGCCAAAATACACGAAATATGTGGCGAAGTAACTTGAGTGTCAGTGCGGATGCCCAGTATTAAAATAAAAAGAATGTAGTGAAACAAGTGAGTGGTAGATAGTAAAAAACTTGTTTTTGTTATTTCATTGGCAAATGATATAAACGACGAAACACCTTGGCAACAAATTGAATGATGGAAAGCAACCTTTCCTGTGGAGTTACCACTTTACTGTGCTGTTTTGGCCAGTGCTGCTGGGGATGTTCTACACTCGCCTACATCGACTGTGCTTGTTTTTAAAAAAAGTGATGATTCGCCTCTTCTCCACTTTCTCAAATAACATAGGCCTACTTCAATACTAGGTAGGAGACCAGAACATGGGACCTTCACCAGGGCACATCACCTCCTGTCCTTAAGCAGAATGGTTGGTGCTGTTTAGCAACGAACAAAGCAATTAAAATTTTTCTGAGTCAAAACAAATTTATTGAAGCATGGCAACGGCAAACACCTCGAATATTCAATTGGCTCACCAACATTTTTCGAGTGAAAATGAGTAGACCCTCTAAACCAGTGGTTTTCAACCTTTTTCATGCGGCGACACATTTTGCAACTCAATTTAACCTAACGACCCCCTTTCGAAAATTTCCAGTCAGACATATGAAATGCAGGTGTGTTTGCACAATAGAAAATCACAATGACTATAAAATAACGTACGATATCACTGTGTTGAACCAAGACTCATTTGTGAAATTCATGCACATGGCAGCATCAGTGAGAGAGACCCGTGCCGTACACAAATCAATCCACAGCACAACTCATTGAATACTAGAATAACAACTCCCTTAGCTGCCGCAATCAGATATCTAATTTACAAACACATCACATTCTTACGTCACAAAGTTATTCGTGCGTTGCCAAACGCAACAGTATTCTGTATTGTGGTGGTCATAATCACACTTAAAAAACAATTTTGAATACAAAAGTAGGCCATCATTTTTGCCAGGTGATCCTATTATTTTGGCTACGCCAAAAAGTAGTTCCATAAGAAATGTAAAATAACGAAGTAAATATGAATATTTTTGTTAGAAGCCCTCACGACCCCTACAAAAAAGGCAAACGACGCCAGGTTGAAAACCATTGTTCTAAACGCTGCCAACATTTTCAATGTCCATTCATTTCTTCATAGAATTTGTAAATAAGGCCACAGCTTTGAAGTTGTGAAAATGAACGCTTGCAACATTTGGCCGTTTGCACAAATTTGGATGATTTTTATTATCTTGATATTTGGCAATGTACCATTTAGTTTGTTGCTGCATTATTCAAGGAGTTAGCTTTAATTACCATCAAAGAAATGTGAGCTCTCGAGTCTCGGTCTCGAACTTCCAGGTCTTGGTTTCAGTCTCGGTCTTGGCTTTTATGACAGTCTCGGTCTCGGCCTCGTCTCGAAATTTAAGACAGGTCTCGGTCTCGGAGGTTACGGTCTCGACTACATCACTGGTACAGGTCACTGAAACTTTCAACAGATGACCAAGTGACTTCGCAGCGGTCGCAGCTCAAAACATATTACAGTAGAACTCGTCTAATTCGTCATTGTTTAACCTGTAAGTCCCGCATCCGCCAAAATTTTGGCGCGGATTTTAAACGATTTAAAAGCTATAACTCGCCAGCTACTATAGCTACAGAGTTGTTAAAACCATCCACGGATTCAACAAGTCTTCTAGTTTCGATTACAAAAAACGTTGTTTGATTTGGGTGGGGGGTTTTCTCTTGGTGACGTCACAAAAAAGGCAGGTTTTTGAATCTTTGACCCACTTTAATTGGCCCTGTGCGCTAATCCAACAAGCTATGTTGATGGCTCAAACTTTTTTTGGAAACTAGACGATCATCCGCGTCTATAGAGCCCTAGATTGACTTTCTAGCATGTCTAGAACAAAAGTTATGGCCCACAAACCCCGTTGTACTCAAAATTCCAAAAACTGCAGAAAAAGTACGAGTCTCCCACTGACGGCATATTTGCCAGAGAAAAACTGCCGCGAGCTATCGATCGAGAGCTATTCGCGTCCCTCAAGAAAGACTCGTGAAGCCTTGTAAGTTGCACTAAAAAAAGCTTTTGAGGTTTAGGTTCGGGGTTTTCTGTAGGTGTCGTTAGAAAAAGGGTAGGTTTTGCTATTTTTTGGCTATTCTTTTATGACGTCATCAACCAGACAATGAGCCGAAATAGTAGCTCAAAATTTGGTTGGATTCTACGCTGGAATATGAAGGTTTGGAGGCCTAGATCGACTTCCTGGCGTTTCTGGTCCCCAAGTTATGGCCGAAAGACCCCTAATCTTGTAAGGATTCCCTAGGGAATTAGTGGGGATTCCTCTAATTATTTTTTGCTTGTTTTGCCATAACTTTTGAACCAGAAATGCTAGAAAGTCTATCAAACCCTCTAAAGACTCGTATTGTAGCTTAGAATCCAAAAAAACTTTGAGCCAAAAAATATGATGGATTGTTCGACTTCCAGAATATGACGTCATCATCCAAATGTAAACAACAAAATATGCATAAACATCCTCTGATTATGTAAACATCAACAAAAACCCGAGATCTCAAGCTAAAAATTTTTTTTGCAGTCTAAACTACAAGTCTTCACGAGTTTTTTGAGGGCTTGAACAGCACTCTAGCCTATTCTAACGGTGAGTTATGACCATATACAAAGGTGGTGTTATTCAGCCCCTGATTTCCTTTAGGGGTGGAAATTTTGACCACTTTTTGTTTTTTGTGGCATAATTTTTGATCCAGATATGCTAGATAGTCAATCAAGGGCTCTAAAGACTCGTAGGATAGCCTAGCTTCTACGAAAAACTTGAGCGACACAATTGGCTCATTGGATTGGCATCTAGGGCCGCGTAAACTAGGCCTAAACTAGGCCAATAAAATGAAAATGACACCCCCCTTGTAACGTCCTCCCCCAGAGAATCACAAACCCAAAACGAAAAATTTTTTTTTCAATTTCAACTAGCAGACTTGCTGAATCCGTAGATGGTTTGAACAGCTTTCTAGCTCAATCGGCTGGCGAGTTATAGCGTTCCAAACCCTGCGCCAAAATTTTGGCAATCGCGGAACTTGAAGGGTTTTTATTCGTCAATTCGCTTAATTCGTTGCTTTTTCGTTAGTCCCAGCAGAATCCCTATCTTTTGTGTACATTTCTGTTCGTCTAATTTGCCATAGTCTAATCCGTCAATTTGCTTGATTCGTCACCTCTTTCTATCCCTTGCAAACGTTTTGTTCGTCTAATTCGTCATTTTCAGTTTCCCTTTTGATGTCTAAGCAGCTAGTATGTATGGGATTTCAAA
>Ga0210059_1017860_pt1 | contig 10057 bp, 4 predicted proteins | sample Ectturendosymbi2_FD_188042 | JGI IMG/M metagenome (GOLD analysis project Ga0210059, IMG submission 188042) | Ecteinascidia turbinata endosymbiont from Florida, USA - Sample 2 (SPAdes) (version 2) | ecosystem: Host-associated > Tunicates > Ascidians > Unclassified | place: Key West, Florida...
ACGAAGATCTGATCGAATATCTTCGCAATTCCTCCTTTCAAATCTAAACGCATAGTCCTAACACCTGTCAGCTGTGTGTATATGACGGAAGAAGGTCGGCGAAACATGCATTGACGTCTTTGGTATTTTTCCGAAATTTCTCGAAAAATTGCTGGAGTGTGAAAATTTGGTCTGTAGTGATTGGTGACAGCACACACCCTTGTAGGAGTCAATGACAAAAACTTCTAAGCAGGAATACAGTAACTTGACGGCCAATAACAGGCGGCCGTCAACACCGTACTCCTGCAACACTCTCCAAAGATTTTCACGAGGAATCCGGTCGTTTGCTTTCTAAGGTCGATAAAGCACGTGCATACATCTTTCACATGCTCCCAAGGTTTCTTTAAAATTTGGTCTGTAGTGCTACGTCCAGGACGAAAACCGCACTGGGTATCATCCAGCTTTGGTTGAATTATTTTGTGGCATGTTTATTCAAAGCACTTGGCCACATGAAGTACACTTTTCCAGGGAGGCTAAGGAGAGAAATGCTCTGGTAGTTAGTGCTTTCTCTCCTATCTCCATTCTTTAGTATGGGAATGATCAGCCCAGTTTGCCAATCTTTCGGTTCCTTCCAGAACACCAAGCCACTTGACACGCACGAGTCAGCCAAAGAATTCCTCGATTCAAGGCTTTGAGCATTTCACGTCGGATTTCATCACAGCCTGCATCCTTCCCACCCTTCAATGCTTTGATAGGGAAAGAGACTTCGACTGCAGTGATGGTATTTTCCTCCCCCAAATGTACGTGATGTGTGTTCTGTGGTGTAATAGTGACTGGGTTTAAAAGATATTTGAACTTTTCTCTCCATCTACCAAGGTTGTTCTTCTCATTTCTGAGTAAGACACGGTTTTGGTCTTTGATGGATCTAGCAGTATGAGACCATTTGCCGCGAAGACGCCGTACAGTTTGCCAGAACACCTTGTTTGCTTGCAAGTAATTGGAATCCTGTTCATGTCCGAAATTCTGCCAAGATTGCATTCTGGTCTTTTTCACCGTGAGTGCTGCGGATTTTCGCGCCTTTCTGCCACAAAACTTTGGCGGGATTTTGATCATTTTTGCGCATTTCATGGTAGTGTCCATGTAAATGGCTCATATTTTTTTTATTTCAATCTACCCTGCCGAAACAACATCAACTTTAAAACTTAGATATTTTCTTCTAAGATGCATTATTTCTCCCTAACCAGACCAATAGGCACGATTTTAATTTTGCTTAAATTTATTTTTTACTTCAGTTTTCTCTGCAGTAACGTAGCCAGTCCAAAATTTTGAGGGAGGCAATTCTTTTGGCTTTAAAGGCAGCAACGTGTTTTGTTTGGAACACCGCCTCACAAAGCGCAAAACCACAAGATTTGCATGAAATTTTAGTGAGGCTTGGCCCCTTGCTCTCATATTTATTTCTGTGGATGTTCGATTTCGTTATATCATCAGTATAGAACACGAAATCACATCTGCTGTAAATGCTTCTTGATTTCCACCAAAAACAGTTTTCAGCATTATTGTTTGAAATGCATGCTTTAAAGAAATTCTGAACCACCTTAATAAAAACGAATACACAAAACGTTTCCAATTTTACCTCTTCTGCTTCAGCTGAGTCTATCTCACTGATTTCACTGGGTGTGGTTTGTGAACTCAGTAACTGAAAAACAAAGCATTCATTACAAACGGTTTGCAGCAATTACAAGAATGTTTTCTTAACCCCTTAAAGTTTGCGACATGTACGGATTTTACAAAAAGAAGAATCGTAATGTTTTACCATTAATCACAAAAAGAAGAATCAAATCGTAATGTTTTACCTTATTCTTACATAATCCCTGTCAGACTGTAGTTGATCTAAATCATGACGAAAGCGTAACTTTAAAACTTGATTGCAAAGAAGATCCACTTAAACAAATTTTTGGGAAAAGGACATCCGATGAACTTGTCGTGCCATGATTTATAAGAACTTTTCCTGGCTCCACAGAATATACTGAATGACTTGATTTTACTTTAACGTAAGTTGGTTCCACATTGGCCAGCAATCTATGTTGAAGACGAATTGTAAGGGTAGCAACGGAAAATCTCTTTTCAACAAAGAGAAGGATGGCAGTTTGTCCTCGTTATTTCGAGAAAATGCTGTTTAAAATACCTTAATTTGTGCTTATCTTGGCTCAGATTTATTCAGACGTGATGTATCTTTGGGAAGATAAATTGCACGAGTGACAAAAGTTTTCTCCAGTCACAAACGCCTCGTGCCAAGCGTAATTTCAGATGTGAAAGCAGAATGATGAAACAGAATTGAAAGTTGAACCTGACGAATATACGTCAGAGTTATTCATCCAATCCTTTTTAATTCAATATTTTTGTTAAAAAGTTTTATGCAATCCAGTTATGTGGTCGCGCATTCTTGGGATTTGTTCACTACAAGAATTCCCACGCAAGTTACTTGGTTTGAATAAAATTTTATCCTGATGATACTGTCAGGAAAGCAAACAAGTTCTCCAACTACTCAGGAAAACATGAGAGTTTGTGTACGCGTTGCTTGGGTAAACACGAAATATCATTTCAATGTTCCTTTAATGTAGCGGATCGTCATAAAAACGTACTTCCCCAGTCCAACTGTCGCTAAAGAAGATGCTCGATTCCTCACTATTGCACTCGGATGCAATGGAGGTCGAGCTTGCAGCTTCGAATTCGTCGTCCTGAATCTGAAAGTAAACTTTCGATCAGTCGCACAATGAACATTAGAAATGTTTTGTGATTAAAACTTTTAAACAACAGATCTTAGGAGTGAAAATAACTCGTTAGTTGGTGATTGGTGTATGATTTTGGTGAACGTTCTTGTTGAAAAGTAATTTTGACAGAAACACTCAAATTTGGTACACGAAAAGCAGAAATGCTGAATAGCCTTATAATGAATATCACGGCCAAAGGAAACGATACAAATGACATATTGTAAACGTTTCGATAACTCCTATTATCTTAACGTTTGCAATATATCATTTGTATCGTTTGCTTTGGCCGTGATATTCATTATAACACTCAAATTTTTCGCAATTAAACATTAACAGTAGTTTGGTCGTTGAGGTTATACACTATGTTGACAAGGTCTGAAAGACTAATACTAAACCGCGTTTTCTTGTGGAGAGGGAATCATTTCTGGAATGAAAATAGTATAAAAACATTAAAGTTAAGAGTGTGACGATCGATTAATCATTTTGAGAATATTCTAACCTTTCGGGAATCTTTCTCATGTCGGCTGTCTCCTTCATTTTTCTCAAGGTCGAACAAAAGTTGAACATTCTGATAAAACAGAAAATTCTGACCCAATTCGCAAACATGAAACAAAATATCGTGATAGGCCATTCTTCTTAACTTCATGAAGAAAACCCTGTTGCTTGTTTAAATATATTTTCACACTAGTCAACACCTACAGTTGAACAATGGCCAGAGGGTTGGGGCCGGAGAAAGGGCCCCAACCAGTGACCCCGGTCGGGGGATCACTTAAAAACGGGGGCCTCAAATCTGACTGACGACCTTTGTGACGGTATATGGACACCAGAACTGAATTCACACATTTCCCCTTTCAACTGCATATTTGTCTAATACGACAAAGAAATTGCTTTTCCCGCGACCCACAGCTTCCCTTTTCTCAGCCAACCATTGCGAAATGCATTGTGGGTATCTTCGTTGTCAGCACCTGCCTTGGTGAGCTGGCAATTGTGTAGGTAACGTTGCTGAACCCACTTTGAATGTACGCTAGCATTTTTAGCATAGTCTAGTAAAAACATATTCAGGAAAATTATGTTGTAGACCAGTGGCGTAACTAGAGGTTTCAGCCAAGGTGGGAAACGTAGCTGGAGGAGACCCAACGTCCACCGTAGGGGCTCAATTGCCAGCACTAGGAAAATAGTTGAGAAATGAAAGCTTATCTGAATGTGGATTTCTATACTAAAACTCAGAAATCACCGGAAAACTTTCCAAAAAACTTTCGAAAAACGCAAAAAATAACAACTTACTGAAAACGAAAAGAATACTGAATGCTAAAACATAATAAAAGTGGGGTGCCGGTGTTTACATTCAGCTTGCCAGGGGGAGGTTCGCTCCCTTGCACCCCCCGTCAGTTACACCACTGTTGTAGATCTGCGTTGTATGCTTTCACTGTACTAGAATAGAATATTCGGTTTCTAGGGTACATGATCATGTAAAACAGCGTTTCTCATCCAGACGTATCGTACACCTAATGGTGTACCAGAATTTTCCAGGGGTGTACCAACGTAATGGGGTGCACAGGGATGTTCCATATGTGTGCTGTTCAAGAACAGTCACATAGTCTCAAACATAATCTTCTTTGCTCTAGCTCAGTGTGTTAACTTTTCACAAGTTTTAAAACTGTATCTTTCGGAAAGTACGAATCGTCTGTATTTTCCCGCCTGTTTGTTTGCAATGTTGTTCAGATGAACATAATTTCATCACGAATCCTCCTTTTTAAGTTCAGTGCATCTGCCGTTTTTTAGGACAGCTGAAGATCGCGTAGAGAACATGAGGAGTGAATCGCTCGAATGCCGCACACTGCACAGTTTCATCACTGCGCAGATAAGCAGTTGCAAATTTTGGCGTTGCATTGCAATACACTGCTCGCTGTGGAATACTCGTAGTTGTTCAGGCCCGCAATCGCAACCCGGGGGGGGACAACCGGGCTCCTCCCCGAACGTTTCAAAAATGCTTTGAAAGCAACAAAACTTTTTTTTTGTAAGTAACAACAAGTTGCAAGCATTTTGATCCCCCGAAAATATAAGTTAGTTGCGGCCCTGTAGCTGTTGCTGCTGGCTTGACATCGCTCTTGTAGTTAGATGTTTGTGAGTGCTGGCGATTACTTTGATGCTGGATTTTCAATTTGTGTGGGTGAGTTTTCACCACGCGAGTTTCAATTCAGGCTAGTTAGTTTTCAACTCATACAGGCAAGTCAGTTTCAGGTGGGTTCATGAGGCTCTAACCCTTGAAAAGCAGACTGTGCCGCTGTGTGATCCGAATTTCAAAGGTCATACTCTGTGCAAAAAAAAACACACAGAGGTTCCCACAGGCCCGTAACCAGGGGGACGCAGGGGGGCAAAGCCCCCCTAGAAAATTTTTCGCCTCCCCTTGGAAAAATATATTGGACATAGTGTAAAAAATTTGGGCCCCTCTCAGAAAACTCTTCGCCCCCTTGGTGTCCCAAGCTGGTTACGGGCCTGGGTCCCCAACTTGTGGCTCGCGAAGGTGAGGCTGGAGGTCTTAAATTCTACTTTCCACTTTCTTGGTAATTGTTGAAAATGCATTTTCTATCCTGGATAAGTGCTAAATTTTCTAGATAAATTTTCTATCCTAGATAAGTGCTAAAGAGATTAACAACAATCGGAATAAAGTAAACAAATACGTGTACCATGAAAACGAAACGCTCCTCTACAAGTAGATAGCAGTAAGTTCGGTACCATACCAGTTGTCACTGCTACTTCTACAATTGCAGCAAGTAGCAGTTCTTCTACTGAATTTAAGACTAAGGCTCCTAACAAAGTTTTGTAATCGAAAACTATCAACATGAAGAAATTTTGTCGAAATCTGCAATCCATTAGTCAAAACAGTGAAAAAAAGTAGTTTCTCAGACAGGACCCAAGGTGGCCAAATCTAATTTTTGCAAGGGGCCTGGAAAAGAGCCAAACGAAAATAATGGGCCAACAAATGTTGTTTGTGACCAAATTTCTAACATTTGGCCGCAAAAGGGCCAAATTGGCAACCCTGTTTGGCGTACGGAGCTGTGGTCAACGCAGTCACCGTGGTGAAATAGTTAGATTGTGACGTTTATTCATGACTTCGTGGTGTTCCCGGTGTCAAACGAAACCTCTGACCTCGTCAGGGATTTCGCGTGACAGGTCAAGCGATGTTTTGTGTCTATTCTTGTACGTATGTCAGCAGGGATGTAGTGCTAACAAAAAAGGTGTGGGAACGCACCCAAAAATCTAGCCATTTTAAAACAGCTTCAAACTCATTTTGAAGCAAAACTTGAAAAAGGTGTGGGAACGCGGTTCCCACGCGTTCACGCCCCACTACACCTCTGTACTGTATGTTAGTTATTTTTGCTTCTCAGGACAAAGGAATAAACTTTGAGGATGAAGGTTTTGATGTCTATTGCAAAAATAAAAACTTTTGGTTAGACGTCAGATAGTCCACAACAAGCGACAGTTTGGGAATCACTGAACACTTTAAATATCAGTTAGTTTTCTGTTTCTAATCCTACACCATAACTCTAATCCTAAGGCTTAACCCTAAAAACCTTAATAATTAGTTCTCAGCTTATTTGATGTCTCAGCCACGATATTCCAGGTCATGCCTTTGGCAAGCGAAATGCATGACCTGGAATATTCCTCTGCACATGCGCAGATGGCGTGAAGTCAGCGTTTGCGCAAGTCAGAAATTTCGCTCGACACCTGACCACAACGGCTTAGCCACTTCAAGCTTCGGCCTGCAACAAGTCAACTAATGAGTAAATAAATAAAAAAAAACTTTGTACTCGTGCATATAGCAGGTTAGATATTGCAGACATGAGCACACACTTTACATTTTACAAGGTTTACCATTTGAAATCGTTTAAGTGACATTTACAGCATAAAAATCGCTTGAATTTTTACAGCACTTGATTTTAGTGCATGGCAGGGGTGTACAGATTTTCAAGCAAATTTGAAAGTGTATACTAATACAAAAAAGGTTAACAACCACTGATGTAAAATCTTATTCGTAGCTCGCGCCTATAATATCCGATCTATCTTGCATCAGAGTTTTCCAGTGAAAACTCAACACTTTACACCAATGAGAGATTCAGTTATTTAACCAGTAACACTGTACGCCAGTGGTCGGCAAACTGTGGGTCTTGGCCCAATTATGGGCCGCTCGGCACTTTTTACTGGGCCTCGCAACAATTGTTGTGGTGGTCTGCGGTATGTAAGAGCTAAAATGCTGCACCGGTTGCCTGCGATAAAACATAAGCGTTTGTAACAACTGTAGAACATTGATTGTTTGACATTAACAAGGCATTGTTATCATTGCAGGGTTTATGACAACATAGCATTGTTGTGCTACAGATAATTGAATTCAACATCAGTTTGAAACTGGGCCTTCAAATAAGCACGGCCGTTTGAAAGTTACGACTCAAAGGGTGCTTGGGGCCATCATGACGAAAATTTGCCGATCACTGCTGTACGCAATAGGCCTACTATTAAATGGAGCTTCAGCAAGTTTAAGTTAATCAAAACGTTTCACAGATCAACTTTGACTGATGAAACATTTACAAATCTGGGAATGATATCTATTAAAAGTGAAACTGCAAAAACAAGATATGACTGAGTTGATAAAAACATTGGCATTTTTGAAAATTAGGAAAAAGTAAATTTCCTAGCTTGAAATTTAGCAAATGCTAAAGTCTGTCTGCTTCACATGTTGTATTGATACTGTAGAAACATGCGTTTATCAGCTTTTGTTAAAGTCAGTTTTGTTTTTGTATATTTAAATATTATGCGTTATATCCAACATATTGCATAATGGAGACACCAAAGTATAGATTGGGGGTCTCAAACCACCTTGCATCGGCCCTGGTCACGCCCTTCCAAAAAATGTCTTTGGACACAAACTTTGCTTCCACAAAACAAGAGCCCTTGCACTGACATGCCCTTGTTTAAACAACGTATTTTTGAGAAAACTTTTACAGTGAAGTTTACAGAAAGCTACAGTCTAAGGATTAACGCGGAGTTATTCTGCTCCAAAAACTTGAGTTACCTTTAACATTAAAGATCTCACTTTAATGCAACAGCTTAAACCTGGTGTATTGGCGCTCTCAATCAATGCACATTTGTTTACGAAGTTTTGCAATAAAGTTATATTTTCACAAAAATGCAGTTCGTCTTTTTTGCGACGTGTTTCAAACTAATTTTTTTGAAAATCAAAATTCCACAAGCACTTTGCAAAAACCGCTATTAGTTGGTTTCTTCTCTCGTTTGCCAAGATTTGCTTTTGATATAAATCTTCCTCATAAACTGCTCTACACACGTTTTGTGAAATTTCAAAGTAGTTGACTTGCCGCTTTCACTGCGCAACATACAACAATTGCTTCTATCCATCATGTTAGGTATAATAATATGCAGGTGGGATCAGCTGTGAAGGTTGATGATGTGGGAACGTAGCAAGTCAAGGAATGTACAATATTCTCAAAATAAACAAGCTAATACATCTACAATGCCACTGAAGCCTACATTTGCATGAGGGTGATGTCCTTGTCTGTATCTCAGCCCCACGTATGTAGTTATCTCCCCATAATAGATTTTTGATGACAAAGTAGATTCCAAAGCCTGTAGCAACCCCAAAGCAGACCCACTAATCGTTAAACAGTCAAAAGGCGTTTTTAGTGAAATCAAAACAAATCGCTAAAACGTACGTCAGTGGCAAACTCCTCTCCATTGTCTCCATGTTTTTCTGGTCGATTTAATTCTTCTGTGGTATTTTGAAAATCTTTTTTCTGCAGAACATAAAGTTTCGGTGAAGTTTTGCACAAATAACCAACATATCTGTCAGATATCGCCAGAAGATATCATTGCATTCACTGTTCTTTGTTTCTAGTATTTGTGAAAAAGATGAATTTGTGCTTTTAGTTGGTCAACATGCGCCACATATTTCGAGAAATACAAAAACAGACTCATTTTCCCATCTTCGAAAACAACCCAAGATTGTTTGCATCATCTTGGGATGTCTCTTTGATGATTCGTTTAAAAACAATGTATTTGTCTATGATCTCCTGATGTGTCATTCTGGACAACTTACGCTTGGTACACCGGTGCATTTATATGTTTGGATCAGCTGATAGCAGCGAATTTCCAGAATGCAATCAAAATTATGGACAAGCCGGAATTTTTATTTGATTCATGTGGAAACGTATTAACACAAGAAGGACGGGACGCGTCAAATGACGCACGTTTAACACATAGGAGTGAATAATTTTGAAGTGGTAAACAGTGCAGCAATGAAACTTCATCATTTTTTCTATTTTACTTTTGTAATGGCCTTCTGTGAATTTAAACTTTTTTATTTTATAAAACAAAATTAGAGTATGTACTACTTAGAAGAATGGCATGCGTCAATTGGCGCAGAAAGTATGCATATGCTGACGAACTAGCAATCACGCATGCTGATGGAGATCGGCAGGCAGTAGAAAGGGCGCAGACTAAGGACATGGCAACTGTAGGTAAATACCTCCAGACTTGGAAGCTAAAGCTCAGCACAACGAAAACGGTGTCGGCAGCCTTCATTCTTAACAACAAGGAAACTAAGCGTGAGCTTAAAGTCAAATACAACAATGAAACCCTGTCCTTCTTCTCCGAGCCCAATTGCCTCGGAGAAACGTTGGACAGGTCGCTCACGTATCGCCGACACCTTGAGTCACTACGCAAGAAGCTGACATCACGCGTCGCGCTTCTGATGCGGCTTCCTGGCTCCGGTTGGGGTTCTGGAACAAAATCTTTGCGAACAGCCGCCCTAGCCCTGGTCCATTCAACAAGAGAGTACTGCTGTCTGGTCTGATGCTGCAGTGCTCATACTCGCCTCATCGACTCTGTCATCAACGACGGCTTGTGAATCGCGACTGGATGCCTGCGTCCTACAACAACGGACAACCTTCCAATCCTCGCAGGCATCCAACCTGCTGAGCTTCGTCGCAGAAAAGCGACACTATCTCTAGCACGCCGTGCCATGGAGCCTGGACATCTGCTCCACTCAGCGCTCACTCGTCCATCGAGTGCAGATGCACGGCGCCTCAAATCGAGACACTCGTTTGTACCTTGCCGCACAACAACTCATCAGTTCATCTGACAACAACAAACGTGCGGCGCAGTGGGCGGTTCATCAATGGAATGTGGAGTTAACGGGCAGCCCCACAACTCCCACCCTCCTGGAATGTACCTCCCAAGAACAGCCTGCACCCGGCTTAACCGCTTCGGCACCGGTGTCGGGCGTTTCCGCTCCT
>Ga0210059_1017861_pt1 | contig 10056 bp, 6 predicted proteins | sample Ectturendosymbi2_FD_188042 | JGI IMG/M metagenome (GOLD analysis project Ga0210059, IMG submission 188042) | Ecteinascidia turbinata endosymbiont from Florida, USA - Sample 2 (SPAdes) (version 2) | ecosystem: Host-associated > Tunicates > Ascidians > Unclassified | place: Key West, Florida...
TATATATATATATATATATATATATGTATATATATATATATGTCGCATAGCCCTTTAAACGTATATATATATATATATATGTCGCATAGCCCTTTAAACGTTGGGAACGCTTCACTGTTTGTGTGTCTGCATGATTGCGCAGTTGCATGCGCTTCGTGCACAACAAAACAAACATTTGCTCGGTGTAGAAATTCCTTAGAAGGAACACTGCATTAGACTCCCGTGTAACGTAACGGGGTGTCTTGTCTCCGATTACACTGCGAACATATAGCAAATCAAATTTCTAACAAGCAATTTACGAATTTCCGTTCCCATGCGCGACCTATCATCACATCGACTGAAAATCGATTTCCTGAAGGAACGACTGCGCGCTTCGTTCTCGGTCTGTTTAAGTTTTTTGACACACATGGCAGCGCTCCACAACTGCCCTGACGGCGTATTTCCATTTCCAGTTGTAAACCAGTGTATTTTACAATATACGCAGAAATCGTTTAACGAACTTCTCCAGGCGACTCAATTTGCCTGACTCCTAGTTTTTTTATTTATCGTATCCAGCTGTAGCGAACTTATTTACTGTCACGGGCAACACATGCTGTGGAATGTCGCCCAAATGAATTAAGTTTATCGTATAAACATACGCTTGTTTTCCTAAGGAAAATAAGGAGACAAAACTATGAGGAGCGATAGATGCTTCTCTTGACCTACTTTCTAAGTATCTGCTTATCACTGAGTTTCGTTTTGACCCAAGGGTGTGTTCTATTTTGGTAACAAAATTATGATGCCGGCCATAGTAAAATATTCACGCGGGCCGCAGGCTCCCTACCTCTGGTATAAACGCATATACAGTAAAACCTGATACTCAGAGCAACAGACGTTCGTTCGTTTTTATTAATCATCTGTTCTCTACACTAAGTAGCTTCGCCCGAGACCCCTGGTCCTTCGCAGACACCTACTCCCCTACATATTATGAACTAGTCTACTTGGAACTTATCACCACAGTGCCACGCAGCGGTGCTAAGTATCACAGTAACCAAGCTGGCGCCATCTATGCTTGCGTTCTTTGTCACCGCCACATCTCTGTTTGTTCCTTCATCTGTGTGTGAGGTCTTTCCCAGTGCCGTTTGAGCGTGAGTTGTACTTCTGTTGTGCGAGTGCGAAGACACTAAACAACAAACCTCAGTATCTAGAGCAGTAATGGACATGTCCACTATACCCGTGGGTTATCTTGATGTTCCACGGCCACTTTGCTGGACCATGTTGGTTGGCGTGGGGGGTGCATTGCTTTTGGCCTTGCAGGCCATTTTCATCAAAACCTTCAGGGCCCTCACTCATGGCTGCCGATGCGTAAGTCACAATTTGTTGCTCAACTGATGCCACAATTTGTTGCTCAACTGATGCCACAATTTGTTGCTCAACTGATGCCACAATTTGTTGCTCAACTGATGCCACAATTTGTTGCTCAACTGATGCCACAATTTGTTGCTCAACTGATGCCACAATTTGTTGCTCAACTGATGCCACAATTTGTTGCTCAACTGATGCGAACTGTTTTCTTCACTGGTGACGGGACAACTCAGCGACCTTGACCAGGCCCGCTCTCCAACTTCTCACAACGATCATCCTCTCTCTTTGAAGTCCCGCCACACATACAGTGCGCGTTAATGTAATAATTATATTGTTAAGTATTAACATATGGCAAATCATTATACCGGTAGGTGGACAGCAATACGTTTTAAAAATGCTGCCAAAGCATCTGCAAGTCAAATCATGTCGTGTCCGAATTCCGTATTCTGTTTAAACGGCAACCCACGTCGGGTCACCTCGACATCCACGTCAGACTATAGCTGCAACTCACAACCGGGTTAAACTCGTGACACAAAGTGTTTCAAGCTAAAAATGAATGCTCTTGGTTCTCGCTATCAATGTCAACGCCAAGCAATTGACGAACCTAGGAATTGGTTCATTCACAATACTCCGGGTCTTTTCTGAAAGAAATGAGTCGATTCACTAGGAGTGATGCAAACGTCAGATATCTATACGCTTACGTTACGTCAAGGGTACAGTGGTGGGACAGAAGTCAACAAATAGATAGAACATGATTTGCCTTCGTTCATGCGACTACTTAACAGGATGCGATCATCCACAACAGATTTGCCGAGGAAAAACGCTATTTTTTCATTTCGAGTGAGAGCAGCCTCACGCACGCCTGCGCTCTAGGAAAGCACGTGACTATTACCTTTCCGCCGCACCGTCACGCAGTGCGCGGTCGATTTGATGCAACGCCAACTCACATACCGTTGTTGGTGATCGTGGGCGGCGGCGGGTCTTTTCTCAGTGAAACTCTGTGCTTCCGATGTAAGTGAACGACCGCGCTTTTCAGGTTCGACTTGCAGGTCTTGCACAGCTTGCACGTGTACGGCTTTCGAAGTCGTAAATCATCTGCCAATTCAAGTTCGTTAGCAACGCGTTCGCCTTAAACGTTTTTCTGTGATGCAAACGTTTCACAAACGCCAACTTTTTCGCTGTACGCGTATGTTGCCGAAAGTTTAAATAGGATTCTTAACACAGGAACTGAAAACCGGTAAAAATCTTAATAAGCGCAGACACACGGCTTATTTGCAGCATTATCAAGTATTTCAGATATTCCTTACTCGAGCAGCATTGATCTGGTAACATACGGGGCTCGTTTCCTTGTCTGTTGTTAACATCTTGTTTCATGCCAGGAAATGCGTTTGTGACGCGAGAAACGGTTCGCATTTCGTCGGGAGATGGCCTACGCTGTCAGTCAGACCGATGGCCTGCTCTCGCGCGCGGAACTGCCCACAAGAAAGTATTGTAACTTCCGCAATGCACGATCGTTTGGAAAAAAACTGCCAGATGCGACGATCGTTTGGAAAAAACAGCCGGATGTGTGCAGCTTGCTTTAAATTGTACAAGCAACCGGTTGGCGCTCCCGTTATGCAGCCGCTTCGTAAACAACGACACTTCTGGACGCGTGCATTCCGTTCTACAGTGCTTGCGCCGCCGCACACGACAGAACTATTTTGCATTGAACTTTGTTGCTGATGAAAACAGCACAACATTGGAAATAGAGAGTCAACGAATTTGCAAGTGATGGCGTTGAGTTCGAACGAGTAGAAGCAAACGTCGAGTAAAAAATCGAACGAAACGATTCCAGCCCAAGCTGAGTTCTTAGCGGTTGCCACTCGTACTCCACACTGTCACGTGTTTGTCTCAAAAATTAGAATCACTCAAGAAGCCAAAGTAGCAAGTCCACAAATCGGCAGGGCCTTATACTCGTCCTGCTACAAATGATGGACTTGCTTCAAGTTGAGTCTTGTCAATTAATGTTGAAAGGAAGATTCAACGCAATTGCCATTGCTGAAACACTTGACTTAAATATCGTAGTGGATGTGAGCGGCGGCATACCAAGGCTGTGGAGTCGGCGGCATACCAAGCGGCGGTATACCAAGGCATCACTGTTTAATTGAATGCGGTGCGTGATTTTGCAAAACGTTCAGTGCGTTTGGACGTTTAAAATTTGTTATGCATTTGCAGTGCACAGGGCGCAACCCGACCTATTAAAACGTAATTGAACCTAGTCTTAGCAGGGTTGTGGAATTGAATTTCGAAGCCCAAGCAATTTTGGATGATTGAAGCTGGAGTCTGAGTCAAAAAGTTTTCAGAGCCGGAGATGGAGCCAAAAAAATTAGATGCCTGGAGCTGGAGACTAAAATTTGGGTTCCAGCTTCACAGCCCTGTCGCATACCCACTTAAAGTCTGATCAAACGATCGACTCTCTCTCGCCTGATGATTAGCATAGATGTTTTTCAATGTTTGAGGGTATTTCAACTGACCATCCCAGAGCAACAGGCCATCAAACAATTACGTGCAACCGACAGCAACACAGTTGTAAATAAGTGGCGCTGCTAATGGGCTGAAAGGCATGCGATGTGTCGATCTCTAATCTCTGTACACGAAGTGGAAGAACAGTGAATCAATCAAAGGCGCTGGTCTGAAATTGAACGGCACGGACCACTGTGTCTGGGTTGATAAGAATGATCCAGATTCTAGTATAAGTAACACAGAAAGCCATGTACTGGTTTGTGTCAACATCAGGGAGAATGGATGCTTAACTAGTGTTTCCTAACCTTTTTGCAACTGCTAAGCTCTGCGACTTTCATCCGTGTATTCATCGAACCCTTCTTAATAGAAAAAAAATATGATTTCTTAAACATGTAGGTACCGTATATTTTTTATTAACACAGAAAGTGAACCATGCATCGAAGCTACAATGAAATCCTGAAATTGGATCACCGAACCCTTGAGGTTCTTTTAAAATCGGATTAAGAACCACTGGGTTAAACTGTGAACTGGGAGACAACCAAAAGTACAGCAGTTACATAATTCGTTCAGTTGTGAGAGGGCGTGTACCTGTTGCATAACAAAAGTTTGCAATGAATTGGTGTAAATAAGGCATTCACCACATGGGCAAAAGTGGTGCATTGGACACATTCAAAACATCAATAAATCTACCCAGGGTGGGTTTATCATTACATACAACACAGCTCGATGTAAGCAATGCAAGCAACCAAATAATCTTAGTCTAGTGTTTTTAAGGTACGAACCTGACAAGCAGAGATAACTTTGCAGCGGCTCTGGGACAGGATAAGTTTCTGGAAAATCTGCAAAGTATTCAAGTAACTAGTATCCACACAAGTGAAGAGTTTGAATCAATCAGCAAATTTATATATAGAAATTAATTTCACATAATACTACGCATCATCTGTCCTCTAATCAAAGTGAAATAACACTAAGAGACTTGATTTTTCAGTTTAACCATGTACTCTTGGATGCACAAAAACAGCCCACATTCACTGTGAGCTTGTCAATAGAACCGCAAACATGCCTGGTTATTCCCCTAAGTTAAAAGTATATTTTGACGACTGACATACTTGTATACTCTCATTTTATCTCCACTGATACCATGTTGAAACTCTTTGCTTTTTCAAAAAAAGAGTTACAGAGCACCCTGTATGAAACATTTGGGTACTTTTCAACCACAAATTGTGTATCTGTAACTAGCTTTTTCACTATTTGGGACTCTCAAGCTGGGTTTATTTCTTCGGTTTTTGAAATGTCTGAAAAAATTGAGTCAATTCGGTCATAATGTCTGAAAAGGTAGGCTAGTGAATACTTTTACGGCAAGTTTTAATGCTATTATGGGGCAAATGACTGAAATGCCTCAGCAAAAAAAGCAGCTCTCAAGTAATGTCCATGCCCCCCTATGGCTATCCTAAACAACACATAGCACCCTGTCCACCAATAAAAATAGATTTTGATTTAATGTAGTTGCGTTTACTATTTTATTCACCACAATGGATGGTAAGCAAAAAAAATTTAAGTCAAACAAAAACCTGAAAAGAAAATATAGTACAAGAGTTTCATCAGCATAGTACCACCCACCAGGTGATTGTTTTTTGTAACTACCGGTAGCCTGGTGAACACTACTGCTTAGAAAAGTCCTCAACAAAGGCTCTGTGGTCCCTGTTTGAGAAACTATGATCTAGGTTTTAATGCACTATTATTCATACCTGTCTGAGTTGAAATGTCAAAAAGACATGGCTTTCCTGTCTGAGAGCCACATGACGTAGTGATAGGCAGAGGAGGAACAGACAACTCATCTGCTACTGAGCTGGTAACAGTCAATGAGTCATCCACAGATGAACTGACTTGGCTGTCCAGAGCTTCAGAAGATGCAGTGCTTTCCACTGTACTAGAAACACCATTTTGCTGCTTTGATATGCACCTATAAAACAAGCATAAATGAAGACTGAAATTTACAGTTGTCTGGTAGCACAAACACACAAACAATCTTAATCTTATAAAATGTAATCCCAAGGAGGGATACAGTTACCTTAAACTGATGTCAAATCTCTAATACAAGAGCAAGCCGATCATGATCATCTGTCTTCGTGATTACCCTTTCCCGGCATTACATATTTCTATACGTATAACAAAAAGATTTGAAATCAGTCTAGAACTTCAATGAATTATGTAATGTGAGAATTTCGTGGTATGAAACTGTTAACCAACATGTAAAAGAAACGCTTGAGTCTGAACACTTTTGTTACTGGCCAATGTAGATTATGTCGAAGGTTTTAGACTGAGTTTGACTAACATTAGGTCTTGGAGTGAGAACCCAAATTGTGGTTCAGAGGCTGTTTAAAAGCATGATACTTTGGAGTTGGTCCACCTAGGTGGGAGCAGGTCCACTGGACCAGGATTGCGATTTGTGTTATAATACCATGGTGTGTTGTTTGGGCTATTAACAAAAGAGTATCAATATGCAATGCACTGATGAAGGTTAATTATCAAAGCATTTATTTAGGAAACAATATTACTGGTAAGTTAATTATGAAAAGAATCTGATGTTATATAATGGTAACATATGCACTTATCATAGCAAAAACTTGTTGAAAAGAATAAAATTCATCATTGTTGTGTTTTGCTTTTATTAATTTTCACAAATTAAACAGTGTCTCAGAATTAATAAATTAATCATCACCCTCGACCTCAGATTCCCCAAAGAGATATTTCTAGTCCTTCAATGTATATTTGACAGGGTTTTTTGTAAGGTGTTTTAGGAGCCCGATTTGGGTCCCTAGAATCAGAGAAAATTATCATCGGGTTCCCTACAGGTCCATGCGGGGTACCTAATATTTTCTTGAAAAAAATCCTGATTTGACAGTATTGACACCCACATTTTTTCATCTTGATCTTCATTTGCACTTTCTGCTACTTCATAACTGTCTTCATTTTTAGTTTCATTGCTATCCTCCTGCCATATAGCATCATCTTCAGTGCCATCTAATTTGTTGCTGATGCAACATATTAAGAAGGACTTTTGTACCATTTCTTCAGAAATCATATCCCATGTAATCTTCACCCAAGACAACTGTGGCCAAAGGATGGCGTTTGAAGTTACCTTTGGCTGTTAGTTCAGCCTTGCCATCTGCCATCCACTGTGTCCACAGGTTTCGCATATGTGTCTTAAAGGGTCTGTTCAGGCTGACATCTACGGGTTGTAGCATTCCAGTCAACCCTCCTGGTACGACTGCCTGAACAGTGTTTCGACTCCTTTTTACCTTTTCGGTTAGGTGAGCTCTGAATTGGTCCCAGACTAGCATGGAGTGTTTCTTGAGAAAACCTCCATTTCTGCGCACCCACACTTGACTTGAATTCTTTGTCTTAGTGATATCCCACTCCTCTTCAAAACCTTGTACACTAACCTGGGAAGCATTGAAGGTTTAGGTGCCTTTGTATTTTCCAGATTTGGCCATTTGCAATGCTTGTAAGCGCATGGCCAATCTAGACACACTGTAGCCATTCTGCCTTTGAACCTCAAACCACTCAAGAATGTCCTTTTCAATTTCACGGAATTGTCCAGCTTTGGGCTCTCTTTTTGCGCATTGTGAATTGGGGATGCAATCCAATGTACTATCCTTCCTCCATCTTCTAATATTTCTCTCATCCACTCCAAAGTTTCTTGCTGCCTCTAGGTTGCTTGTTTCCTCTGCAGCCTTCACTGTTTTTAGTTTTAAAAGAAGCAGCATACGACATTCTTTTTCTTTTAACATCAGACATGGTTAAATTTTTCTGAATTTTACTACTACTGACATAAAGAAACTGGAAACAAAGTTGCACGTGCTGAACATGAACGCGGTCACGTTAATGACCAACCAATCACAGCATGTCCAGATGATGTTGCATTTTATTTGAAGTATAGTAAAAATAAATATTAAAATTGAGTTGTAGTTTGTTGGAATTAACTTTATTTAGTGCAGTCCCCATTGTTATAGCTGTATGTATGACTGAATGGTAATATCAGTGATATTGCGTGATCTGAGAAGTGGCGTCTTGTCAATTTGTTTGTGTGAGATCAGATTTATGCGTGCATAAGCCGACCCCCTAATTTGATAAATTTTTTTGAGTTTTAAAGTCAACTTATAAGCGAGTATAAACAGTATCCTAAAACCCAAACAAACTTGGCTAGTAGATGAGCATAACTAGGTTTTTAGACAGTGGTATCAGTCACATCATAAAGACACACAAATGATATCCTTTTGAGGAAAACTGGTGTTTTGGGTCACAGCGCATTTATTACATCACAACTGATGTTTGTTCCTACAAACTTGGTCCTGAAAAGTTTGTTGAATATAATCAGCATTGGTCAGCTGCACAACTGCGTCTATGTTTCAAGTCCCTATTAAGATTGAGATCATTAAAAAATACTTGCAAAATCACTGCAGAGACAAATGATTGAGTGCAATTGCTCTGATGATTTTGCATTGTGATGTAGCAGTGATCTGTAAGAAATTGGTGCTTTACTTCTTGAGCAACAAACAATGCTGTCAACTGTTCATTCCAAACAGGCTGTTTACAAAATACAATGCTTGACTGGTATTTGGTTCAGATAACGCAACGACAATTTCTGAGGCTAGCTGTCGTTCTTTCACATGTGACTAATTCCTTTGTAAAAATTAGAGATAGACCAAAATTTGGGTTTTACCGATATATCGTCTCAGTAGGTGTTATCAAAACACTGTTATGTTCCTCATGCATGCAGACAAAACAAAGCACAACGAACCAAGTCAAGACAGTTATCTTGTAGCAACGCTAACAGGTGCATTTTCATAAACAAGCAGATAAGATAAACCATGGAGCATGCATCAGTTGCCGCAGCCAAAACAAAAGCATCATCATTAACACTTTGGCGTCCGGCTGGTTTCGAGAATTCTCGCGCCAAAACAACCAGATTGCACGTGACTTTGCGCATACGTAACTCGAGTGCCGAAAGTGGTAGAGAGCTGTTCAAAGGCTCAAAAGACTTGGCAAGTCTTCTAGTCTGCACTCAAAAAAATTTTTGGTTGAGGGTGTGGATTTTTTGTAAGTGACATCATAAGTTGAAGACTTTTAGGCCACCTTGGCCCACTTCACCTGGCCCTGGGCCCAAACCTTTAGATGGTCGTATTTCACTGAAGTTTTCACAGGAAACTAGGCTACAATCCAAGTCTTTTGATACTTTGGATGACCTGCTGGGGTTTTGGGTTGAAAAGTCATGATATAAAGTTGTAACAATATTTGACTAATTAGTTAATTAAATAATTAATTAATTTGTTTATGTTAGATCATAACTTTTGAACCAGAATCGCTAAAAATTTGATCAAAGGCTCAAAAGACTTGGACTCGAGCCTAGTTTCCCATGAAAACTTCAGCGAAATGCTTTGGCCTAGTGGTTGGGCCCTAGGCTGGGTAACGTGATCCAAAGTCGCCCAAAAACTACTTCACTTATGACGTCACTCACAAAAAAACAGCAACCCCCAACCAAAAAATTGTTTCGAGTGCAGTCTACAAGACTGGCCAATCCGTTTGAGCCATTGAACAGCTCTCTAGCATAATCGGCAGAGGAGCTATGGCATTGGTAAGGCAACTGACAACTGCTGGTTTTAAGCCGATTTCAAAGTACGAATGTATCATACCCCGGCTCTCAAAGTGTTAAAATTATTTGGTAACTGTAGAGTTTCTTTAGCAACAGTCATCAGAAGCTTGAAGAAAAACAAGATGTAGTTGTTACAAGGAAAAAAAGAAACTAAATGAAGAATATGAGTAAATTAAACACAGCTGAAAAGCAGCAAATGTTCATTCAAACAGAAAGTAAAGATAAATTTTACATCTAGCCATCTTCCCAAAAAATATTTAAAACAAACTTTTCCAAAACTGATAAAAAATTTTGGGAATAATGTAAGAAGTGTTCATGTGAAAGTAAAGAAGAAGCTTGCTATTCCAAGTTTATATTTACAACTGAACATGTTGAAAGATGGAAGACAGGAGAAATATATTCATAAAGAAACTGAAACATTAATTTAATTTAATTTATTTGTTTGTTAGCAGACACGAAGTCCATAGTATGAACACACACACTCTGCAGAACGCAGGTTGATAAAAACAGACAATACAGAACGTAGTACAAGACATTGAAGCCGGCGATATCAC
>Ga0210059_1017864_pt1 | contig 10054 bp, 3 predicted proteins | sample Ectturendosymbi2_FD_188042 | JGI IMG/M metagenome (GOLD analysis project Ga0210059, IMG submission 188042) | Ecteinascidia turbinata endosymbiont from Florida, USA - Sample 2 (SPAdes) (version 2) | ecosystem: Host-associated > Tunicates > Ascidians > Unclassified | place: Key West, Florida...
CTAGCGACCTTTTGCACTTTAAACAGCACGGTTTTCCTGCTTCCTCGATAAAGAAAAACATGTCTGTCCATTCTTTTTGAAATAACCTTCTTTTATCTACCTCTACAATCTTTCTTTTCTTTGCTGAGGACATCAAAATAGACGGCAATTTTTGCTTAAAAAACAAGAATGACGAATAACATCTTATAAGACCTGTAAAAAACTGCAAGCTTATGTATTCACTACTGTAAGGCAAGCTAAGCTTACACTCAACTAGTTACTACTGCATTGTACTGAAGCAGCAACAGGCTCATGGCGTTAAATTATTATTAGTATATTTTATTACGCAACAATGAATAAACAGTTGAATCCTGAATTGATGGTTACTATATGGATTTACACAACAGTTTCTACGATTCCTGCATGATATACGCGTTATTCAATATCGCATCGCAAAGAGTAGAAGCGGGTCAAAGAAACTTCAAGACTGCCGTGGTCTCAACCAAATGCTTCGCGGGCCACACAAAATTCTTTCACGGGCCATTTGTGGCCCACGGGCCACGTGTTCGTCACCTCTGTGCTAGATCACCTGAAAGGCTTGTCCTTTCCTGACGGCTCCGCTCTCCTTCGGCTGTATCAACCCACTTTGGTTTGTGCAGCAGAAGTAAAAACGAAGCTCTGCTTTGCAGTACCCTGAGGCTCAGAAGGAGTATTGTGAGTGCTGTGAATTCCCTCTGTGGTGCACAGACGGTGTTTACAGCTTGAGTCTTCACCCTAAAAATGAAGTTAGATTCGTTTTTAGTTAAAAACGAGTGGCTTGTCCCAGCGAAACTCTGTCACTCTGTTTCATAAAACGGCTTGTCCGGGTTAACCCCTGACAAACTGAAACGTAAACGGCTTGTCCCAATAAATCCCTGTCATACTGAACCATAAGTTCTAGATGACAAATTTGGACATGTCTTAAAATACTTGTCCTAATGAGACTTTGTCACTATAAACTGCAAATCAACTTTGTAATGATAACGTTATATCACATAATATTAGCATGCTAAATATTCTTGTTGACAAACATGTTAAAATCACTGTCAAATGTTTGCAAGTCAATAGACTTTGCTTACCTGGCAAACCAGGAAACAGCTGAGGTATTAAAATACTGAATCACAGCTTCCTGACTGAGGTAAAATCATGAAACAAGAAATGCCAACCATGGCCAGGCGATTTAATATAAGTCCTACTCCCAATAGAGATAATCTACCTAAATAGATAAATTGCTATAACTGTTTAAAATTCTGTTGCTGATTGCAGATACACCTTAGAAAATATACTTTGTGTCTGTTGGATTGATTCGAGAGAACTTGTGTAAACTGTGGAAGATTCTAAATTGGTAAGTGTTCTTATCTGAAAATGTGACAATGTTGTCTTGAACAATAAAATATATTTGAACAAACATTATTTGTTATGAGTTTTTATGTGCTCAATGAGGAAGTTGTCAGAAGTCATAGGGAGATCAAATAAGCGTAGACTTATGAATATCCCCCTTGGTGCAACTGCTAAAGCGAACCCATGTATTAGCTATATTATACCTAAAGCATAACAATCTTGAAGTCTAACCATAGACAAAACAATTTTGTTATGTACAGGACAACCATTCTGACACAATGCCACTAGCTATTTTCAAACATTTGGATGCAATGTCATTGGGAGAACCATTAGATTGTGTTTTAAGGTTCTTAATGAGACGTTGGGTTTCATATGCATCAGTAGGAGCTAGAAATAATGAGTTCTTTGAATTTATATTTTTCAGGAAATGCGTGTAGGTAACAGGGGGTGGCATTATTTTTGCAGAAAGGGATTTCCCAACTTCTGAGAAGACGTTGTTTATTCATCAAATTTTTTGGCATGGCGAAAATAGACAGTGCCTTGTTAAATTTTGGAAATGCCAAAACGCTGTGTCTGTTTTGCCTCATGAGGCAAAAGCACTGCTACAACTATTTTGCCTTCAACCAATCGTATTTGGCTAAAAGCGAAATAGCTCCAGTTGTGCTTTAGCCTCATGAGGCAAAATAAAAATATCTCTTTTTGCCTGTGCGGATCAAGACTGGGTCGGATTGATGATTTTCAAAATTTTGCGGATCAGGATTGGATCGGATTCAATTTTATCGGATCAGTACTGGTCTCGGACTGAAAAATTTCACAGTCCGCTCATCTCTGGTCGAGAGTTCTCGGCCGGGTCTTACCAAGCCCTTGTAAGTTGGTACTGTAGCCTTCTTAGCAGGCGCACAGTGTGCGGAAGAGCTGGAGGGAACACACCCAGAATACAAAAATAAACCGAGTGAAATGAAACCAGAAAAAGCACCAACTCAGTCGTGGCGCTACAAGACCATTGCAGTTGTGAAGCGCCAACAACAAACCACCATATCAAACAAACAAAGTGTGTCTCATGGTAAGTGCGTCCACTTCAGTGCTGGCAGGTCGAGAGTTCGCGGCCAGGTCTTACCAAGATCTTGTAAATTGGTACTGTAGCCTTCTTACCAGGCGCATGGTGTGCGGGAGAGCTGCAGGTAACACAAAACAAACCGAGTCAAATGCAAACTGACATTGTACAAAAACTCAGTCGTGGCACTACAAGACTACTGTAGTTATAAAGGGCCAACAACGAACAACATAAAAACGTATGTCTCAGGCCACTGCCTGATAAGCAACCTTAACCCACCAGGTAAGAAGAGATTCCCAACGGAATCTAAGCATGGGAATCATGGTTTAAATACCTGTCTTATTCCCTGTCAAAAATACTGGTGGCTTTGGTTACTTCTTCCCTGTGTTGAAACTATTGAAGTCGTGTTATAACCCTTGGTTATAAACAGGAGTGCTTTGGTTAGTAATGGTAATAGAAGCAGTAGCACATAATAATTATTACAGTAATGTCGCATTGATGTTAATGCCGCAGTGAAATTGATACAGTGATGGAATTTAAATCAATAAAACCATGATGAAAACTATATTTGCTTCATGTGTTAGCTGAGCTGAAATTCGAACACAAACGGGTGCATCTGATTCTCGTCATTGTAGGTTCAGGCGCGCCTTGAATAGTCTTTGTTATAAAATGCCAGTGTTCTCAGAATGAATACTCTAAACGCGGGAAAACCTAGGTATCCCGTAAGATAGAATTTGTGATGTTTTGTGGTTATCATCGTGCGTGCATAGCAATTAGTGCTTGCAATGTAGACTAATCGTCCACATGCGCCCTCAGGGAAACCAGTGCATCTTCTACATGAGTGGCAGTGAGCGTCAGTTGTTTCGTGCGCGCTTACTGAAGGCACTTGTATGTTGTATACAGTGGTGTGTTTAAGGGGAGGCGAGCGAGGCACTTGCCTCGGGCCCCCCCCCCTTTTTGGGGGCACCCCTTGAGGTGTTATGCGCATGCATTTTCATGATTTTTTGTAAAAAACTCATTATTCATGCATATAATGCACTACAAAGCAGATCATTAGTAAGTACTCTACAAGAACTGTAATGTGCAGGTACTTTACTTTCAAAGGGGCCCCTGAAAAAACTGTAATGTGTAAGTACTTTGCTTTCAAAGGGGCCCGCAACAGCAATTGCAGTGTGTAAGCACCTTGCTTTTAAAAGGGCGCAACAGCAATTGTAATGTGTAAGTACCTTGCTTTCAAAGGGGCCCCCAACAGTAACTGCAATGTGTAAGTACCTTACTTTCACAGGGGCCTCCAACAGCAACTGTAATGTAAAGTTCCTTGCTTTCAAAGAGGCTCCCAACAGCAATTTTAATGTGTAAGTACTTTGCTTTCAAAGAAGCCCCCAGCAACAATTGCAATGTGCAAGTACTAAGTAGGCTACCTTTTTTCAAAAGGGCCACCAACAGCAACTGTAATGTGGAAGTAGGTTACTATGCTTTTGCAGGGGCCCCAAACACCAATTGTAATGTACAACTACCTTGCTTTAACAGGGGCTTCCAACAACAACTGTAATGTTAAATTCCTTGCTTGCTTTCAAAGACGCCCCCAACAGAAATTGTAATGTGTAAGTACCTTGCTTTCGAAGGACCCCCAACAGCAACTGTAATGTGTAAGTACCTTCCTTTCAAAGGAAACCCCCACCACCTCCAATGAGCAAATAGAAGAAAAACTTCAAACCAACTTCTGTACCTACAAAAATTGTGGGTTAAAATTTCTTCCAAAAAGTTCTGAAAAGACTATCAAATAAGAGCAAATACTCATGCCAATGATAACTTTTTATACCAATGGCATTTTTGATGCCAAATGATGATTTTTAGAAATTGAAGTATTTGGTACATTGATAATCTTATGAAAATGCCACAGTTGAACAGAAAGTAGTCTTTTTTGTCTCTGAGTTGAAAAGGTTAGACAAAATTCTCATTTCGTGTGATGTTGTACCTTACTGAACTTTTCCATCAGAAAATAAGACAACATGCAATTGTTATAGCAGGGACCACACTACATCTTTTAATTTATATGACATTTTCCTCCTAGTTTACAAAGTAATTTTGTTTTTTTGTTGTTGTGCTGCAAAGACTGTTAATAAACAAGACTACACTCATGCTTCTTATCAGGTAGCAGAAATGGCATTTTTGAGCATTATGAGTACTCATTTTTTCTAAAGATATTTCAGGCATTTTAGAAGGTTTGAATTTAGCCTATGCTTGAAGTCAAAGGTTATTTGAAGCTTGACTAGGACATGGTTGGTTTAAGGTAGTCTTGGTAGGTGATGTTAAAGTTATTCGCCAGCTCTTAGCCAGAGTAACTTGAGCCGTTTTTTCTTAGCACAGATTTAACAAATTGTGTAGGCTAGTTGGTGCAGTAGAAATGTTTGCGACAAGGTATATGATGAATTATTTCCTACTTTTGCACATTTTTCAAACAACTATTGTCAATGCAGGACAAGGGCAGCCTTGACTCATCCAGCCTCAAAGTCCTCCAAAAAAAGTCTCAGGTTGGATGCTTTTGCATGCTATGTTCTTGTAGTTAAAAGGATGAAATTTAAAACAAATTTAGTGTTTCAAATCTTCTTGGTTGTTGTTTATAGATTCATGGATTCCCATAAAGACATGAATACGAAGAAATTCAAGATACCAACTACGAAGCATTTTTTCAAAGGGGGATAGTGTGAAACTCTCAAACTTTGCAGTTTATTGATGGTGAATGTAGAGGAATGGGGAGCGAAAATAAATCTCCAAAGAAGTGGAGATGATGCCAACTTGCTATTGCTCAACTTTTATGTGTTGCCAGCCTTGTCTTCCCAACTTTCAGTGTTTTCGAAGTTGTGTATAATGAACACCCTTTTGCATTTTCTCCTGCTAATGTCAGTAATGCCCTAGTCTCAGTAACGTATCCTTGGGTGGCCGTATCTTAGGCTTGATCAATGGTGATTATCACAGTTGACTGAGTATGGTGGCGTCATCAGAGGGCCCGCGTCATCAGAGAGCCGCACAGTGAATGGCTTGTTTTCGATCTTAGCGAACCAAATTTAACTTATTTTAAGCCAGTGTAATGAGAGCGTTCGAATCCTAACTGCCATGGTAACAGACGTTATAAAGTGCAGAGATGATCACGGAGCCGGAGAGCCGGAGTGGACTCCGGCCGGAGGTTGTATTTTGGGCTGGAGCAGGAGCCGGAGTCAATATTTTAACTCTTAAATAATATCGTTTCTTTTTTGTCACGTTAATACTATCGTCTTGTCTGCCAGATCCGTTTTTCAAAAAAAAAAAAATACCTTTTCCTTCAACTGCAGTTTATCACAAAAACAACACTGAAAATATAAGTCTCACAGAGCAATTTGAGCACTTACAAAGTTACTGTACTCTAATATGATACGATTTTTGATGAAAAGTAAGTAGACTAAATATAGTGAAGGTGTCAGGCATGCCTAAAATTCAATCACTCATAAAAAAACTAAGGGTGTAAACAACTTCTCCTTTTGTATACTGCCAACACGACCATGGAAGCATGCCCTGAGTAAGTTTCAGCTTTTTACAGGCTCTGCCCCCATAAACCATATAGTGGGGTTATGCGCACCATACCACCTCACACTAATACTATCGTCGGGTCTGCCAGACCCGAACTCATGACGAACTCGCTCCCTTGCAAAATCTAGAAGAGCATGGATGACAGCAATCGCACCTTATTACTAGTCACACAAAAACATGAAGCTACTGAATAATTCAAAGCGTGCCGACCTCCGTTTCCGTAGTTTAACGTGAATGACCTCATTTGACCCGGGTCTGGCAGACCCGCGATAGTATTCCAGGGTTTTAAGTTCGAGCAGGAGCCGGAGTCTACATTAAGGTCAGTGCAGGAGCCAATCAAAATTTTTAAGGGACCTAATTACTGAAATGGTGCTTGTAGTTGTCAAACAGAATGGAATTAATTGAGACATGTTTTCTGACCAGTGTCGTCTATATCGCAAAGTTTGACACTGGGTGGGAATACCGAGCATTTCACCACTAATGATGGTTTCAAAGTTATGGCCCATGCAAAATACAATGCGTAGTAAAGTAAGTGACAATGCATTTCGGGAATTTGGAATACATACCGTAACTTAACTATGAGAATGTTGGGCTAATGATGTTGGCAATAATACAAGACACATGAGAAAAAAATAATGGTTAACAAAACAGATTATAGAGAAGTAAAGCGTGCCGAAATGACCTATACACTTGACTGTAGTGTAGGCCTAGCTAGTGACAGGAGTTGACGATGATGTTTGAACTAAGTAATGTGCAGTAGCACAATAATGTTTAGGCCTATTCGCATTGTGCAGATTTCTAGTCTAGACAACGCTTGCATAGGTCAACCTCTGCTCACATTTTGGAGCCATACTGAACAAAGTTGGATTTGCCCTGATAGTTGCAGCTTTAAACATGACCTATATTGCTTTGCATCGCTATTGCCTATGGTAAATTTGAAAGGGATTGTAGCCAAGTTATGCGTAATGTATATGTTCATCTTGTTCATCATCTTCTTTTTTTGTATGATTTGCTTGCACATTCATGTTAATGGCTCAGTTTAGCACAGTCATAGTTCAGAGTTTTATATGAGTACATGGTTAAAGTACGATTCAATATTTGTGAACAGGTGATCAGCTCAAGACCACGGAGATTTAAAATGAGTCTTTTGTAAAAATTGAAAATCAACACTCACTTCAAATACTTGTCATCTATCTGGTTAATTATTGAAGCATGAACGACTTAACCAAAACTAGTGTTTAAATGGTTGCCACTTCATAAGTAAATACAGTAGAATTTGTACTTTTCAGGTGTGTATTTGATAAGCAGCATTTATTTTGCCTCATGAGACACAAACAGTTCTGAAGTGATTTTGTCAGTAGCTGCACAAACTTGTTTGAAGTCATCACGTGACAAGTTTGGAATGTATGACCTAAAGCGCTGACCATAATGTCTAATTTAAATGGGGGCAAGCTTTTAGTGACTGTTTGTGTACGCTGTGTAAAGTATAGGCTAAGCCATAACTTTAAACCTCAACATGTTGTGTCTCTCTCTATTGTGCTAGTCACGTGACCACTTCAACCATTTGTGTTCTATTGAAGGCAAAATTGCCACGACATATATTTTGCCTCATGAGTCAAAATAGACAGTATTCTTTTAATATGAGTCACTTGGAAGTTTTCAGATTGTTAACAAGAATCGGAGTTGATGTTTCAAAATTTTTCGGAGTCGGAGCTGAAGTCTTAAAGCGTGGAGCAGGAGTGGAGTCGTAGTCTGAAAAAGGTGACTCCGCTCATCTCTGATAAAGTGGCAATAAAAACCACCTGCATCACAAATGTCAAGCGGAAGATTGTCAAAATAAGGAGAGGTTGTCAGTAGGCTACATACAATAGTTTAACTACAGTGAAAACCTAAACTGGGCCGCAGAAAACCTTCGACTGGGCCACATGCGGTTGGACATAGTTGCTTCAGATCAGTGTTGTCACTTCTGATGTTTCAACATCAAATCTGATGTTTTAAGAGAAATTTCTGATGTCTGATGTTTCTTTGCGACAAATCCGATGCTGAGCTGTTGTTTTTGTATTAAACGTTTCCTCTCCTGTTAGGTTGAAAAGAAGTAAGATTCATTTTCATAATTTTTAAGTTTTTCATCAATCTCTCACCTTCATGTGTGTTTGGTTCAGTGATGTAGTCGAGACCACAACCTTCGAGGCGGAGACCTGGTGAAAACTTTGAGACCGAGACTTCATTAAAAATCCCGAGATCGATCGGGAGACTTGAAATCCTCGAGACTTGAAATTCGAGACCGAGACTCGAGACTTTAAAATTTGTACATTTTGCCCAAATTTGAAAAAATGACGTCACCATTTCTAAATTGAATTTTTTCATTTTTCTGAGATTTTCCGAATTGTTTTGGTTGTTTCTTATCTGAAAATACAACAAACAAATAATCGTTGGAATATAGAAGTTTTACTATACCATTTATTTGCACTATTCAAAGTCTCGAGTTGTGCAGCCTCTGTGACCGCGACGAGACCTGAGATCGAGACTCGCAAAAATGTGTCTCGAGACCGAAACCAAGTTTCGAGACTCCATCACTTGCTTGGTTACCGCTCCAAACTAGAGGTGGCCGGAGTCACTTTTTCAGACTCCGACTCCGCTCATGTTCCGACATTTTTGAATCCGGGTCTGGGTGTGGAAAGTTTTCAAATTTGAGAATCCGGTCCTGTTCGGACTGCGGTTAGTATCGTCGATCCAACAGAAATTTACCCATGTTTTCCCATAAGAAATGACCATGCGGACTCCTGCTGCTGCTGTTGAAATTGAAAAGTTTCTCCGGATCCTGGTTCGTTTTTTCACAAATTTTTGAATCCGGATCCCGATCCGGGTCAGACGAAAAAAACAGAATCCTGCCGGAGTCGACTCTGGACCTCCGGGTCCGTGGCCACCTCTGCCAAACTGAAGAAGCTCCCTTGTCCCTTCACTGCGTTGTGATTAATATTTTACGTTACGCATGACTGTCTTCTTGGTTCAATGACTACAATTACACTTAGCTGCCCCAGGTGAACTTCCGCAATTGTTTGCGTTATTCATGAACAGTGGTGCCAACGTTGTGGTTTTCCTCTGAATTTGGGCATATTTTTTTGTGGATTTCCGGTTTTGTTAAGGCTTGCGGGTTGCTTGATTTTGGACTTGTTTTATTTGAAAGTTTTTTTTTTTCTACAAAACTCCAAGACTCCATCACTTGCTTGGTATCCAATACCAGCAAAAAACACAAATGAAACAAAAAGAAATGTACCACAAAACAAGAACAGGAAAACACAGTAAAATTATACAGACCATGATGGAGTATCGCCATTGTGTGTGTTTGACCAGGCACACAGCACCCCCAAATGGGGTTGGGCAGACAGAGATAAAGACAGATTACAAAAAGGTTTTACAGTAAACAGTGATACAGTAGTGTTGAGTACATGAATAATAAACAAAATGAGGTTAGTCAGGATGGCTGAAAGGGGAGCAAAACAACACTGCACAGAGGCTTTACAGAAAGCGTAAGAAAAAAAAACATACTGAAGACAATAAAGCTCACAGAAAACACAGACATTCGGAGGACAATGACTATGCATTGAAGAGAGGCAAGTGACAGGAAGGAACACTGGTTAATGCACTGAGGGTGGCTGAAGTCAGATCAAGCTTGCACACAGGCCTATATGCCGGCGGTGTTCCCTCTGACCATGGCCAGAGACATGCGCTGGTGGAGCCACTGTCGCTCTCTGGGTTCGCCTGAAATGTCAACGAGTTTCTTTGCGAGACAGCTCAAGAAGGGGGCAGTGGACTTGCCATACACACCAGTGGTTTAGATTGCAACTGGTTGAAAGTAGTAATCATTGTCAAGAAGGTCATTGTATTTCCGGCATTTGGTGGTCTCAGCATCAGTTGCTACACTGCCTGGTATAGCGGCACCGACTATGTAGCGACTTTCTGCAAAGGTGTCCACAACTGTCGCGTCCCATACAAGGCTCCTGCCTCTGTACCAGGGGTTCAGGGTCAGACCATCGGGCTTTCTATCTTTTGTCAGGCCGACGGGCTCAAGGA
>Ga0210059_1017866_pt1 | contig 10053 bp, 10 predicted proteins | sample Ectturendosymbi2_FD_188042 | JGI IMG/M metagenome (GOLD analysis project Ga0210059, IMG submission 188042) | Ecteinascidia turbinata endosymbiont from Florida, USA - Sample 2 (SPAdes) (version 2) | ecosystem: Host-associated > Tunicates > Ascidians > Unclassified | place: Key West, Florida...
TTTAGATTATCTAAAATCATGCGAAATTGAAATGGATATTGTGGATATCCTGTTGCTGCTGATTAGCTCTGTCGATTTTGGTCAGATATCTTGCAACTTGGATGCAGGAAGTTAATGAAAATATTTGAGAAATGCTCAGTTGTTGAGCTTATACTTAGCTGAAGAACCATTGTCTTCCGGAGAAATTCAATCGGTGCAATTGGTTTGCACTCTGCTTCCGGAATAACATTCCGTTTTCGAAAAAAAGAAATCCTCTAGGAGCGACGTTGCTTTAGTCAGCGTTTTTTAAGGTGTTTTAGGAACCCGATTCGGGTCCCTAGAATTGATGCTCGGGTCCCTAAAATCAAAGAAAATTATCATCGGGTCCCTAGAATCAGAAATCAGGTTCCCACAGGTCGATACCGGGTACCTAACATTTTCCTTGAAAAAAAACTGCTTTAGTGCATGCGTTTCTCAAAATAAGGTCCGCGAATGTTATGCAAGGAGCCCAAGAGTTATAGTTTTCTCTTACGTGGTAACACCGGTCAATAGCAGTTTAGTACCGGGTAAGGCAGCAAATGCACAATAACGGTGATATTAGTTCTTTGCTACCGAACCTGAAATTGCTACAGAACCTGAAATCAGAATTTTTAGTCACGTCAGGTTTTCAAAATATCGTTTTTCTTGAACTACACGGTTTGCGGCTGTTTTTATCTGCAAGAAGTGTAGATGAAAAGAAGAGAGTAGTTTTATCTGCAAGATGACTTTTTGTCTGCAACTCTCACTCAGGGCCCCAAAGAAAATAAACGTTGAGAGTCAATGCGTAGCGCAACATATGCTGCAGTGTTGCCGTACAATGAAATTATGAGTTTATTGTTTCTTGACAGTGATAATAACTGTTGCGATGTGAAGGTATCACGCGTTGTGTACGAGGACCGAGGAGCAATGATCTTTTTACAGAAAAATACTTGGGTAACCACGTTACGAATGAAAATATATGTCCAAATAGGGTTAGTGCAATTGCAAATTTCAATCAAAAGGCGGGAATGCAGCGTATTTTCATGTGAGGTTTGATGTGCGCCCAAATTTTAGCTACTCTTGTTTTTTTACGACCGCTAAATTTGAACTATATAAGCTTTGTACGATTTTGCACACCGAACCAAAGTAAAACGTGGATCGGCAATTTCTGTAAACAAAGCTCGTGTTCTTCCTTTTAACTCTGAAGTAAATACCTGAAATAGCTTAATCTTGATCTGCAAATGTAAACATTTTGTTAAATAGATTTTTTTCATCAGGTCTCAACTGATGACGGAATCAACTGGGAGCGACGAAAGGGTAAAGCACCGCATTCTGACATCACTGGACCACTTCAGGACCACTCTTTACAGACAGATGAAGGGTTTTATTACTTTGCTCCATTGTACGACGCGAATATAGGGGATAGGACAAGAAGCACCACTCAAAATCACCCAGGAACGGTTTCATCGCAATGCTTGACCTTCTGGTTAGCAACAGTTGCTTTGACTACTGAAGTTTCGCATGCGGTTCTATTTTGTTTTTTTGCGTGCCAGTTTATGTCTTGTGGGCCTTACTGCTGAAATAAATACGCTAAATATCCAGAGGTGTAGTGGGGCGGGAACGCGTGGGAACTGCGTTCCCGCACCTTTTTCATGTTTTGCTTTAAAATGAGTTCGAAGCTGTTTCAAAATGGCTGTTTTTTTGGAGCGTTCCCACACCTTTTTTGTTAACACTACATCCCTGTAAATAACACTTAGTAATGCAAATAATATCAGATTCAGAGGCATTTAATATTCTTCCTTGTGACATTTCATTATGCACTGAGAATATGCGATTGGCAACTTCAAGGTCACTCGAGGCGTGGAAACGTTTATTTTGGATAAGACACATCGAAACCATGCTGCTTAGCTTCACAAAAATCCGAGGTTTAGGTTTGAAAGCGTTCGTTTTTGTTGCAAATCATGGCCAAAACTTCTGTCTTCTTAGCAGCATTGGCTATGGTTTCTTTTGTGAAACTGGCGTCACCAGTTACACGATTTTTCAGGAAGAAGCCCATAAAGCAGACGAATCACGTCTTCCAAATCGTGTTTAGCGTACATGGTGTTGAAACGATCCGAATGACCAACTGGTGTTTTGTTCGTAGTATTCGGGTTTCAACCCACAATGAAACTAAATATAAATATCAAAATTTTGCAATTCGTAGTGTGTCAAAACACACGGCCTTATTTAAAAGGTCTCTGAGCGACTTTAATCTTGACACGTTTCCAGGTATTTCATGTACGGGGAAGGAATGGGTTCATTGAACGTATACACTCAACCCTGGAATAACTTTCCAAGCGCCAATCTGCTCTGGTCTATAGGAGGAAATCAAGGCCCAGTCTGGAGGTCGGCCAGAGTCTCCTTACCTCCATCCAGCCAAAATTTCCAGGTGAGCAAAGAACGGAATATGGCAGAAAATGCGCAGACGCATATCGTTAACAACTCCGTGCATCATGCTGCTAAGAATTTCGCAGTGACTTTGTACCTGAATTGGTTTCAGTACAATGCAAGTAGATCAGTATTGGACGCGAGCTGTTTCGACCAATTTCCCCAGAAGCTTTTTTTTATTTCTAAACTTTCTTTGGTCATTGACGGTTTGAAATAAATTTTGTTGATATTACAAAGTACATCCTCATACCACGGATGCGGTTCGTGTGTCCAAACCTGCAAAGATTCGAAAAAAATGAAGATGAGAATTGAGTAAAAACAAAACAATTACCATAGGCTAGGCTCATCTTCGTTGATGTCGAAGTATGTTTGATTGCTTAGCTATTGTCCAGAGAACCTCTTGTCGAGAAGAGTTGGCCGTTGCCTTTTGTAAGAGTGGTTAAGTTTATGCACGCAACCCATGTGTAAGCAGGTTCTTTAAACCTCTGGTGGAGGAACTTTTGCGAAACAACTACGTTTTCTTAAGAATCGTTTGCCATTCTCAGGTTGTTGTGTCGATCAACCTCCAAATATGTCGATTGATTTTTGCCTCACGTAATCATTATTGGTGAAGCATTGCCCTTCACACAGGTTGCACATCGTATTCAAAGTTTTTCGGTTCTTTTGTTACGTTGATTAGAAAAATGGACAAATTGATGAGATGTGTTGATATAACGTTCGGATTCAACTTTACGTGTTCACTATGTGTTCCATTCGCAGGTCGTGTTTGAGGCTGTCCGCGGAAACTTGCCCAGCAGCGATATCGCCATTGACGATCTCAAGATATACGATGGAGAATGCCCGCCGCCTGGTAATTTCACCATATTGCGGGGTCTCTTAAAATTTTGCAAAAGTTAGGTTTGCCGAACGTAACTCCTGAATAATCGGGTCACACCTGTTTGGCATCTTCCCGCGACTGCAGATGTTACTGGCGACCTGCCTTAGGACTAATGACAACGACCTTCTTGCTATATTCATTTCGTGCGTTGGTCGCACTGCACAAGTTTCCTGAAAGTTCAATCAACACTTCCAACAACTTGCCTGTAGTTGACTGTTTTTAAGTTCTCTTTCTTAACTCCGATTCTTTTCACCAAATATCAAAACTGTACAAGATTTCATTTCACGTCAGGATTAAGCTCTGACGCTTGAGCCCAAAAAACACAGACACACGAAATGTATTTGCGACATTATGTTATCAAGGAGGGACACACACTTAAAGTAGCACATCGTTTATATACACCAGAACGAGAGTGTGTAGTGTGCACGCATCCCCAATTCGCACACATTTCCAATAAGGCATACGTTTTGCATGAACTCCTTCTTGAATTTGCCTTAAAACGCATTTCGTGTCGACGACCAAGTAAGGCCATTTCGAAAAGCAGGTGAATTTGTTCGGCGTAACTAACATTCCGCCAACCTGTCAAATGTACATGGACGCAGGGGTGATCTTATGAAGTCGTAATAATGCGTGAAACCATCATTCTTCACAGTGAAATAACCCCATGAAGTGATTAAAGTGGGAAGAAAAGCTTCAATGAAAGCATTTGTCGTAGTGATACCACGCAAGATGGCAACACTCAACTTTAACCACGATCTCTACCACTACATGCAATTTGCCACCACGACATCTCTTGCCTATCATTGCTCTCCCCATTGACATTTGTTACCGCGAGAAGTTTCTTACCGCGATATGTCTCATCGCAACTCCTTTCACCCCATTTCTATTCCTGCAACGATATCTCGCAACAAAGCAAATATCATATCGACAATCCGGACAATAGGTAATGCAAGAAGTTGCCATTCAAATTTCGTTCATCAATCAACAATACGACCTTTTTAATCCAGCGTTTCGTTGTGATGTGCTGAGCGCTAGAGAAAAAAAATATTTTTGGACTTGCTGAGAAAATTCCTTGAGTAACTGCTGCACTCCGAGTATCTGCCCGACTACCACTGGTACGATGAGAGTGACACACGAAATATGTTTGGTTGACGTAAAATTCCAGTTATTCTGAAAGAACAGCCATTACAAATCATGCTTCATCTGCGTTTTAAACTTTCAACTTTTTAATTTTTGTTGAAATCCGGTGGAAGGTTTGAGTGTTTTACCCCTTATAGAATTTACTAGCCTTCGAACGTTCTCCAATTCGTAAAAATCAAACTGTTGTTTTTGAATGGGAAACAGAATTAAATGACAAAACTGTAAAGCCACTTTCACCTTGCCTCACGTGGTGTTCAGGCATTTATTTGTGAGAAAATAGTTCTTTCGTCATGAAGATATCCCGACGTGCCTTTTTCATATTTTTCATTGTACTAGTTTTGACGACATGGCTTCATTGGGAAATGTTTTGCAGCTTGCACAAAAGTCAGTGAAATTATACAAAAAAGCCAAATGTTAAGGCTGAACACGTGTTTTTTTTCGAAACTGCTGAAAACCCATTTTCAGCATTTCACTTTATTTCCAAAATTGTCGTAAACGAAAAAAAATCACCCAGATATGAAACAGATACAAAAGAAATTCTCGTAAGGATTGTATTTTTCCTGGTGCACCATCATAATTGTATTTTGTTTCTCTCACGAGCAAACTCCAAGCTCTCTCTAATTTCCCGTTAAGTCCTATAACACCCTACCGGACATAGGTTTAAGCAGTATAAATAACTATGTTTAATCAATTAATTGCATTAATAGTTGTTTTTGGTCTGGGAGCGACATTGCTCATCTACATGATGGACTGACGCATCCTTCGATATCCATTGCAGGTACCTGTGATTTCGAAACGGACTTGTGCGGTTGGTCCAACTACGTCGGCCCTGATGACGGGATAGACTGGATATGGTCGTCAGGCTCCACTCCGAGTAGATACACGGGACCATCGCAGGACCACACATTGGAAACAGCGTATGGTCAGTGCTGAGCGCCGTCGACACTACTGCATTTTATAAATGATGTTATGAAAAGCCGTGTCGTTTTGCTGTTACGTTAAGTTGCACCATGATATTTTTTGTGTGCGTGGTGTTGGTAAAGCTTGTATTGAACAAAACACAGAACGCATCATCGAGTGCTCCATCAGAACTAAAGTTATAGCGTAAATCGCCGTATTTGCTTTCTCATGCGTTTGTGTTTTTGATCTACAGCTGACTCATTCGCCTTTGCAGTTTTGCAGTTGGGATTATCACAGAAGCTGTTCATGCAAATTTTTCACACTCATATTCTCGGCCGGTTGTCTAACATTTTCCGGTTAATATTCGTGTGATCGAAGTGCCACATCTTCGACTTTGTTGCGCAAGAAATGCCGCTAGGGTTGCCTTTCTTCAGCAGAGCGTTTGACTGTCTCTGCCAAACCACAAAAATTGTCGCTGAAACATGTAGTGTTTTCGAAACTCTCATAAACTGTGGCTTAACGTAACCCGCACAAACTCATGCGACCTGTTTCTCTGTTTATAGCTGACTGCACATTTTACTTGTAAGGCGGCCACTAAAAGTCAAGCTGTTTTCCGTGACTTTTTTAGGCCCCTTTTCCCTTCTCTGCTCCTTCATAAAACACGTTTTTTGGCAATTTCGACGTTGCGATTACCAGTTAAGTGTTTTACCTGACTTCTGGAATGTTTTTCTTAAATTCTGCTTCACTGCGTTGCCATTTAAATGGAAAGTTAGCCTTATAAATCACTTGTGTTTCCCGGGAAATCATTGACTACGATACTAGCTTGTGTTGGAAACATGATGTACAGAGTTGATGCTACGTGCATTTCAAAGATCCTCCTACTACTTCACGAGTCAAGCTAGTTATTGCGGGAGAGCCGATCAGTCTCCCAACTGAGCAACCTGACGTCTTGAGGTTGCCAAACCGAAGCAAGGCAGCATAAATATCTCAACATAGTTTCCGTTAGTAAATCTCCAAAGGCACACCAACATGAATGGCTTTCCGTGATTATGTTCAAATATGGAACAAACTCACCAATACACGTGAACGTGAACGGTTCAATATAGAATAATGTTGAATAAAATGGTTTAACGTTCACAGAAGCGAAGAGAAACATTGTACAATAACCGGGTGTCATGTCAATTGGAAAGCTGTTTACAAACACATAAGTTACATTAAATCACGAAATGAAAATGCCTGAAACTACGCTAAAGAAAGCACAAAACACTCATACAAGCATGCAAAAGCTACATTTGTAACATGCTCAGTGGACATGCTACAATTTACTAGCATTGCAATCAAACATTTATTGCTTCCATACTGAATTGTGGTCTGCGAACGTACTATCCACGTTTCTAGCTAGACCAGCGCTGAACAAGGGTTAATCAAAACAAAAAATGTTTTTTACTTAAATAAAGCTTTTTTGTTTCTGGCTGTCAAAAGTGCAACTACCAAGCCAGTGATGGGTCTTATTGTCATGAGACTCCGCCTTCCACTAAAGCTGCAAAATACATGTCGACATACTGTTTGTTTAAGTGTTGGCTACCGCATCTACAGTGGTTACATTAAAACTTAGTAGCAAAAATTGTGAGCGTGGTAGTACATTCACAAGTAAATTTTTGTTGCTGTAGCGACAGCTTTTGGCATGTCGGCATATTGAACGCTGTCTATTTAATGCAGTGGTTTTCAGCCTATTATAGCAACCAACTATAGCCCAACGACCCCAATCTAAAAGTCGAGTAAAGCAAATGTAATGCAGCTGTGCGCATAAAATATCCACTTGCAACCCCTACAAAAATGGTTCACGACCCCTATGGGTGTGGCGACCCCCAGGTTGAAAACCACTGATTTAATGAAATCGGCAGAATAAACTGTGGCGACTAAAGCAGCAAAACTATGAAAAAGAGCGATATGGTCAATGACCGCGACAACCCAAGCTGTCGTCAATTATGGCGACAGGTTCAGTTACGCATTTTTGTGCGACGAAAGATAAGACAAACACACGCCGCATTGGAGATTTTCCTTCAGTAAAAGGCTTTGACAGCACTTTTCTCCGTTTGATCTCGGCTTGTAACTGAACCTTATTATTTTCAGGTCATTACTTGTACATAGAGACGACAAGCTTAGCTGGTGAGGCTTCTGCTTGGTTGACTGGTGAACTGCATCCACCTGTCGGAGCAGCGTGTTTCCGGTTTTGGTACCACATGAACGGAGATACAGTCGGAACTTTATCGCTTTATCGCCTGGTGAGTGTGCCTGTAATAGTTTTAAATCAACCTATGGACTATGTCATATTTGGCGTAAGAAAACTATTGCGAAACTTTTTGTGGTATTTAAAAAGACAAAATAGAAAACTATAAAATAATAAAGTTCACATAGGCCACAAATTTATATTGTCCGACGCTGCGACTTCGCTAAAGATCGAAGTCCGGTGTCAAATACACGTGGTAGTTTGCTTACTTTGCGATTTTGATTGCATTGCTTAAGGTTTACTTGACGCATGGCAAGTTAATTCTGTATTGTATCTAAATGTTTCAAAAGAAGTAAGGGTATCAACGCTATTCAACACCGTTCTGGTCAAACATGCGTTTGAATAAACCTTGGTTGGCGAAGGACTGGTGGTAAAATGCCCCCTTCTGAATCTAGAGGTTGGGTGGTCATGACTGAGTGGTTTACCGTAGCGCTCCGTGGGAAGATCGCTCAACTCAACCGCTCCGGCAAGAAGCAAATGTCAGGCTTCGGCCTACCGCCAACTGCTGTCACCCAAAATCAAATTAGTAAACTTGATGTACAACCCCAATGCAAATAAAAGGTTTTCAGCACAACAAACAACACCTGTGCAGTTCATGACATTTGATGTGTTTTTTTTGTTTTCTTTTTTGAAAAAACATTAAACGTACCTTTGCTGCCATAACTTAAGTTATGTGTATGCTACCACTTGCATGCTGTCATGTATACGTGGTGCTGTTGAGAGTTGGGACAGCTGTGTATAGTGCAGCAAACGTATTTTCTGCAACATTTTTTAGCTTCATTTTGCTGTTATTCAAAGAGCATTCTTTGCCAAGCACCTAATTTTCACTTTTTGTCTGGATAAAAGTTTTTTTTCGTCAGTAAGTCAATTACGCCACTCATGTGTTTTGTGACTTTCATCATGGCGATGACATCAGATTCCGCGTGGTGAGCATTCTCTTGCTTTTGATGTGGAAAGCACCTGTCGTAAAGGTTCATCAACCCGTTTGGTTCTTTTTTACCGTTCTTCTTGGATAACTTTCGGAAAGCTAGTAAGGTATCAGCACATGTACACGTTAGTAAAGGGGATGTTACATTCACGTTCTCTTGCGTCTGAGAGCGCAGGATAGGAAAGTCGAAAGCCGATCCATTGTGAGCTAAAAGACAAATCTGTTGGCTCTGTCTGCTCAGGAAACTAGATATTGCTTGAATTGCTCCCTGATTAAAAGTCAGTTTCTCGCTTCTGTTAATGGTTTGATTCGTTAGGTTTGTGATACTCTGCGCATCAGGATCAATGCTACTTCCTGGATCCACCACTAGCACAATTTTATCACAGTTTTGTAGCAGCTCGTCCATTTGGCAACTAAGAAGATTATCTTGGGTTGTGGCTATCATACAAATTTCTGTAATAAATCTGTTATCCCTGCGAAGACCAGTTGTCTCAAGGTCGTAAAAGACCATTGCTTCCTTTTCCTTGCAACTGTGAGGTCCTTCGCTTTGGTCGGCCCCAACCTGAGTGTTCTCTTCTTGTGGCAACCTGACCACGTCAAGATTTCGCAAGAATCCCTCTGGATCACTACGTATTTTGCTGAGCCTATGCAAGTTCTCAGTTTCTGCTGACAGAAAATTTTTGCCATGTAACTGTTTTTTATTCAAGTCAGACAGGGCGAAAGTAAAATTTTTGCCCATCGTGAACATGCTTTCTGACTCTTGTTGAATTGCCAGATAGTTGTAAAGATGTTTAATGTCTTCTTTTAAGCCGTCGCTGCTAAGCAGGCAAACTGGTTTAGCTTGCAGATTCAGAAAAAGTAATATTTGCTTAGATGTATCGCTGTCAAATAGCATGCCATCGTTGTTGCAGCAGAGTGTAAGTTTGTCCACTATCCTTGGAATAGTTTGTCCACTATCCTTGGAATGGCTCTTTACGTTCTTTGCTTGTCGCTTTTATTTCATCAATGTGAACTGCTACAACGCTCAACTGAAACTTTCTGTCATTTTGAGTTGAAATATTTAAAAGCACCAAACTCTTCAAATGAATTTGAGAAGGTTGCGAACGCTTCATTTTTAGACTTGGTAAAGACCGGCACTTGTATCTATCTTGTCCTCGTCGACTACTTCCTCTTATCGGCTATTCGTTCCGAGCAGTGAATCCACCTTTTTCTGTCTTGTGTGACTTCAAGCGTATCTTGCACAGCGCGCCAACGACCTCAACGATTTTCCCGCCATACGTGGTGGAACTGAAGGAACGGCAATGGGTATTTTCTCGAAGAGCGGATATTTCAACTAGCAGTACATCGATATGGTTAGGTTGCCTTGCTTCGCTTGCACGCTCGCGCGTTAAACCTTTACGGGGAATGGGTGCTGGAATAAGTGAAATGTAGAAACGTACTACCATATTGAGTATAACATTCAATAAAATAATGACTTGATAGAGTTGCGACTAT